>WOYI010438061.1_pt1 | contig 20077 bp, 18 predicted proteins | sample 6423411 | NCBI WGS metagenome assembly WOYI01 (sample SAMN13441803, study PRJNA592873) | oil field metagenome | biome: oil field; feature: oil-well bore; material: oil-contaminated soil; isolation source: oil-contaminated soil from oil-well borehole | place: Germany: Wietze | collected 2016-10-18 ... | reverse complement strand
ACCGGGCAATCCAGTTTCATCCGGCATGCGCCGGACTAAAGGACCGTAGTCCTACGGTTGTCTATTCAGACAAACGCAAAAGATATTAGTCGTTAAGACGCTGGGTTTCAGACCGTAGTCCTACGGTTGTCTATTCAGACTCTACTCATTGATGAATAATGAAGTGGAAAAGTTTCAGACCGTAGTCCTACGGTTGTCTATTCAGACTTTTGGGACATTTTTTTTGGAGAAAAAGAAAGGTTTCAGACCGTAGTCCTACGGTTGTCTATTCAGACAAAAGCGAGCCGACCAAGGAGAAGGTAAAAACGTTTCAGACCGTAGTCCTACGGTTGTCTATTCAGACAGAAGCAGCAGCAACAACAACAACAAAGTAGCATGTTTCAGACCGTAGTCCTACGGTTGTCTATTCAGACTGTTGACCGCGCAGAGACGAAGACTGCAAAGTTTCAGACCGTAGTCCTACGGTTGTCTATTCAGACGTTAGAAAGATATTACGACGCCTACAAGAAGGTTTCAGACCGTAGTCCTACGGTTGTCTATTCAGACTCTTATCTTGCAATATATAGTTTTCAAAGAACAATTTCCAGCAAAATTCAGAACCCTTCGAAGTTTTTCTTCTGTAAACAGGTTATCCACAGAGGTTCTGAACCGGCTAGATGATGTAGGCATTACCTTCATCAATATCATGATTTTCCTTCTTTCCGATAACTTCATTTTTCGATGAATATTCCAAACGATACAGTTTTACAAAACCGGTTTGAATATCAAGCTTTTCCAGTTTCTCAATCAGGTCTTCCTTGCCTCTTTTATTTAACCGGCATTCGAAAACGCTTTTCTGAATCCGGAAACCGAATCCTTTTAAAATTTTATCGACTCTGTTGCGCTCTTTGTCCGACGTGATATCATAAACAACCGCGTAATCGGAAACACCCCTCATACTATCCACCTGTAAAATGAAAGATTGCCGTTTCCGGTAAAATATTTTTTCAAAACCAGAACCTGCACATAGATGCTTTCTTTGAGTGATAAAGTATTTCTGGTGTTCTTTCGCTCCATTTCTTTTTCCAGTTGACTGATGAATTTTCTGATGGCGTCCCTGCTTATGCGGCATTGATTTTCCATCGGGGTGAAATCAGCCTCGGTGATCGCCTTCAAATTGATCAGGCTGATAATAAAGCGATCTATTCTGGACCGGAACAATTCTTCCACATCGCAAACAAAGGATTCGTAGTTGTCCTCCGGGCTGTGTAGAAATCCCAGATAGGGGTTCAAACCCACGGCGCGCACCGTTGAATTGACGCGTGTAAACAGCAGGTAATAACCAAAATTCAAAAGCGCGTTGATGGGGTCGGGCGTCTTGCGGTCGCGTTTTTTGATGTGAAAAGCCGGATTTTCAATGATGCTGTTGTACTGCTCATAGATTTTCTTCGCCATCGAACCTTCGTAGCCGCGCACCTGATTGATGTCGCTTGCCGCGTGGATATTGGCGGCCGTTCTTTCAATCTGCTGTATAAATAAATTCTGGTCTTTGGCATAGCGCTGTTTGAAAAAAGCGGCGTAGTTTTGCAGCTTGCCGGCGGCGAATTCTTTGGCCATGCATAAGTTTTCCGTTTCCGTAAGCGCGTAGTATGCGCGGGCGTGCACGTAGGCCGTGTCAAAATATTGTTTGGAATCCGGCTTGATTGTGGTGACGTAGTAACCGGAATTGAGCGTCAGGGTGACCGGTATTCCGGCATCCGTGCATTTTTTTAAAAGCGCGGTGGAAACAACTGATTTTTCCATCACCATGATTTCGCTGATGCGCCGCAAGGGAATGGATTCGATAATTTTCTTACTGCGGCAGATATCAATGGCGTCGGCGTTCAGTGATAAAAAGATATACGGCTCGGTGATGTACAGAGGTTTTTTGAGCGGCTTCATTTCGTCTTCAAATTCGGTAACGTTTTCCGCATTTTCAAATTTGATGCCGAGGAAACGAAAGCCTTCCCGGATGTGCTTGATGCCGGTTTTTTCCTTCTTGATTTTCAGTCCGATTTCCGAAAGGCAACTTTCAGTCCTGGAAAGATACTCTTCGGCTTCTTCTTTAGTCCTGGTGAGGATTATAAAATCATCGGCGTAACGAATTAACCGCACCGGCCAGCCCTTTATCGTTTCATCAAAATAATCCAGATACAGGTTAGCCAGCATCGGCGACAGCGGACTGCCCTGCGCTACGCCCCTGACCCTTTCATGATACTGTCCGTTCAACACGTAACCGTTGTGAATTGTTTTGGTGAGCAGTTCTTTTATCCGATGGTCTTCCTGCGGCAGATAGCGATCCAGCAAACCGGTCAATATTTTCAGATCAACGGAAGGGAAGAAATCATCAACGTCCGATTCAATAATAAATTGATAACCGGCTTTCAGGGCCGCCTGAACCATTTCCACCGCCCGCTGGCGCGATATGCCCTTGCGAAAGCCGATGGACTCGGGCTCGAAGATGCGCTCGAATTCATTGCCGATCGTTTTTAAAAGGTACTGCTGGAGAATCAAATCCTTTAGCGCAATCTGTTCGACCATCCTGTCCACACCGCTTTTCTTCTTGATTAAAAAGGCAGTATTAGGCGCGGGCGTGTAATCGCCGGTCAGAATCTGCCTGATCAGAGTATCGGCGTATTCGTCTTCCTTAAAGGGGAATTTATCACTGACAGACAGGGATTCAAGCGCATGGTCGTAGCGGTCAAGAACATCGTGAATGATGGAGACAATCACTTTCTTGTTGGGGAAATATTTTGTAAAATGCCCGACTGACTGCAGGTGCAGATGATAATATCCCTGAGCGTTGGACGCCTTCGAACCGGTGTGAAATTCACCGCCCAGAATCAAAAACGGCAAAAAATCATGAAACCGGCCTTTCAAATAAAGGCGGCCAAAACAACCGTTGATGAGCTGATGCGTGCCCGGCTGGGATTTGGATGCGTGTTTGATTTCCGTATAATTCCAGTAATAGGACAGGATGTCGAAATCGTCATCCTTGCTTTCATAGTTAATCGGCTTGCCGAATAATCGACTGAAGCGGCTGGTAAAAGCGGCAATGAAGGTTTGCTTATCAATGAATGTCCTGTGTTTATCCGGGCGGCGTTTGAAAGGAAAAGGGGTGATGAACTCCAAACAGATTTCTTCGTTTGCGCTGATGGGGCCTGTTTCGGCGGCGGCTTTTTCCAGGTTGCGTTCTTCCATCGGCGCGATTTCAACAATGTCGAAATTTTTCCCGGTTATCTCGTCATGGATGTAATCCTGAAAACATTGCCGCCATTCGGCAAGATACCTTTCGTCTTTCTGAAAAAAAAATATTTCCAGCGGCAGTTTTTCCATCAACTGCATTTTGCAGGTGTGTTTCCGGTCTTTGATGTGAAAGATGACGGAGGAATCCTCCCCGTTGCCCATCTTTGCCGTGACATCTTTAATAATGGCCTGAATAATGGAAAACGGATGCGCCCGTTGCGCCGGCGATATGCGCACATTGCGCAAGGTCACGCGCAAGCGATGCCAGATGAGCGCGGATAAGGGATGTTGCTTTAAATTCTGCATTATTTTTATTGCAAGTACGCAAGACAAGATGCGGCTATCTCTTTATATCGGTGTTGCTTCTTCCCACAGCCTCTGCCAATGATGTTCAAAAGCATCAAACGTTGTTAATGCTTTCTCATTTTTTTTCATTAAAATAGCCGCTGATTCACTGCCGCGTGTACCTTTCTCCAGTATGCCGACATAGATCTTATTCATATCCACACAATATATCCACCACGGTGTAAACTCATTGTAATATTTGATTTGCAAATGTTGATCTCTAAAAGCTTGTGTATTTTTTAAAAGCGCAACAGCGCTTTTGATGCGCAAATTGGTCGCTGTGACGGCATCGGCAACGGTATGTATCTGACGAACGTCTGTGATTTTTTGTTCAAACCCATAACCCATTTCAAATGCGACTTGCCGGACCACGGCATCTGAATCCGGCAACAGCATTAGTATTCGATAGTCCGCATTAGGGTGTTCGTGAAACATCTGCCTTAAATTCTCCATGATAGAGTCGCAACTGATACCTATTAATGTCGATGGGCTCAGATTGCCATTATCCGACATGTCAACATTCCTCCATAAGCCCGTAGGCCCCTAACCTGAATTTGATTTCATCATCACCCGTAAGCTGCGAACCCGGCATCCAGCAGAGTTTGGCGCCGGTGATTTTTCTGCCAGGTCCTGCGCCGCTGTTGCCTTTGCTTGGTAAGGTTTCCCTACCGGCGAGATTTTCAATATTGCCCTTACATAGCATTTTATTTTCCGGCAGAACCTCCGTATGCGCGGGTAGATATTTTGCATCATTCTTCAGAACAATTTGCGGTTTCTCTTTGTCCAGACAGAGGGTGTGACCGAAGAAAAGATTATCTCTGACCAGCAAAGGTGCGCCGCTCAATGTAAGCCTGCCCCAGCCATATTTTCGCTCGCCGCCGACAAAGATTTCTTTAAAGACGTTATTGAATTTAGCGGTATCTAATGCGAGGCCACTTGCCGTTTCCGCGATAAAGACATAACCCACAAAAGAGAGAAGGGGCTTGATGAATTCCATTTCGTGGAGAGAGCCGTCTTCCTTAGCATTGATGTGCGGCAGAATCGCCGTTTTGCCCACGGAACTGATATATTGCTTCTCAAACTGTTCAATCGGAAGATCGCCATACCAAAGTCCTTCATCCGTGTATCTGGGCATCATGGGCATCATGGGCTTGTCCGCATTCGATGCCGGATAGAAATAGCTGAGTAAAACATTATCTTTTAATTGATTGCCATGTTTTATGTACCCGTCAAGTCCTGCCTCTTCTTTTTCCGACCGCGTCAGGTTATCCGTAAAAGACGCCCACATGTTTTTGCCCGGTATGTAATAACGGGTCAGATTGATATACCCCAGCGTATGCCACCCAATCAGCATGTTACTTTGCAGTTTATAAATCAAACGGTATGCCTGCCATGTCATTGTGTTAAGATTCCTCCTGTTTGCGCATCTTTTACATATTATGCCGCGCCAAGTTTCGTATGGTGGCGGGCATAGGCCAGCATCTTTTCCAATAATTCCTTGGTCAACAGCAATTTTTCATGCTGGCCGGTAAATCGTGCACGTAGCGTCGCAAGGTCACAGTTTGCCGGAAGCATATCGTTGAATGTATCAGGATCACGCAGCAACTCCAGGCATTTTCCTCTAATAGCCGATTGTTTTTCTGCGTCAAGATAAAGGAAAAGTGTGTAAACGCCGTCTTCCCTTAGTACATCAATGGCTTTGTTGAGAACTTTTTCCTCGGCACGCGCCAGAGCGCTGCCATACTTTGCGCATATTAAATCAAGATTAGTTGCCATAGGGTACTCCTTCGGGATTCAGCACTTTGAAGCGCCCCATGCCGCGCGTGTTCATGCCGCCTATCCCCAGAAACGCGAAATATTCCAACCCTTTTTTCACATTCTGCCTTACCCAGTCCGTGTCGGCATTACTGCCATCATCCTTCTTAATTTCCACGCCGCCAATCTTGAAGAATATGGGATCGTTATAGACAATGTCAAACGCCATGACCGTCGCTCTGGGGATGGCCTCATAGGTGTAAAGAGCTTTATCTTCCGCCGCGCCGGTTTCGGGATTGATGGCGACGGATGTGCGCACCTCCAGATTGTCATTGACCATCCGGCTGAAAAGGCTGTCCGGCAGAACAACAAGTCTGTTGATGATGGGTTTCAGTTCTGCGCGGAGCGCCGCGTCCGTGAAAACCGTGTCCGCAATTGGCGCTACCTTTTCTTTGTTGGGCAGGTAGAGCCAGCCGATGTTTATTTTGTCGCTGGTGTTGACCAGGAATGTCTGCAGTTGTTCATCAGCGTCTGTCAATTTTATATTTGTGGCTGCCGGTGCGGGAAAATATTCGCGCAGCAACGATGGCGACGTAATCCAAACCGGCCCTTTTGACGACTGCGCCGGGAAAAACAATATTCGCGCGTCATAAAATTGCGCCAGTCCCTGAAAGCTTTCCTTCTTTTTAGAAAAACCGTAGGCTGTGCAAACCTCGCAATTGTTTTTACCACAGTGACCGTCACCTTCTTCGGAGTTATCCACGCCCTTGCCTGCGCAACTGCCGGATTTGCCGCCTTCTTCCCAATGATATTTTTTCTTTGCCGGATTATTGCTCTGAATGTGCATTGCGGTATAAGCTCGCGCCACACCCGCGATGCTCGAACCTGGTATTTTAGGCACGTTTGTGCCAGGTTCCCGGACAATGGTGTTGTCCACCCTTCCCAGCCGAAAGCCGCCCGTACCGACATGAACGGGATCGAGCGTCAGCGCATAATAGCGCCTTGAATCAAACGGTTGTGTCATTTGTTTCCTCCTTTTTATCGTCAATCCTTTTCTTCATGATTCCCAAATAAAGCTCCATTGTGTCAAAAAATATGCCGTTGGCCAGCGTTTCGCTGATTAATGGCCACCAATCGGATGGAATTTGTTTTTTAATGGATGCCTCCACCAGCGTCAGCCATTGCTGATATGCCGGTGTATTTTTTTGTTCCAATATGACCTGCCATTCCTGGTATTTGGTAAGCCACAGCGACAGCATATTGCGAAGCTTCGTGTCGGTCATGTCCGGCAATACGTAGCCTTTCTGCAATCCACACCACAAAAACATAATCTTCTGGTTCAATTCATCCAGTAGGTATGGCTTGGAATGATAATCAGCCACAGTGGATTTGCGTCTGCCTGCATCATTTGCTGTGATATCGTAGCGGCGTGAGTTCGCGTCGAGAAATTCAAAATCGTAGTAGTTCAGATACAGCTTCACATAATCATTCTTCTTGATTTGACTGCAATGGACAACATTGCCGGGCAGACGCGGCATGGTTTCAAAAAACGTTTTCCGGTCCATGGGTTCGCCGTCAATCATCAAATAAGGATGATAAAAATCATTATTGTCGACCTTATCGTCACCTTCTTTCCAATCGCCAAGTTTGCAAGGAATTAGAAAATCAATGTCTCTGCCCAATCCGCCCAATTCACCTTCAAGTTTAATACGTATGCTATTTCCGGTTTCAACACGATCTTGCTTTGCCTTAAATGTTTTAACCGAATCGCTTTTAGACAGGCGGTCGAAGTTGGCAATCATTCTTTTGGCGGAGTCAAGCACCACAAACATCGGCATGTCTTTTTTGAAAAAGATATTGCCGATGCTGAAAGGCAGACGCCCGATGACCTTGCCGAATCTTTCCAGATACATATCGTAAATATGCTGAGTGACTTCCAGCGCCCTGTCAGCGGGAACAATGGCCATGAATAAATTCGGCGATATGGCAATGGAGCGATATGGCTTGTAGGAATCCCCTTCAACTACATCAACAATTTTGTACTCCTTGCCGGATATTGTAATGGTTTGAGTGAGCCAATTTTCTCGTTTCTTGCTTTCAAATTTTTTTCCAATAACATCAATAATATTATTTTTGATTCCGATGATTTCCAACGATTGATGCTGTCCCGTTACATCAGCCTCAACAACGCGGCCTTCAACGTTTTGAATGGGCCGGTCAAGTAACAGGCGCAAGCGTTTTAATTCGCCCTTTTCTATGACGCCCGACAAACTGTTCCTGACGTCTTTAAATAATCGAGTGGTGGTATTCCAGACGTCAAGAATAGTTGAAGGCGTAGGTGTTTTGGCATTGAGAAGATTGTACAGCGATATGTCAACGCCCGGATGCTCAGCCTGTGCTTCTTTCAGTAACTGCTCAAAGTTTCTTTTCGTATTGACCAGATTGTCATAAAGTTTATAACGATATCCGCCCGCGCCATCGTCTTCGGGTATTACGCGCCTGTCGTAAAATAGCCGCGTGTATAGGCCCCTTTCAGCGTCGTCCATAATAGCGTCAATATCATCTTTAATACGCTGATAGTTGTAAGGGGGATATCCTTGAGCTTTTATCCACGCACCGATCTCGTTTTCATCTGTTTTAAATTGCTCTACATTGCCAAGATAACCCACTTCCTGATCCAGCCCGTTGGCTTCGGTGACAAAAAGACTACGAACCATTTTGCCGTTCAGCCATTCATCCAGGCCGAAACGCGCCACAATGAACGCGGCGTTTTTGTTTTTATCATCTATTATTATTTCATCAATAAAAACAGTCTCTTCTTTTTTGTCCGCCTGCTGGGAGCTTTCATATCTTCTTTTTTCGCATGTTTCGCATATTTTCTTTTTAATATCCTTGCCTGACACATTGTCGCTTTTCACTTTGCGCAGCCGGCAAATAGGACAGATTGTTTTGTTTTCTCCCGTCTGTTTTAATTGATCTGCAAAATGCTTAAATCCTTCTGCCGATGCGTCAAAGGGGTAACTTCTTTTCTCCTTTAAATCATTGATGACTTTAACCAGCGAGGTGAGTGTGCGCGTTTTCTTTTTTCCATCCTGATCATTCAGTTCACCACTGTACAATTCAATGCGGGGCTGAAGTTCGCCAAGTGACTTGTCTGCGGCGGCTTGATTAATCTTGTCGGTTAGACTATTCCAGATGCCCATCCAGACGCCGCTGTCAAGCTCGGCGGGCACGACAAAATAAATGCCGTCGTCGTCCGCATAGATTTCGTTGCCCACCGGATAAACATATTCAACGAGGCATTTGATTTCTTCCTTAATTTTCTTAATGACTTGATGCCTGCCAACAATGTCGCCGATTTTATGTCCCTGGGACATGAACCGCATGCCGTCCCAGCCGACACCCAAAATGGTGAAACGAACCTTTATAAAGTGATCAATAAAATCTTCGTCACCTTTAATGAGATTATGGACGGCCAGGCATTTCAAAATAGAGGCAACGGCGTAACTGTGTTCCCAGAGGGTTGTGTCATTCTGCGGCCGCGTCGTGTCGGAAAGCCCCTGATTAAATGCTTTCTTTATGCAGCAAAACAATTTTGTCCGATCATCGGGCAGATAGCATTTGAAGTATTGCGGCAATTTTTCATTCATGGCTTCATAAAGTATTTCGCGTATTCCTTCCTGTTCCGCCGGTATAATCCGTTTGCCTTCAAAACCGAAAATATTGGACATAAAAATATCTTCTTTTTGTTCCGCTGACCAGAGCGGATTATTCCGGTCAATGGCCGCGTCAATGCCGTCGGCGGCTTTCAGCATGAGCATGATTTTCATATTTTTGTCTTTTTGGGGATCAACTTTCGCATGCCAATGGACCGCTTTTTTAATAGAGAAATCTTCCTCGCCAAAAATGTTAATAGGTATCTTAGTTTCAAAGCCAGGCGGGATTAAACCTTGAAATTTAGTATCTTCTTTATCGAGAAAATCATGATCGTGCGGATCATTATCGTAACCTTTCGGATCCTTGTGCCATGTCTTGCGGTATACCAGAAAAGCTTCACTCAGTTTCCCGATATCGTGCAGCAAACCTGCAAGTTCTATAAAGAGAATCGCCTGACGGTTGTCTTGAAGTATTTTTATGTAATCGTTTTTAACGTCCGGCATGCGCTTCCACCTCCTGCTTTAATTTCTCAAATCCGGCGGCCATTTGATTAAAGTCTGCAAACCTATAAGAATCCGTAAAAAACAAAGACTTGAGGTTACCGTGACCAAGCGCGGCACCTGCAATTCCGAAACCGCTACTTTTCTTGGCTGAAAATCCATACGTGCGCATCATTTTTCTGATGGCGGTCGGGATAATTTTCAGATCGCTAAGCACCTCTTGATTGATTTCTTCAGGCGTCATTCCCAAAAGATCAAAAGGCAAATAAAGCAACGAAAATAATCCACTCGTGCCAGCCGGTACCGTTTCGATATAAACCGGCAGTTTACCAGCTTTTGTGGTTCTCTCATGCGGATTGATGACTTCCAATCCGATTCGATCAAAATATGAGGGGTAAAAATTGAGCCGACCTTTGCGCAAACCATCTTTATTGACCCATTTTTGCAGATGGTTTTGTTCATCTGTAGTAAATGGCAGATTTAAATACATGTCGAAAAACCGCTTTTCTGTTTCATTTTCATGTCCGAATAATTTAATTAATTGAAGCCTTTCTTTTCTTTTCTCGGTGGCATTAGCATTATTAAATTCAATGTTTTTCTGCGCAGCACAACGCATATTTCCCTTCCATGAACCGCCATCTTTGACAGGCAGGCTAAAAACCTTGTCTTTCCTGATTGGATTTTCACAGACATAAAAAACCTTATCATCTTTTGATATATACGGCTTCGCCAGGATGAACTGAAAAGTTAGCTGAAAAGAATGTGGCGGCAAAATGGCCAGATCAGCATCACCGGTTTGAAAAGATTCCTTGAACAAATTCTGAACATCCGGTGTATGCAATATCGTTGTGACAAGGCCTTGATCGCCGTTTGAATTGCCTTTGTTTATAATTTTATTGCGCCAGAGTTGCTCGAATTTAGCATAATCGAGAGCACTGTTCCTCAAACAACAAGAAACAGCCGCACACAAATTCTGTCTATACATCCAATTATTTTCATCTACTGTTGAAGTGAATAATTGTTGCATAAGTTCAGCCATTTCATTTTCTTTTGTCTTTTTCTCCCGTTGCTTTCTTTTTTTTTGTTCATCATTATTTCTAATGCGACTCAATTGAGCTTTTAAATTTTCTAATTCCTGCTTCTTTTGCCGCAACAATAGCATTTTTTGCGTTATTGCGTTGCTGTTTAATTCAGTTGCAATATAATCGTTCATAAATCACCCTCGTAAGAGACATTTGAGAAAAGCTTCGGGAGATGTAGATGTGCAGAGTGTAGCGCATGTTGGTGCTCCACCTCTTTGCCTGCATCTTGCCGCGCGGCCATTTATCTCGCGCCATTCCCAAATTTGCGCGGTTACAGTGTCGCAACCTGTCGCCGCCTGCCAGATGTTAGTCGTTGCCGGTGGATATATCTTTCCGTTTAACGCTTCAAATATTTCAGACCTTGCGGCGACATTTGACACGTCACCCCATACCCTGACTTCCTTAAAGCCACCATTATCATAAACATGCGACACATTGACCTTCGCGCCTTTTTTCACACTTATATCGCCAAACAATTCCTTAAACAATTCCTTCTGAACAGGTGTATGTCCATTAAAAACCACATAGCGTAATTGATTTTTAAGCGCAGGTGCGAATATTCGTGAATCGTGCTGCGTATGCCAGGAACCAAATCTTGCTTTCTGATCGGCATCATTCAAAGCGGTCTGCGCACCATCTACGCTGTTCTGCCAACCACCGCTCAAGCCATCGAGCCTGACTTTCGCGAAAAAGAAATTTTTTAAAGACGGCAAAGTATCGCCAGGAGCTTCATTTCTAGGTCTTTCCGGCGGATTTTTCAACTTTTGAATCATTGCATCAAATTCATTTTCATCAATTTCGAGACGTTTATTCTCTGTATTTATCTTTTCATAAATATCAAAAATACCATAGCCGTGTTGTTGCTTGGCGCCAATTCCGGCCCAGCGGCTGATTAAACAAAGCAATAATTTTATTTTTTCGTCTGTTGCATCCCTATCTTTTTTTGAAAGCGGCATTATCTGTAAAATCAAACCATTTTGATTCTGCGCAATACGTCCGGCACCCAGATACCACCCATGTCTTCTCGGCGGGTCGGATTTTTGAGGCATTATATTGATAACATCCTTATTTTTATCATGTTGAACGAACACCGGTTTACCATCAGACATATTAATTTTGAATTTTCTCTGTTGTCCGGTCATGCCGAATAAGTCGCAGGCATTGCACCACTTTTTTTGTTTTTGATTTCCAATTGTAATTTCATTCGGACAGCGTTGTTCAGCGCTTGTCGGGTCACAAGCGAAAACATCAAGCCCCCTGAGAACAACTTCATACCACCAGCGCATTGAACCAATAATTCCGGTTTCATGTATCGTATCACAAATACCTTCTATACCTCCGGTCCATATCGGCGTTTTCGTTTTAATGAAATAATCCATTGTCATCCCTCGATATTTATCATCATTTTGTCTTCTTTTTTGTGTTTCCCCCCGTTCCTTTTTTACCTGCGCCTGTTTTTCTCGCCGATTTCTTTTCTATTAATCCAAGCCTCATCAGGACGTCCTCAAGTGTTTTGAAATAGTGCAGTGCGATACCGGATACCACTTCATCGTCCCACCTTATGCACTCACAATCATCGGGTAATCGAAAGAATCTTTTATCCCGGAGATTTTTATATTGCTGTGTGGCGTTGGGCTCTGGCCTCCAATAGTTTCTTGGCAACATCGCGGGCGATTTCCAGCGCTTCGGTAGCCGTACGGCCCTGGGCAACCAAACCGGGTACATCTTTTGAAGTTGCCAAATAAACTCCTTCAGGCAATTTCTTAATGTGAATTTTTATTATTTGTTCCATAGCTGCTTTATATTACACAATGATTTTTTACGCTTTTAAGTTTATTTTAGATAAATGTCAAGCTTGCCTGAGATTAGGATATGATTTCTATTGCACATCAATCGGGAATGGAATAGTTGAGAAAAAGCACAGTTGCTTTATTGGAAGACGAGAAGAGGCATAATTATGGATTTTGAAGATTTGTTTGAAAAATATCAGATCTTACTTGCCGAGAATAAAACACTGAAAGAAGAGAATGAAGAACTGAAGGCAAGGTTCGGGCTGTATGAGAGTCACTGCCAAAACAGAATAGAACAAGAGGTTGCAACCCCTTGTTCTATTACCAACCCCGCAGATAAGATCAGTTTGTTTATGTCACTGTTTAAAGGACGTGATGATGTGTATGCCAAAAGATGGCAGAGCAAGGATGGCCGCTCTGGTTATGCGCCTGTTTGTCTGAATGAATGGAAATCAGGTCTCTGCCGAAAACCGAAAATAAAATGTTTCGACTGCTCGCATAAGTCTTATGATGTTTTGGATGAAAAAGTCATTGAGGCACATTTAAGAGGCGATATCGTTGCCGGTATATATCCTATGTGCCAGGATGATACGTGCCACATTCTGGCAATTGATTTTGATGATGACGGCTGGCTAAAAGATATTTCTACACTCAGAGAAGTGTGCGCTACTTTTGATGTTCCTATTGCAATCGAGCGTTCCCGCTCCGGCAGCGGAGCTCATGCCTGGTTTTTCTTTGAAAACCAAATTCCGGCGCATTTGGCCAGAAAGTTCGGATCTTCCTTGCTTACATATTCCATGGGAAGAAGACATGAAATAACATTTCAATCCTATGATCGGTTTTTCCCAAGTCAGGACACAATGCCCAAAGGAGGTTTTGGCAACTTGATCGCTCTTCCGTTACAGAAAAAAGCCAGGGAATGCGGCAACAGTATCTTTATTGATGAAAGATTCAGCCCCTACGCTGATCAATGGGAGTTTCTATCAAAAAGCAGAAAATTATCCGAAGATGAAATAGCCGCACTGATACCACGATTATGTAAAGGCAACGAGCTGGGCTCTCTAAAGGAGGCCGATGAAGAACTCGTCAAACCATGGGAAAAATACCAATTGAAATGGTCAAAAAATGATTTCCCCTCAGAAATAAAGATTGTCAAAGCAAACAAGATCTATATTGAAAAAACAGGTATTTCGCAGAAGGCATTAAACGTTCTGAAACGGCTGGCCGCGTTTAAAAATCCGGAATTTTACAAAGCACAAGCGATGCGCATGCCGACATATAATAAACCCAGGATTATTTCGTGCGCGGATGAAACGTCAGATTACATCTGCCTGCCAAGAGGCTGTGAAAGTGATGTCAGAAAGGTGCTTGCCGAAGCAGGAGTTGAGGCAACATGGTCTGATAATACCAATTCAGGCAGGCACATCAAAGTTGAGTTTATCGGGACACTGCGAGAAGAACAGCCGGTGGCTGCGGAAGAGATGTTAAAATATGAGGATGGCGTTCTTGCGGCAACCACTGCCTTTGGAAAAACAGTCATTGCCGCAAATCTGATTGCTGAACGAAAAGTAAACACACTGATATTAGTGCACAGACAACAACTGCTTTCGCAATGGGCGGAAAGATTGACAGAATTCCTGAAAATTGATGAAGAATTGCCCGTTTTGGCAAAAAAGCGCGGACGAAAAACGCAACAGAGTTTGATTGGACAGATAGGTGCCGGGAAAAATAACCCCGGCGGTATCATTGATGTTGCGATTATGCAGTCTTTGAGTAGTGGCGGTGAAGTGAAGGAATGGATAAAAAATTACGGCATGGTGATTGTTGATGAATGCCACCATGTTCCGGCGTTCAGCTTTGAACAAATCCTCAAGAACGTCCATGCAAAATATGTTTACGGATTAACAGCCACACCCGCAAGGCGAGACGGTCATCATCCGATTATATTTATGCATTGCGGTCCGGTCAGATACAGCGTGGATGCCAGGAAGCAAGCTGAAAAAAGGCCTTTTGAACATTATGTTATTCCGAGATTTACCAGTTTTCGTATGCCATTTGAAAAGGATCAAAAGGAAATCTCCATTCAAGAGCTGTATTCAGAAATCGTTATTAATGAATTCCGCAATCAGTTGATTTCCGATGATGTGATCAACGCTTTTCAAAATGGCAGAAATTCCCTTGTCCTCACCGAAAGAGTCGCCCATGTCGCGGAGCTGGCCAATAAATTAAGCGAAAACATACCGGATGTAATCGCTCTTACCGGAGGTATGGGTGCCAGGGAAACGAAAGAGTTATTGATAAGAATATCCGAAACGCAAGCGGGCAAGCAATTGACTCTCATTGCCACTGGTAAATATATTGGCGAGGGATTCGATGAAGCCAGGCTGGATACGCTTTTTTTAGCGATGCCTATATCATGGAAGGGGACACTGCAACAGTACGCGGGCAGGTTGCATCGGCTATTTGAGAATAAGAGCGAAGTCCAGATTTATGATTATGCCGACATTCATGTCCGAATGCTGGAGAAAATGTACAACAAACGGCTCGCCGGATATGCGTCAATCGGATACAAGGCAAAAACTGGAAGCTTGGCTGATGAATCTGTGGACATCATATTTGATAGTAATAATTTTCTTCCGGTTTATAAAAATGATTTGATTAATGCCGCGCGGGAAATCCTGATTGTAAGTCCATTTGTTACGAAAAGACGAGTCCTGCAAATGCTGGAATTGATGAGTGTCGCATTAGATCAGAAGGTCAGGATTACGATTATGACAAGGCCTGCAACAGATTATAAAGATAAACCGGCGGTGGAGGAAATATTGAACGTGCTGAAAACGGCTGGTGTAAACCTGGTCAGTAAATCCAATATCCATCAAAAATTCGCGATTATTGACCAAAAAGTTGTATGGTATGGAAGTATTAACCTTTTGAGCTTTGGCCGCGCGGAAGAGAGTATAATGCGGCTTAATAGCTCTAACATTGCCAGTGAGCTGATAAGAAACATAGAGTATTAATCATCGTTTAAATATTTGTTTATTGTGCTTTTTTTTGATAAAATATAAAATAATAAGGAGGCTGTTTTATGAGTTTAGAGGAGAAAATTATTGAGCAAGTTCACAAATTGCCCGACTATAAAAAGGCTGAAGTTCTTGACTTTGTAGAGTACCTTCGATCGAAAACTGAAGAGAAGGATTGGTCTGAGTTATCCCTTTCATCTTCGATGCGTGGGATGGACGATGAAAAATCACCTTATTCCCTTGCGGATATGAAAGAATCTTTCTCATGATTACCGAAGGTCAGATAGTCCTTTTCAGGTTTCCTCAAACCAATCAACAAATCGGAAAACTCAGACCTGCTCTTATAATCCGCAAATTGCTAATTAAGCTTCGCCTTCGTAATTGGAGTTTCACAATAAATATTAAATAATTGAACCGGCGCATTTTGGGAATGTGCCCGATAACGTTCACTTTGTCTTTGTTGAATCTAACTGAGCTTTGGCCTGGGCGAGTTTTTCTTTGTCCAGATAATATTTCCCGTTGTTTGTTTTAATTACCAGACCATCTTCAAGCAGCAGCTTTAGTGCTTTGGGGCGAATATTTTTGGTGCCTACGCGGAATATATTTTTCCGTTCATCCTGAATTTTCATCGCCCTCGCTTCTTTAAAGGCTCTGGCTTCTTCCAGTTCGGCGATTATTTTTAAGCAAGTCTTCTGTACAGCTAAACCACCCATGTAAAGAATAAGGACAACAAAGGCAATTAAAGCGGCAACCAGCAGAATTATTTGTAAATATAAAGGCATAATAAATTTCTTTTAAATTATTTCCGGTGTCAGTTCATATAATTGATGAGTTGGTTTGTCAATCCCGCTCGGGAAAAAGAAAACAAAGTTTTTAAGCTTATCGGCGGTAACGATAATACCTGGAAATCGAGGCAACGGCATTGAACGCATTTTTCACGCTGTCAAAAACCGGCATTCCCGCTTCGGTAAACAGGCGGCGGGTTTCCCGGTTGACTTTTTCAATCTCAAGGTCATCTTCGTCCCGCCTGATATTTGGCAAAATAAGCATTACCGGTTTCTTTCCGATGTCCATTGCTTCGCGGCAAACTTTCGCCAGTTCTTTATACGGGGTAATCTCCCCTAGTTTGACGTTGCCCAGGTTCAACTGCAGTGCTTTGTAGTGATACAAAAGTTGGATGACGATGTGAAAGTCAATATTTTCGTCCTGAGAGGCATAAAGAAGAATCTCCCTGATGTACTTAGGACTGACATAAGGATTGGCTATGTCTACAGGATTGGTCGCGCTTGAACCGGGCTTGGGCAGAACTTCCAGAATTGCCTCCTGCAAATCCTTTCTGAGGCTCGGCACTTTGATTCCATAGGGCTCTGCCGTATCCGCTGCCGCTATCCCCAACGCACCGCCACCGCCCATAACGGCACAGCCTTTATATTCCCGTGGTGGAAGCAGTGAAAAAGTCAGTGCAACATCACTCATTTCTTCAAGATTTTCAACCTGAGTCACATGACATTGCCTAAGCGCGGCTTCCCAGATAGCCTTGTTTCCACCGAGTGAAGCTGTATGACTCGCGGCCGCTCTGCTTCCAGATTCCGACAAACCTCCCTTAATTATGATGACGGGCTTCTCCGCGGCTACTTCCTTTAGAGCAGTAAAAAAATCACGGCCATCGGAAACGCCTTCGATGTACATACAGATTACTCTTGTTTCAGGATCATGACGAAGATAGCGAAGCATCTCCGTTTCCCTGAGATCGCAACCGTTTCCAAAGCTGATAATTTTGGAAAAATGTATTCCTCTCCATTTTCCAATATAGCCGAAATCTACGGAAAGACCGCCGCTCTGAGAAATCAACGCAACACTTCCCGGTTTTCGCGAAAGGTCCGGACCGGGAAGCATGGTAAGTCCTGATTTAGGACAATATATTCCGAAACAATTCGGACCGATGAGCCTGATTCCTTTTTTAGCTATCGTCTTTAGCTCTTCTTCCAGCGCTATGCCTTCCGGTGTACCTGTTTCACTGAAACCCGAGGAAAGAATTTCAGCACCCACCACTCCCTTCGACCGGCAGGCTTCCAATGCTGAAGGAACCAGATGCGCCGGCACGGCAATAATGGCAAAATCTATTTTGTCGGGGATGGCCTCTATGGAAGAATAAATTTTCATTCCTTCAATGGAACCGCCTCGCTTATTAACAGGATACAATTTGCCCTCATAGCCAATGGAACGATGTGAAATAAAAATGCTGCGACCGAAACCGGGTCCCTCGGAAGAAACCCCGATTATCGCAATGCTCTTCGGATCGAATATTCTGTCAATATCTGCAAATTCTTGTAAGATATTTTCTGTTGCCAAAAATCCTCCTCCTGCTTTTTGATAGAGGTTAATGGTCAATACCACATTCCGGCAAAACGGGCAACGATTTGATAACTTTCTCCTTTTAAGAAAAAACAGGCTATGCTATTTTAATACCCTAAGTTACATTAGAGTGAAAATCGTAATTATTTCATTAGCTGGTTGAGTTGCTGCACTCCGGCGCTTTTTATCCGGCGGGAAGCCATGTTTTAGAAGCCGGTTGCGGCGTTGGAGCGCAAACGGTTACGCTGGCAAAAAACAGTCCTGATGCCTTGATTACTTCTGTCGATATATCCGAGACCTCTCTTGCCGAAGCCAGAAAAAAAGTGGCGGCGGCGGGCTTGACTAATGTTTTCTTTGAGCAGGCGGATATTTTTAATTTGCCCTATGTAGAGAACTCCTTTAATTTTTTTCCAGAAAATCCAGCTCCCGCAAAATTTCTCTTGCCCGGTCCGCCTCCTCGACTTTTACCAGCAAACGGGCATAAGCTCCCCCGGCAACGAGCATAATAGAACTTTCTCCCGCAAAATAATATGTGATACCCTCACCGTCAAGAACAGATTTTATGAAAGCTATATCGCCCTGTTGATAAGTAGAATAAACTTCAACGAGATTGACATAACTTACTTCTTCCATAAGTTCCGGCGGCTCTTCAGCAACCAAATCTGTTCCACAATCGGTGCACTTATAAAAACCTTCTCTGTATTCGCTTTTGCATTTGGGGCAGAACATATTATTTGCTCACAGATGTAGCAATTTATGGCAGATACACACCGGTTCCTATAAAATAGTCTGTCCCGGGAACATGGTAATCTTTATTATGTTGAAGATTATTGTTTTACTTCCTTATCCGCCACAACAACCCAATCGTTATTAAAGAAATGGATTGTAAAAACGAATATGTGCCGGACGAGACCTAACACCTGTCTTCAAATGGCTTTAGAAACACAAATACGGTAATGAAGATAGGCAACAAAACCATCCGGCGTAAGTTGAAAAACATTCTCCATTTCTCCAAACTGTCCCTTGACCCTGCCGCAAATTTTCTCCAACGATTGCAAATCGAGCCCATATCGCTGTCCCAGTGCTTCAGAAGTTAATTTCAGTGGCGGCGCCGGACATGTATCAATCATTTGCCAATCATTAATTGCCATACTATCGTGCAGTTCTCTGATGGTAGGATACCATTTTTGAGTACGCATTTCTCTATACAGAAAATTGATACAACGGGCTTCTTCCGCATTTTCAAAGCAGGCAGTTTGATGAATGAAAATTTCATTTTCCCGAGCCTGATTGCGAATGTGACGAAGTATAGAAATCAGTCCATCCTTGCCGAAATAATGCAACACCGATCGCATAATGAAAAATACTTTTTTATTAATGGAGGTCAGATCATTTCGGCTAAAGTCGGAAATCGAACGATTTACGCAAAAGATACCGCTTTTTTCCATTGCTTCCAGTTGAGTTTCGGAGCAGTCGAGATTTACCGGAATTATATTTGTCGTTGTGCCCTTCGTAATCAGTTCCAGGAGTATAAAACCAGTTCCTCCTCCCAAGTCCACCAGCAAATCCGTATGCGAACCTAAAAGATACTTGGTTATAGTCGCTACAAGAGGATGGGCTATAACGGAGCTTGAAAAATATCCTTCATGCATCTCATTCCATTTTTGTCCGTGAACGCCTATTTCGCGATTTATCTGTTCATTGATATTCATATGCAACCTTGCCCATCAATTAATGTAGTAATGATACCACAGGAATCATAAGTGTCAATCTGGTTCATAAGAGTTATTGACTGCTCGATAACCTTCGGTTAGAATGTACAGTGAATTTATATCAATTGTTCAAAAACGAGCAAGAATAAAATTGATGCCAATATAAAAGGAGGGGGAATTATGGAAATAACAAGTTCGTCGTTTAAACATGAAGATATGCTTCCGGCTAGGTACGCCTATGAAAATCAAAATATTTCGCCGTCACTTTCCTGGAGCGGTGCGCCAAAAGAAACTAAAAGCTTCGCGCTCATCTGCGATGATCCCGACGCGCCCGTAGGTACCTGGGTACATTGGGTAATTTTCGATATACCGGCAAGTGTTAACGGCTTGCCGGAAAACGTCGTGCGGGAAGAAGAAGTGTCCGGATTAGGGAAAAATGGCAAAAATTCTTACGGGAATTATGGCTATGACGGCCCTTGTCCTCCGGGCGGCACGCATCGTTATTATTTTAAGTTGTATGCTTTGGACGCCATGTTGAATCTTAACCCAACTTTAACCCTATTTTCATAAAAAGCAACAAAATAAGGGTATTTTAAG
>WOYI011480314.1_pt1 | contig 20109 bp, 17 predicted proteins | sample 6423411 | NCBI WGS metagenome assembly WOYI01 (sample SAMN13441803, study PRJNA592873) | oil field metagenome | biome: oil field; feature: oil-well bore; material: oil-contaminated soil; isolation source: oil-contaminated soil from oil-well borehole | place: Germany: Wietze | collected 2016-10-18 ... | reverse complement strand
CCCGCTGCAAGCCCCCGGTTTTAACCGGGGGTAGTTGACGAGATTCATCCCGTAGAACCCGGTGATGACGGCGACAGTCCTCAGCGTCGCGCGCTTCTCTTCCTGCTCCTCCGGGTGCCCTCGGTCTGCCTGCATGCCCCACATCCTGCCGCCGGTGGTCCACGCGGTCTGCTTCCGCTCGCAGCAGGGTTGCGCGGGCTTCGACTTACCGGGATATAATGGTATTCCGGTTACGGGGGTCTGGCGCTGGCGATCAGCCGCCCCTTCCGATCAGATCCACCCCTTCTTCTTGAAGTAGAGGAGCATCACCCCCGCGACGATCGCCATCAAGGTGAGGGCCGCGGGATATCCCCAGGGATGCCTGAGTTCGGGCATATACGCGAAGTTCATGCCGTAGAGCCCGGCGATGAAGGTGAGCGGGATGAAGATGGTGGCGATGATGGTGAGGACCTTCATGATCTCGTTCATCCGGCTGCTCTGGCTCGAGAGGTAGACGTCGAGGAGCCCGGACATCGTATCCCGGTAGGTCTCCACGGTCTCGGCGACCTCTATGGTGTGGTCATAGACATCCCGGAGGTAGACGAGCGTCGATTCCCGGATCAGGGGTGAGTCGCCCCGCTCGAGTTCCGCCACCACGTCGCGGAGCGGCCAGACCGACCGCCGGAGAGCGACCAGGGACCGCTTCAAGGCGTAGATCGCCTGCAGGGTCTCGCGGTCGGGGTCTGCCACCACCTCCTCCTCGACCGCCTCGATACGCTCCCCGAAGACCTCGATCACGCCAAAGTAGCCGTCGACAATCGCGTCGAGCAGGGCATAGAAGAGGTAGTCGGCCCCCTCGCTCCGGAGCCGCCCGGCTCCTGCACGCAGGCGCTCCCGGATGCGCTCGAAGGCATCGCCCGGTTGCTCCTGGAACGATATGACGTAACCTCTCCCGAGCACCAGGCTGACCTGCTCGCTCTGGAACTCACCGTCACTGTCAGGGGAGAGCATCCTGATTGCAACGTAGAGATAATCGCCGTAGTCCTCGATCTTCGGTCGCTGGCTCGTGTTGGCGATGTCCTCCAGGGTCAGCGGGTGGATCCCGACAGCGTCCCCGATTGCCTGGACCATCCTGGTATCGTGGATGCCGTCGGCATTGATCCAGGTGACCGTCGGGCGGAGGATGAGTGCCCGAAGGTCCCCGGGCCGGGTGCAGGTCTGCTCATTGAAGCGGGACTCGTCGTACTCGATGACCGTGACGGTGATCGGTCGCGCGCGGGCAGGGCCGGGTGACTCGTCCACACCTGCCCTGCCCTCTGGCTGGTCGTCATGCCGGATCATCAGCGATCAGGTAGGTTCCTGTTCGGAAAAATTTGCCGAAAAGAGGGAGTTCCGGGGCTCACCTTGTTGCCGCCGCCTCATCCTCTGCCTTCGCTCTCGCTGCCGCGCGGCCGATCAGGATGACCGCGATCACCGCGATGATCGTCACGACGATAGCATACACGAACATTGCAACGAGCGTGCCCTGATCCCCGAAGATCAACGCGAAAAGTTCCTGAATGGCGCCGTTCCATGCGAGAGCGGCTACCAGGCCGAATGCGGCCGTGAGAAGAGCCGATATCTTGTCGATGACCTCAGCCTTGAGTGACATACAGTCTCACCGGTGAGCGGTGAGCGGTTTGGTATATAATACTTTTGGTTCGCGTCTCCAGCGAGGCCGTACTGGAAACTTTTAGTCCGTCTTTTTCCGGAGAGGCGGGAGCATATGCGCGCCATGGGGGTTCCCGGTGGGGATGAACGCCGCAAGCGCCATAGGCAGCACCCGGGCAATGGTCAGGGGATCCCCGGTCTCGCCTCGCTTCCACCGGCGCCCGACCCGTTCCCTGCCTCGTTCACTTTCGCCCCGGGCACCCAAACTACATTGACGTCAGCCGTCGACCTATTAGCAATGGATACCCTCGACGACTGGTTCCCGTACCGGGAGTACCGATCCGGCCAGCGGGAGATGCTTGATCTGGCTGCATCTGTCGCACGCGACGGCGGCATCGCCATGATCGATGCGCCGACCGGGAGCGGCAAGTCGAGCGTGGTCTCCGCGCTCCTCGCAGAGAGCCGGGGACGGAAAGTGCTCGTCGCCGTCCGGACCATCAGCCAGCTCGCCACGTTCATGCGCGAGCTCGAGCTCGTCCGGAAGAAGCGCGGCAAACTGAAGTTCGCCTACCTTATCGGCAAGTCCAGCATGTGCCCGCTCGGCGGCGAGGGGGACGTCTACCGGCGGTGCGAGGGCGTCAAGGCCTTCTCGACGGCGCTGATGCGGGAGCGGGCGCAGAAGGGATCGCTCGTCCCGGCAAACGACCGCCAGATCAAGCAGCAGATCCGGAAGATGGACCCGGAGCACCCGCTCATCTGCCCTTACTTCATCCACGGCAAATCCTTCGTGGAGCCCGAGGACGCGGGGCTGAAGATGATCCCGTCGGCGGCCCTGCGCGTCCGGGCCGAGCGCGTGAGCACCGAGATGATCTGGCCCGACCAGCTTGCCGGGTTCTGCGGCGACATCTGTCCCTACGACACGATGATGCATGCCGCCCGGGATGCCGACGTGGTGCTCGTGAACTTCTACCACCTCTTCGACGACACCATCCGGGAGCAGCTCTACCAGTTGCTCGGAATCAAGGGGCACGACGCCCTGCTGCTCATCGACGAGGCCCACAACTGTGGCGATGTCGTCCAGAGCATCGAGAGCGTGACGATCGAGGAGCGCGACATCGTGCAGGCCGGGCACGAACTCTCCGGTCGGCGGCGGTCGCAGCAGGCGGATGCCATCACCCAGATCCTGCCGCAGATCACCCGGTTCATGGAGGCGCTCAAGGGCTCGCACGAGGTTGAGGACTGGTTCGACCCTGTCATCTTCCAGCGGATGATCCTTTCCGGCACGCTCTACCGGAGCATGGAGGAGATCGTGGACGACCTCCTCAAGATCAGCGAGGGGCTTCGTGAGAAGAACATGCAGGCAGGCGAGTTCCGGGAGAGCGCGATCGAGCGGCTGACCGAGTTCTTCTACCGGATCTTCCGGTCTGCGGCCGACCCGGCGTATCTGACGGTCTACCGGAAGGAGGATGACGGCACGGTGGCGCTTGAGGTCAGGAACATCGACCCCAGCACCAAACTCCAGGATATCGCCCGGGCACATGCCTGCTGCGTCCTGATATCCGGGACGCTCTCCCCCATCGAGAGTTACCGCCGCTACTACTTCGGCGACCTTCCCGTCACCACGACATCGCTCCCGAACTCCTTCCCCACCGAGAACCGTCGCATCTTCTGCGCAAACGACATCACCACCGCCTACTCGATGCGCCGGGACCCCCAGAACCTTGCGCGGACCGAGGAGTACATCACCACGTTTGCCGCCCTTCCCGGGAATCTGGCGGTCTACTTCCCCTCCTACGACCTGCTCAACACTTTCGCAGAACGGTGCGCTCCGCGGATACGAAAGAAGCAGATCTACGTCGAGTCCAAGGACACTGCCGCTGCCGCCACGATGCTCCGGGAGTTCATGGCCCTCCCGGGAACGGGCCGCTCAGGCGTCCTCTTTGCGGTATGCGGCGGCAAGTGGAGCGAGGGTCTGGACTACCGGGGCGAGATGCTTGCGGGAGCGCTCGTCATCGGCCTCCCGCTCGCCCCGTTCAACCGTGTCCGGAAGATGGTGATCGACTACTTCCGGATGAAGTTCGGTGAGGAGGGAGAGTTCATCAGCTACACCCTCCCGGCGATCAACCGCGCCTTGCAGGCGTTAGGGAGGGTGCTCCGGACGCCCGAGGACCGGGGGATGCTCGTCCTCGGGGACCGGCGGTTCCTGGAATCCCGGGTTCATGCCGGGCTGCCGCCGTGGATGCAGAAGGAGATGACGACGTGCACCGTCGAAGAGTTCCGGAAGGAGGCTGGCAAATGGCGATCGTGACCGGGTCGTGTCAGTTCGGCCTCTGGCATGTCCACGTCGCATGGCAGGACGATCTCGTCTACCGGGTGCGGTTCGCGCGAGAGGCGCTCGCCGGGCCGGTCCCGGAGGAGCTCCTCCGCTACTGTGCCGGCCGGCCGGCAGACCTCGCCTCCCTCCGGAGTATCGCAACCGAGGGAGAATCGGTCTCTGCCGGGATCTACCGTGCGGTCCGTGCGGTTCCCTGCGGGGAGACCGTCACCTACGGCGAGGTTGCCCGGAGGGTCGGGACCGCACCCCGGGCGGTCGGATCGGCGATGGCCCGGAACCCGACCCCGCTCGTGGTGCCCTGCCACCGGGTCGTCGCGAAGACCGGCATGGGCGGGTTCTCCCCGGACGTGACGATCAAGGAGGCGCTGCTTGCCATGGAGCGCCGCGGAAGGGTCTGCGACGCCTGAAAAATGGGAGGAGTTAACAGGTAACTCCGCAATATAGTACTCCGAAATGAAGATCGTCGTCCTGGGTGCGGGAGCGGTCGGCCTGACCGTTGCCGCAAAATTGTCCCGTGTCGCGGACGTCCACGCCGTTGCCCGAAAGCGGCATGTGGACGCGGTGCGAGAGCGGGGGTTTCTGATGACCGGTATATGGGGAGAGGGCATATACCGCTTCAGCTGCTCCGAGGACCTCCCCGACGTGTGGCGGGACGCCGACTACTACATCATCACCGCAAAGTCTACGGACACGGAGTCTCTCTGCCGCCAGTTCGCCGACGCTATCAGGGGGCATGAGGTGGCGAGCCTCCAGAACGGGATCGGAAACGAGGAGATCATCGAGCGGTTTACCGACCGGGTCATCGGCGCCATGATCATCACCGGGTTCGAGTGGCGGGGCGATGCATCGGTCCACGTCTCGGTGGAGGCGGCGCCCATGAAGCTGGGGCGGTTTCCGTCCGGGACGGACGATGCGGTCGAGTCTCTCGCGGACCTCATCCGGGCTGCCGGCATCCGGGCGGAGGCGACCCCCGAGATCAGGGCCGATATCTGGAGTAAGACCCTCTACAACTGTGCATTAAACCCGCTCGGCGCCATCGCGAACGTCCCCTACGGCGCGCTCACCGATCCGCACGCCTGGGCGATCGTCACCGCGATCGTCCGGGAGGCCTGGCAGGTGGTGGAGGCCGAGGGCGTCACCCTCCCCTGGAAGACCCCCGGGGCGTACCTGGAGTATCTCCGGACCGAGCAGTTGCCGGCGACGGCCGCCCATCATTCATCGATGCTGCAGGACCTTGCCCTGGGGCGAAAGACCGAGATCGACTTCATGAACGGTGCTGTGGCAGCGCTCGCCCGGAAGCACGGTATCGACGCGCCCTATAATGCCTGCATTGCCGAACTGATCCGCTTCCGGGAGCGGCTCTGACAGTGGAGAGATAGTATGCGGTCTGCGATTGTCCTCGTTGGCGGCGAGGCACGGCGTGCCGGCGGGCGGGAGAAGTATTTCTTTACGTTCCGGGGCAAGACCTTCATCGACCGCCTCATCGATACCCTCCGGGAGGTGGCCGACGAGATTGTGGTGGTCGCACGGGACCCCGGGCAGTGCGAACGGTTCGGTCACCTCGGGGACGTCAGGTGCATACCGGACGTCCGGAGGGATCTCGGGCCCATCGGCGGCCTGCACGCGGGGGCGCTCGAGGTACATGGCGAATACGTCTTCGTTGCCGCCTGTGATATGCCCTGCATCCATCCGGGAGTGATCCGGCTGCTCTTTGACGCCGCTGTCGGGTACGATGCCGCTATCCCCTGCTGGAACGCCGATATGCTCGAGCCGCTCCACGCTGTCTACCGGACGAGCGCACTGCTCGGTTACCTGGAGGAGCACGAGTCGCTCTCGCTCCGCTCGATGGTGAGGAGCCTTGAGGCCCGGTACGTGTGCGTGGAGAAGATCCGGGAGATTGACCCGGACCTGCTGACGTTTACGAACATCAACAACCTGGAGGACCTGAAGTCGATCGACCCGTCGGCAGGGCAGGGCCGCGACAACCTGCGCGGGCCCGGGCAGGAGCCGTCGTAAGCGGACCGTTAACGTCTTACCGGCATCGAATCGACAGATGTTGTCTCCCGACCCACTATACCCTCTTCGCATCCCGGGCCGATGAGTTCCCGGAATCCGGGCCTCCCCGAATCCTTTAAACGTTATGCAAAGCATTCCCGAAACCCCGGCAGCCCCTGATCGGGGTTGGCCGGGAGCTGGCGAACCGCCCCGGAGAACGGGGGCGGTAACATCCCCATAAACTATATATATAATCTCAGAGAAGTCAGGGCCTGATGTCATCGGGGGAAGTGACTTCATCCATTTCTACCAGAAGCCGGATCGATTCAGGAATTCGGCAGGCAACGCGTTCCGGTCGCAGGAGCCATAGATCTCGATCCGGCCGGATCTCTCTGCCGCTTCTTCTGTTCTGCTGCCTCATCGCTGCTCTCTGCGGGTTCGCCTCCGCTGATGAGGGGGGGTATGCTCCCCTCTGGCAACTGGGGGCAAACGATGCTGTCAGTTCTGTGGCGGTCGCGCAGGACGGATCTACGATAGTTGCCGGTGCGGGCTCGGTGGTATATCTCCTGGACCAGCAGGGAACTGTTCTCTGGAAGACCGTTGTCGGGTCCCGGGTGAACGGCGTCGGAATATCGCCTGAAGGATCATACATCGGTGTCGCCGCAGACAAGCTCTATCTCTTTGACCGGGACGGCAACGAGCTCTGGAACGAGAAGACGACTTTTGTCTACCGGGATGTAGCGCTCTCGTCCAACGGCATGTACGTCGCCGCCGCGTGCGACAACGGTGCGGTCTTCATCTTCGACCGGAACAAGAAGCAACTCTGGGACTATGATATGGGAACCGATGGTTATGCCATTGCAATATCGGAGAATGGCCGTAAGATCGCGCTCGGCTGTGACAACCAGGGGGTTTACTACCTCAACAGCAGGGAGGGGGAGTCCTGGAGTTACGGGACCGGCAAACCTGTGGAGGGCATTGCTCTCACCCCTGATGGACGGTTCGTGGTAGCCGGGTCGGTGGACCGGTGCGTCTACCTCTCCACGGGGGAGGGTGAGCACCTCTGGAAATATCCCACGGGAGAAGCCGTTCGCGCGACGGCTCTCTCAAACGAGGCGAACGAGATTTTCGCCGCTTCCGGCAGGACAGTCTATATCCTCGACAAAACGGGTGCCGATCTCCAGAAGATCACCCTCGGCGGTCGTGTGGAGTCTGTTGCCGTGACCCCTGACGGGGAGTTCCTCGTCGTCGGGGGCGGCGATGGCGATCGGTCCATCCACCTCTTCACGGACAACGCGGCCCTGATCGAGAGCAGGGATCCGACGGAGGCTGTGATAGACGATACCAAACCCCCAAACAGCACGACGAGCGATGCTCTCCCGTCTGCCCCAGATGATAGCGCGGATCCCGTGGTGGAAGTGAACGCCCGGGCCGAGGAGGTTCCAATCACCTTGCAGGTGCTCGGGTGGGTGGAGAACATCATCTCCCTTCTCTTCGAGCCCCAGAAGGACTTCCTCGCCTGATCCTCTTTTTGGCGGACTATACCCTGTGTCTGCTCCCGCTCGCGTCGCGGGCGTAGTGTCCGAACTCGCTCCCGAGCAGGATGTCGCCGGTGAAGACGGGCCCGTCTCTGCAGACCCGCAGGCCGTGCGGGTCGGTGCAGCATGATCCGCAGAGGCCGACTCCGCATTTCATGTAGCGGTGAAGGGAGAACTGCCCCCGCTCCGCACACCCTTCCCGGTCGAGGACGGCGAGCACCGCCGCCATCATGACCTCGGGCCCGCAGACGCAGATGTGGTCGAAGTCGGCGAGGTCTACTCTTGACATGAGCCGGGTTACGAAGCCGTGGTGACCGGCGGTGCCGTCGTCGGTCGCGACCATCAGCGTCGCCGATTCCCGTATCCGGTCGGCGAAGAGGAGCTCGGAGGCTGTCCGGGCACCGAGGAGGAAGGTCTCGACCTGCCCGGCCGTGATGAGCGGCAGCAGCGGGGAGGCGCCGACGCCGCCGCCGATGGCAAGCGTCCTTCCTGAGACGGTAAACCCGTTCCCGTACGGGCCCCGGACCCCGATCAGGTCGCCCTCGTGCATCGCAAAGAGGGCGGCGGTCGCGTCCCCTACTTTCAGGACCGTGATCGAGGACGGGGAGGAGAGGGCCATCGGGATCTCGTCCACGCCCGGCACCCAGACCATCACGAACTGTCCCGGCCGTGCGGCGATCTCACGGTCGAAGACGAACGTCCTGATCGACGGCGTCTCCTCTACGATCTCTTTTATCGCAACCCCCGTGGGCATCTGCTCATGCATGAGCGCACCCCACGATCTCGCGTGCGTCGATGCCGTCGTGGCTGTAGAGGTCTTTCGCGATCGCGGCGAAGATATCGATATCGTCGATGACCGCGCTTCCGATCTCGACAGCGCTTGCCCCCGCCATCATCATCTCGACGACGTTATCTGCGGTGGAGACTCCGCCGCACCCGATGACCGGGATGGAGCACGCCTCGTAGAGATCGTAGACACACCGGACCGCGACGGGGAAGATGGCCTTCCCGGAGAGCCCGCCGAAACGGTTCCCGAGCACCGGCCGGCGGAGCGCCGTCGAGATCCGCATCGCCTTCAACGTGTTGACGGCAACGATCGCATCAGCCCCGCCGCGTTCCGCGGCCGCCCCGATCTCACCGATATCGGCGACGTTCGGGGTGAGTTTCACCCAGGTCGGGACCCCGAGGGAAGTTACTGCTCGTGTGCATTCCTCCACGAGGGCAGGATCGCTCCCGATTGCTGCCCCGTAGCCCTCCGCGTGGGGGCAGGAGAGGTTCAGCTCGAGCCCGGACGCCGTGCCGGCGAACCACCCGGCGACCGTCCGGAACTCTTCGGGGGAACCTCCGAAGATGCTGACGACCACCGGCTCGCCCTGCAGGGCTGCCAGTTCGTCCACGAACGCGGCCGAGGGGTTCGGCAGGCCCATGGCGTTGATGATGCCACCGTCGACGACGATCAGGCAGGGTCCGGGATGGCCCTCTTTCGGGCTCGGGCCGATGGATTTCGTGACCACGCCGCCTGCACCGTTCTGCAGGAGACGGGCGAGCGACGCCCCGGTAGTCCCGAGGATGCCGGCCGCCAGCAGGAGGTGGTTCTTCAACCGGATACCGCCGACTTCGATAGGGCCAGGATAAAGCGCAACCATTGAAAACAGGTGGGAGTGAGGTATTATTATACCCTCGCGCCAAGTGTACTGGAGAAGAAATATGTGCTCCGTTCTCCGGAGCCCGGATACCGGAACGGAAGACGGTAAAGCGCCCCTTTTCCCTGCCGGATCGTTATTCTCCATGCAGCAGGGCTCTTTGGCGCGCACAGTCTTTTACTGTTATCCACATATAGGACCGATACAATGACCTCGCTCGCAATCTTAGGTGTAGGAAAGGTGGGGGGCGAGACGGCGTTTCTCTCCGCCGCGCTTGGCCTCGTCGATGAGATCATCCTCCATGACGCATACGAGCCCATCCTCCGGGCACAGGTGCTCGACCTGCAGCACACGGGCATCGACGTCACGGTCTCCACCGATACGGCGGCGATGCGGCACGCCGACATCTTCGTTTTTGCGGCAGGCACCCCGAGGACGCCCGATATCAAGACCCGCGCCGACCTCCTCGATGCCAATATCCCGGTGGCGAAGCGCTGCAGCGAGCTTCTGCAGGGGTTCTCCGGGGTCGTCATCACCGTCACGAACCCCATGGACGCGAACAACTACGGCCTCTGGAAGATGATGGGCATCGACCGGCAACGGTGCATCGGCTTTGGCGGCCAGCTCGACAGCACCCGCTTTGCCCGTTACCTCAGCGAGGCGGGGGTCTCGGGGCCCGCCTGGGTGCTCGGCGAGCACGGCGAGCACCAGGTGCCGCTCTTCTCGAAGGCAGGCGCCAATCTCGGCCTCGATGAGCGGGAAGCGATCCTCTCCCGAATGCAGGGGGCGAGCATGGAAGTGATCCGCGGCAAGGGCGGCACGGTCTTTGGCCCTGCATACCACATCGCCATGCTGATCCGCGCGGTCCTTGAGGACCGGCGGGAGGTGCTCTCCTGCTCGTGCGTGCTTGACGGCGAATACGGTCTCTCCGGCTGCTCGCTCGGTGTTCCTGCCCGGATCGGCCGCGAGGGCATCCTCGGCATCGAGGAGTGGGACCTCGATGCCTGGGAATCTGCGAAGATGGCAGAGGCGGGAGCGTTCGTGCAGGGCCTCTGCAGGAGATTCGATGGCTGATCTGGCAGTGGAGTCCCATATGAGCACCCCGGCTACCCTGGACGACTTCGGGAAGGTCCGGGTCGGCATTCACCAGGTGGAGTACAGCGTCGGCGGTGAGATCCCGGTCATCCACATCTTCGGCCGGGACACCTCCGGGAGGGCGGTCAAGATCGACGTGACCGGTTTTCGGCCCTACTTCTACGTGCCCGCCGGTCTGGTGGAGGGGCGATCCCTTCCGCAGGAGGTCGACCTGGAGCCCGGGACAACCTACCGCTCCATCCGCGGCGAGCCGCTCCGGCGCCTCTACACCCGGCGCCCGAGCGACGTCCGGAACGTCCGCGACATGTTTTCGCAGCACTATGAGGCCGATATCCCGTTCGCCACCCGGTTCATGATAGACTGCGGCCTCTCCGCAGGGGTGGAACTTCCCGGGGGCACCTTCGTGGTTGATTACCGCGAACTCGTGCCGGTCGATATCAAGGCTCCCGCCCGGACCTGTATCATGGATATCGAGTGCGTGGACGAGCAGGGGTTCCCCGAGCCCGAGCGGGATCCGGTCATCTGCGTCACCTGCTGGGACTCGTTTGACGGCGACTATACGACCCTCCTCTGGCAGCCCGGCGGGGTGCCGGGCGATGCGCCCGTCGACGACCCCGGACTTCGTATCCACGAGCAGCACCGGGTCATCCGGTACCCGGATGAGGTGGCGATGCTCCGGGGGCTCGTCACCTATGTCAGGGAGCGCGACCCCGACATCCTCTCGGGCTGGAACTTCGTGGAGTTCGATATCCCCTACGTCCTGAAACGGATGGCGACGCTCGGCATCAGGCCGGAGGACCTCGCACGCCTGCCGGGGCAGACCGAGCGGAACGCCGTCCGGGGGAGGGCGGTCTTCGACCTTCTTTCCGCCTACCGGAAGATGCACCAGGCCCAGAAGGAGTCTTACCGGCTCGATGCGATCGGCGGGGAGGAACTCGGGATCACGAAGGTCCGCTACACCGGGACGATCACGGCGCTCTGGCAATCCGACCCGGCACGGCTTGTGGAATACAACTGCCGTGACGTCGAACTCTGTGTCGGGATCGACAGGAAAGACAATATTATCGACTTTTACCGGGAGATCTCCCGGTATGTCGGGTGCCCGCTCGACCGGACGCTGAACTCCTCAAACGTCATCGACATCTACGTCCTGCGGAAAGCGTCGGGGACATTCGTCCTCCCCTCGAAGGGGCTCGCCGCCGGGGACGAGTTCGAGGGGGCGACCGTCTTTGAGCCCGCCACCGGCCTCCGGGAGAACGTGGTAGTCCTCGACTTAAAATCGCTCTACCCGATGGCGATGATGACGATCAACGCCTCCCCCGAGACGAAGAACCCGGACGGCGAACTGCGGGCGCCAAACGGCGTCCGATTCTCCCGGGAGCCGGACGGGTTAACAAGGAGCATCCTCTCGGAACTTCTTGGGGAGCGGGACGAGCGCAAACGCCTGCGCAACCAGTACCCCTTCGGGTCGGCGGAATACGTCCTCTACGACCTCCAGCAGAACGTCCTGAAGGTGATCATGAACTCCTACTACGGGGTCTCGGGCTACACCCGATTCAGGCTCTACGACCGCGAGATCGGGTCGGCCGTCACCTCGGTAGGCCGGGCGATCATCAGGCACACCCGCGACATCATCACCGGTCTTGGATACACGGTCCTCTACGGCGACACCGACTCCTGCATGGTGCAGGTCCCGCCGGGGAACCTCGAGGAGACCATCGCGCGGGCGAGGGCTATCGAGGCCCGGTTAAACGCGAGTTACAGTGATTTCGCCAGGAACGAGCTGAACGCCGATACGCACTACTTCTCCATCAAGTTTGAGAAGGTCTACCAGCGCTTCTTCCAGGCCGGTAAGAAGAAACGTTACGCCGGGCACCTGGTCTGGAAGGAAGGCAAGGACGTCGACGAGATCGATGTCGTCGGGTTCGAGATCCGGCGGAGCGATTCACCGCAGATCACGCGGGAAGTGCAGCGCGCCGTCATCGAGATGATCCTCCGCGGGGACGCGTTCACTGACGTGCAGGCGTACCTGCGCGACGTCATCAGGAAGTACCGCCGCGGGGAGTATCCCCTCGACGAGGTCGGTATTCCCGGCGGAATCGGGAAGAACCTGGATAGTTACGAGAACGACGACGCCCAGATCCGCGGCGCCAAGTACTCGAACGAACATCTCGGGACCGACTTCAAGCGCGGCAGCAAACCCAAGCGGGTCTACATCAAGACCGTCACGGCGAAGTACCCGAGGACGGACGTGGTCTGCTTCGAGTATGCCGATCAGGTGCCGCCGGAGTTCGTCGTCGACTGGGAGACGATGCTTGAAAAGACACTCAAGGGTCCTCTCTCAAGGATCATCGAGCCGCTCGGGTGGGACTGGCACGACGTCGACCCCTCGAGGACGACGCTCTTTGATTTTGGGTTGTAAGAAGAGTTTGAGGGGCAGGGCGCTTTACGCCAGGCCCCTTTTCGCGCGTTCTTCCTCGATGAACGCACTGCGCTCGAGATTCTTTGACCAGGCGATCCGACCGCCGACAATCTGCCACCTGTCCATCTCCAGGATTTCAATCCCTTCGGGGACCCGGGAGATGTTCGCCCCGCCGGGGACGACCAGGACCGCCTTATCGACGTTGACGTTGCCTGCAGCAAGTGTCCGGCACTGGCTCTGGAGTTCTTCGACGGTATCCATCAGGACTTCGGAGGCCATCTTCACGTTCACGACCACCCGCTCTGTCCTGCCGGCGACCCGGCGGGAGAGCATACATTCCGGCTGCACACTGCCGTAGGTGGGGGACCATGCAAACTGCCACCCGTCCCGGGAAGAGAAACGCCGGGCAAGGGCCTTCTGGACATCAAGATACGTAGAATTCTTTATGCCACCCATATCAATATCCTCTGCTTTACTGTATGGTCACGGTCGAATATAAGCATTATAGTTCTCTCCGCCACCGGCGTTCCCCCCCTCACCTGGTGGCGGGGATTGGCAGTCTCTCCTTCTCGCGGGCCGGTACGGGGATGGATGCCGGGATTGACCCGGACGATGCAGAGGAAATCTCCGGAGGAACACTTTTATCCTACCACCGGTACTATGCGGCGGGGTTATTGATATGGAAGAGGCAACGCAGACAGAGGCCGGGGTTGTAGAAGCGTATGAGAGGCTGGCACGTGAGGTGCTGAGTCGGCCGGAGAGCATCCCGAGCGCCATCCACAATCTCCTCCTGAAATTGGCGGAGACACATCCCGGAGCAGTTTACTGGATCGTCCGGAAGTTCTACCAGGAATACCTCCGGCTCTATGTCTCCGACACCGGGTACATCGGTATTGCAGACCGGTACGAACCGGACCTGATGTATCCGGGGGATATCGCCCTCTACATGGTGCCCGAGAGCCCGCAACCGGGGGATGTGGTCCAGATCACCTTCACCGACAAGGACGAGGTGAGTGTCTACGTCATCCACGGCCGGGTCATCGAGTGCAACGAGGACAGATCGATACAGGTCGCGGATACCAGTACCGGAGAGGACTACCGGGTCGTCGATTGGAATATCCTCGGGAAACTGGTCAAGGTCATTCCGTTTGGTTCGGATGAGTGGCAGGAACTCTTCCCGGCATCCGGCGTCCCGAAGGAGTGGCTCGCCACATCGGTCGAGGAGAACATTCGTTCAATCCAGGAGTCGGATATCCCCGGGAAGGACGGGGCGATCGCCGAGCTCAAGAGCCGCCTTGCGAAGCTGGTGTAGCGGGTAAGAGGTCCGCTACGATTTTTATGCCGGGAGGGAGGTCTCTCACACCGCCTCACGGGTCCTGCACCGCCGGGACGAACCCGGGCAGTAAGCCTCCTTGACGGTTGCGAGGAATGTTTCTCTCCCTCCGCACGAACTTTTTTCTGGAGAGCGATCTATCCCTGCCGCATGAAGCATCTGGCAGTGTTCATCCTCGGTCTGCTGCTCATCCCGTTCGGAGCCCAGGCGCTCACCTTCCTTGGCGGGGACCAGCCGCTGGTCGACACACCCATCGCCGACGACGTGGTCGCCTCGGGCGGGTCCGTGACCGTCAGCGCCCCCGTCGACAGCCTGACGGTCGCCGGGGGCATGGTGACGGTGGATGCGCCGGTCGCCGGCGACATCATCGCCGCGGGAGGCACCCTGATCATCAACGGCGACGTCGGCGGGAAGGTGCTCGCCGCCGGGGGCGAGATCGAACTGAACGGGAACGCAACGAACGCCCTCATAACCGGGGGCACGGTCCGGATCGGGGAGGATGCCGTCATCGAGCGTGACGCATTCATCAGCGCGGGGCAGGTCACGAACGCCGGTTCGGTCCTGCGTAACCTGACGGTATCGGGCGAGACCTTCAACAACACCGGCACGGCCGGCAACGTGACGTTTGAGGAGGAGGAGCCGGAATCACCATTCCCGGGCCTCTTCTCGGTGCTCGCCGCCATCGGATTCCTGATCCTCGGGCTCCTCCTCATCAGGGTATTTCCCGGCCCGTTCGCGGCGGTGGTCCGGCAGGTCGAGAAGAGTCCGGTCGTCCTCACGGTCCTCGGGTTCGTTGCGATCGTCGTATCGGCGATCATCCTCCTCATCGTCGCAGTCACGATCATCGGTCTCCCTCTCGCGCTCGTCGGCGGGCTGCTCTTCATCGTTGCCCTGATGCTCTCGTCGCTCTTTGTCGCATACGCCCTCGGGGACGTTATTGCCTCCCGGGCTGGATGGAGACCGGGGAATGCGTGGATATTTGTCCTGGGGTTCGTGATCCTGCAGATCCTCCTCTTCATTCCGCTGCTCGGGGTGATCGTCCAGGTCATCGCGGTCAGCCTCGGCTACGGGGGGCTGCTCTACGCACTCAGGGGCGTCTGCCCGCTCCGTGCGGGTGGGGGGGCGGCGTAGTCTCTTTTTTTTGGCTGGACCCACTCCATCCGGCGGCTTCGCCGCGCCCTTGCTCATAACATAGGGTTGTTTCCCGGGACGTTATCGGCATGTGGGGCCGGGTGGTGCTTGCTACCTGCTATATCCCGTGTACGGATTTCGTGGGGGTATCGCCACGCACTGCCCCCGCCCTAAGGGGCGGGGGAGGAGGCCGAAGGCCGGGCGGGGTGGGGGCTTACGAGGAGAGGTTTGCTGGTATCCGCTTGTGGGGAGGGGGGCACGCCCCCCTCCCCTGTCCCCACCCCCCAGTCGCGATAGCCACCACGGTCCAGTAGATCGGGTTTTTCACAAGTTTTTACTGTTCTGAGGCGCAATCGAAGAGCCCGATCTGCAACAGGCTCCCGTTTTCCCCTCTCGTATATGGTAAGATGACGGGAACTATACCTGAATGCCGGCAGGAGGAACAACTCCAGCCTTACACCCTCTCCGTCCCGTCCCTCTCTCCCCCCGAACACCCGATCGGCTCGATCCGGGTTCCCGGCAGGATTACCAGGTTGTACGCGTTGTGATCCTTGTTGAAACGGACGAGGGCCCCGTAAAACCGGACGATATCCCCATAGGCAATATCGCGGAGCGCGTCGCGGTTCGGACCCCGGAGGGTCGCCGGGACCACGACATAGGCCGGGTTTGCGGGTGTCCCGTCGCAGACCTTGTAGACCTTTGTCCGGTTGTCGCCGAGGTTCCCGGACATCAACGCGGCGACCACGTTGATCTTCCGATCTACGTGCTGGTGGAGGTGGGAGAGGCGGGCGACCTTTGCTCCCGGCGGGACCCGGTAGGCCTGCTGCGTCTTCTTATCCTTCCGCAGGAGTGCGGAGGAGTATTTGATATCGATATTGATGAACCGGTAGCCATCCGCCCCCCCTGCGAGACGCTCCATCAACCGGGTCGGGTTGATATTGGTCTTCTGCTCGAAGGTCCAGCACCGCACGGGGTTGCATGGGGTCTCCCAGATGAACGAGCAGGGGCTGTGGATGGTCAGGCCCCGGTTCGCGATCGCGCGCACGGTCTGGCGCATGGCGGTCGAGTTGGCGAGGTCTGCCGGCTCCACGACGACGATCGTCCCATCGGGCGCGAGACGGTCGGCAAGACGGGCGACGAGGTCGGCACGCCCCTCAAGATCCAGGTGGCGGAGTTCGTTCAAGACATTCGAAAAGACCATCAAATCTATCCTGTCGGGCAGGTCTCTGGCGGCGAGCGTTCCGATATCTCCACGGATGGGCTTATGGACCTGCACCATGTTTCCCTGCGTCTTGGCCGCTGCCGGGACGAGGGCGTTGTAAGCCTCGAAATGCTCTTCCGAGCGCTCGACGGCGTAGATATCGGCCGTGCCGCTCCCGATCCTTCCGAGGAGGTCGATGACGGCGAGCGGCACGACCCCCGGTCCGGTGCCCACATCCAGGATGCGCATGTGCGGTTTCGCGAGTCCCTGGTTGATGAGCTGCCAGAAGATGTGCTCGAACTGCACCAGGTAGACGGGGGCGTGGTAGGCCAGGTAGCCGAGAACCGGGTAGGCCTTCCGGTAACTCACCTGCCGCTCTTTCCAGTACTGGCTCTTCTGGACGAGGATGGCATTGCGCATCCGGTCGAGCACGGCCGGGTCGTCAGGGGCCTTCCCGGTCTTCCTCCCGACGTAGGCCTCAACCAGCTGCTGAATGTAGTCCGGGATCTCCGGGTTCCGGAAGAACGCGAGTTGCCGCAGCCGCCCGATATCGCTGACCGTGAACGGCCCTTCCGGGAGGCGGCTGATCACGTAATCATCGCCGGCAGACCTGAGGGTGAGGCCGAGGCCGTCGAGGTGCGGGCGGATCTCACCGGCGAGGCGCTCGAGCGACTGCCTTTCACCCGGGTCTTCCTGTAGTTCCGAGAGCCGGAACTCGGGCTTTGCGCCTGCAAGACGCTTCAGTGCTGCAACTGTATCCCGCTCGGTCATGGCGTACCAGCTCGGCGGGGTGGTTAATACAGGTTCCGGGCGGCGCTCCCCGGGATGATCTCAACGCCGGGGTACGGCTATCCCTGTTGCGGCGCCCTGCTGTGCGTAAAATAGGAGATGGCGGGTCCGGAGAGCCTCACTCAGAGGGCGTGCCGGCACCCTTCTCCCGCCCGAGCTGGAAGGCTCTGGCGTTGACTTCGACGGTCTTTTTGGGGACGCACCGCCGGACCGCCTCTTCGAGGGTCTCGGGCCGGAGGGGGATATCGGTGGACGCAGCCCCGAGCATCACGATGTTCTGCGAGAGGATGCTCCCTGCCTCCTCTGCGAGGTTCGCGGCGTCGATGCAGGTGACGTCGAGATCGGAGAGCGCGGCGAGGATGCTCTCCTCGTCGGGCACGTCCAGGTCCTGCTGGTAGACCGATGTGGGGACGACCAGGTGCCGGTTCACCACGAGTTTCCCCCCGGCCGGCAGGTAGTGGCGGTAGCGGAGGGCCTCGAGGAGGTCGAAGGCGATCAGGAGGTCGGCCGTCCCCGGCACGATCAGGGAGCCGAACTTCCCGTCGATGCGGATATGGCTCTCCACCGACCCGCCGCGCTGCGCCATGCCGTGAGTCTCGGCGCTCCGGACGGTCCTGTTCTCGATGATGCACGCCTCGCCGAGGACATTCGAGGCGAGCACGGTCCCCTGGCCGCCGATCCCGACGATCAGGATATCAAACGAAGGTTTCATCGCCGTCCCTCCATACCGATCGCACCTGACGGGCATATATCCGCGCAGACGCCGCACCCGGCGCAGAGTTCGGTGATCGTAGCATTCTCTCCGATAAATGCAATCGCCGGGCAGCCGAATGACCGGCAGGCGCCGCAGCCCATGCACCGCTCCGGGTCGACCGTGTAGGCCTTGCGGCGGATCCCGCTCCGCCGTGCGGTGATGACGCAGGGCTGCTTCGCGATGACCACACGGACGCCTTTGCGCTCCTTTGCCCGGCGGAAGGTGTCGAGGAGCACCGGGAGGTCGTAGGGATCGACCGTCTCGACCCAGGAGACCCCGCACGACCGGCAGATCGCCTCGAGCGATATCGGGGTGCTCTCCTCACCGGTGGCTGTCAAACCGGTGTTGGGGTTTGGCTGGTGGCCGGTCATGGCGGTGATCCGGTTGTCCAGGATGACGACGACCATATCGGCGCCGTTATACACGGCGTTTAAGAGCCCCGGCATCCCCGTGTGCAGGAACGTCGAGTCGCCGATGGTAGAGATCACCGGGCGCTCCTCCCCCGACCGGGAGATGCCGCTCCCGACGGTGATCGAGGCACCCATGCAGATAGTCGTATCCACCGCCCCGAGCTGGAGCCCGAGGGTGTAGCAGCCGATGTCGCTTGGGAAGATGCCGTCGCGGAAGACCTTCCGGATCGCGTAGAACGTCGGCCGGTGCATGCATCCGGCGCAGAGGATCGGCGGGCGGGGCGGCACCCCCTGGACCGGGACAGCCGCCGGGAAGACTACCGTGGAGCCGATGCCCGCCTTATCGAGGGCGGCGGCGACGGTTGCCGGGGTGAACTCCCCCTCGTACGGGACCGTGCCGGTCATCTTACCGAGGACCTCCGTCTTCGTCGCCACCTGGAGTACCGCCTCCTCGACTACCGGGGCGAGCTCTTCGAGGACGAGGACTTTCTCATGCCGGTCGACGAAGGCTCTGAGCCACTCCTCGTCGATCGGGTAGGCGCCGATGATCGCGAGCGAGACGTCGTCCCCGAGCACCTCCTGGACGTAGGCGGCGGCGGCACCGCTCGCAACGACGGCCGTGCTGCCCCGGATGGTGTGCCGGTTGTAGCCGAGTTCGACCAGCCGTTCTTTCAGTGCCGGCTGTTTTCCGTTCAGGATTTTATGCAGCGCCCGGGTGTGCGCGGGGATGACAACGTACTGCTTCGGGTCGCGGTGGAAGGCGGCGGTCCGGTGAACGGTTCCGACCTCTCCGAGGTCGACGTCACCCTTAGAGTGGCAGATCCGGGTGGTGGGCCGGAAGATCACCGGGAGACTGAACTCCTCGGAGAGGGCGAAGGCGTCCCGCAGCATATCGTGCGCCTCCTGGACCGATGCCGGGTCCAGGCACGGAAGCCGGGCAAAGTGTGCGTAACGCCGGGTGTCCTGCTCGTTCTGGGAGCTGTGTGCAAAGGGGTCGTCTGCGGAAAGGACGACGAACCCGCCGGTCACCCCGGTGTATGCGCTCGTCATCAGGGGATCGGCCGCCACGTTCAGCCCGACGTGCTTCATGGTGCAGAGTGCGCGCAGGCCGCACCAGGCGGCGGCAAGCGCGTTCTCGAAGGCGACCTTCTCGTTCGTGGACCACTCCACGGTGAAGGGGCGCTCCTCCTGCACCCGGAGGACGTCAATCACTTCAGAGGATGGCGTTCCGGGGTATCCGCTGGCAAAATCGATGTTTGCCTCAAGGCAAGCGTGCGCAATGCCCTCGTTCCCGAGTAGGTATCGTACTGCCATTGTTCCACTCAACTGTACTTCTATTGTCGGTTTTTAACATAGCGCTTTGGATGCCTCTACACAACAATTAAGTGCTAGGATGCCAGATGTTGCAGGGTAAACCCACCGGGGCCCGTAGCATAGCCGGTGGTGCACCCGGCTGATAACCGGGAGGTCGTGCGTTCGAATCGCACCGGGCCCATATCCTTTGTATAACCTTTCTCTGGTGAGCCCCGCGTCTCGGCAAGGGTTGCGGGTACGCTTTCGGCATCACCGGGGATGCTGTATCCCTCTCCTTCAATCATGCCCTCGGGACGGTGAAGTTCAGGGTCGCACCTGCAAGGGCGGCGTCCGTCGTGGGGAGACCGCCATGCGCACCGAAACGGACGAAGCAAGGCGACGATAGTCGCGAAGTCGATGCTCGCCTCGATGCGGTCATACGCGACGGCTTCATATACGACGGGCAAGGAGACCCCCGGTTTCAACCCGGGGAGGAATTGCCCGCATCAAGCCCCGTACACTTTCGCCCCGCGGGGGTTAT
>WOYI010369230.1_pt1 | contig 20110 bp, 13 predicted proteins | sample 6423411 | NCBI WGS metagenome assembly WOYI01 (sample SAMN13441803, study PRJNA592873) | oil field metagenome | biome: oil field; feature: oil-well bore; material: oil-contaminated soil; isolation source: oil-contaminated soil from oil-well borehole | place: Germany: Wietze | collected 2016-10-18 ... | reverse complement strand
GGTACATAGCTCTTCAATCTCCAACAGTAGGGTTGTTACCCGAGCCTGCACTCTGGTGCTATCATCCTCATGCATGATAACAACATAGTTATCAGATGAGAAAACATATACAGGCTCTGATTGCCCAAGCTTAGAAGCGATGAAAAGCGAAATCTTAAGAGAGAAACCCCTTTCGGTGATGAGAGAATAGGGTGAATCTCGCACCAGCTGATGTTTCAGATGGATCAGCAGGCAGTAACTAGTCTGGGACTTCTCCTTACACCCTGCAAGAAGAGACTCAGGAAGAAATCCCTGGTTCTCACTGACATACGAGACAAACTCAGGAACCCTCCAGGATGAACTTGTATAGACCTCAACAGTATAAGCATCCTTTCGGTATTCTGCCTTTGCCCGCGTCCTTGTACGATTCGTCAGATACTGGTTGCCATTACGATGTCTGATCCATATGGGCATGGTAGCAGACACCCCAGTATGTTTTGCTATCGTCTCCAAATGAGGAGGGATTACATACGGCAACACCTTTTGCGTGCCATTACCAATCAATTCTTCTTGGGTATACCCACAAAGCACTTCGAAAGCATGATTGCAGGATGTAATCCGATTAGTCTCATCTATGACCAAAATTCCATTTCCCGAATACTCGGCGATGAGGGAACTGACTCGCATCTGCTTCTGTTCAGCCTTACGAAGTTGGTGGAAAACCATGAATACGATTGCAAACAAGAAAAGGAGAGCAGCAAACAACCACTTCAGATAAGGCCGTTGCAACAGCAGGTTCTGGCTCAGTTCTGGAAGTTCTGATAAGGCATAGTAACTGACTACAGTCCATAGCCTTCCTTCATCAGGATACCAAGAAAGGTCCTGGGTAGCGGTAGGTAGCACTGCCTGGTACTCATACGATGTTTCTTCTGAGACATACGAGCCTGAATCATCAGCAAAAAGATACCCTTCCAAGGCTGGATCCTTTTGGAACAGGGAAGCATTAGCCTCCTGCTGAAGGGATCCTGAGCAGTCTTGTCCTCCTTGGTGAATCCAAAACCCATCATTGTCCACTAGGCCAAAGGTAATATTCTTTGTCATCGCATCTTGATAGGTATTTAGGAAGGAGAGCAGGGAACATGCATCATAGTCGACGATCACCAGACCAAAAAAGGAGCCTTCATGGTAGGCTGGCAGGGCAAGCACTAGTGCAGGCCCTGTATGCTCATCCTCATAGCTCTGCCGACTCTCCAGACTTATCGGTGAAATATACACTGTATTGGCATCATGGCTCTTGCCAAAGGTAAACAACTCAGTTTCACTACGGTCTACCAGGGCAGAAGGATCAGAAATGACTGCAGGTTTATTGGGAAAATGCACAATCTTAAGAGTCTCCATCCCTGATGCATCGAGAAAACGAATGTGGTTGATGTGATTTTTCTTAGTAGCTATTCGTACGAAAAGCTGCTCGAGTTCAGCACGGTTATTCTCTGTTGGATCCTGGACATAGCGAGAAAACTCATCTGAGTCGAAGACCATAAGAATATCAGATACAAACTGCGAAAAACCGGCTTCCAGCTGGTTCCCTATAATGGCGTTACCTTTTTCCTGTTCTGTTTGGAGAAGCTGAGAGGCTTGTTGCTCTAGGGACTTTTCATAGAGAGAAAAAATCACAAGGAACAGGCCAACCAAGGGTACAACGAACACTACAGTTCGCTTCACTATGCTCTTGGAGTCTTTCACATGCAACCTCAATCTAAGCCTATCCTCCCAGAGAAATGAAAGGTATCAATACCCCAGGGCAAGCCCTGGAATCTCACCTTGCTTTCCCCTCCCTCGCTCGGTAATGGAACCATGGTAATGCTTCCGCTACTCTCGCTTCGTTGGGGAATTAGGGCAACATGATAGGCCCCCGTACAGCCTCACATCCCTGTCACAAGCAAACCATACCACAGGTGAAGGAAAAAGCATAGCTAGGAAGTTAAGGATATATGTACTGATAGGCCCTTTCCTGATTGGTGCACCGCTTGTTACTGTCGTCCTTGCAACAGAAACCCTACAGCTTACATGACCATCTGCTGCTGTCCCATTGCAGACAGAGAGGCCCTGGTATCCCTTTTTGTAGGTTGTCCTCTCCTTACAAGGCAAGCTGGGTAGGGTTCCCGCCGTGGATTTGCAGATACTGTGTATCCAAAGGAAGAAGGGTCTTGCCCTCATAGGCAGAGCTCTGTGGTACGACATTGGTCCCCTGCTAGTGGGCCAGAGCTTTGGGGGCTTGTTGTGTAGCTGCTTCAAATAGTATAGCTTCTCTGCTTTCTGAGACGCTAACCAACGCATCCGACTCCATCGCTTGAGTATAGGGTAGCAAAGGAACCAAAGACAAGTTTCATCATGGTAGCGTCCCCCCATTTACTCCTTGCAGACTACCAATGGTCTGCAAGATATGCGATAGTACCAATGATACAGCAAGCCAGAAAGGAACGATATGAAAGCATATTCCAAACCCATTGCACAGATTCTACAAGAACTCAAGACAAACCCTGATACCGGACTCGCTTCCCAGGAAGCTGCAGCCAGACTGGAAAGGAACGGTCCGAACAAGCTTCAGGAAAAACCCAAGGCAGGCAACTTCAAACGATTCCTGTTGCAGTTCAAGGATACCATGATCCTCATCCTTATCGGAGCCGCTATCATCTCATTCGGGTTGGCCATGTATGAGGGTTCGGGGTTTTTTGAACCGCTTCTAATTTTGCTTATCGTCACACTCAATGCAATTTTAGGTGTTGCACAGGAGAACAAGGCAGAGAAGGCCCTTGAGGCGCTCAAACGCATTACGACAGTCCATGCTAGGGTTAGGCGCGACAGCAATGAGGAGGTCATTGAAGCCTGGGCACTAGTTACCGGCGATATCATCATACTGGAGGCAGGGGACATCCCCCCTTCCGATGCCAGGATCATCAGCTGTGCAAACCTCCTGTGCGATGAGTCAGCCCTTACCGGTGAATCGCTTCCGGTTGAGAAAGATGGTGATGCCACTGTAGCGGATGACGCCCCCCTAGGCGACCGTCTAACCATGATCTTCTCAGGATGCCCTATTTTGGGAGGGACTGCCTTGGCGGTGGTCACTGCAACAGGATCTGAAAGTGAACTCGGCAAGATCGCCCTCCTGATGGAGAGCGAAGAGGATCAGGAAACCCCGTTACAGCTAAAGCTCGCTTCCTTGGGCAAGAAACTGGGCATTGCCGCAATCCTGGCATGCACAGTCATCTTCATTATCGGCCTCTGGGACAAGATGCCTGTCAGGGAGATATTTCTCATTGCAGTCTCCCTTGCAGTATCGGCAATCCCTGAGGGCCTGCCAGCCATTGTGACGGTAATCTTGGCGATCGGGGTGCAGCGTATGGTCAAGAGCAATGCGATCATACGCACCCTCCCTGCTGTGGAAACCTTGGGAAGCGCCTCAGTCATCTGCTCGGACAAGACAGGGACCCTCACCCAGAACAGGATGACGGTAACCCAGGCCTACACAGCAGAGACCGATACGTTTGAACCCATAAAAGCTGGCAACTCAGAACCGATACAGGATCTTTTACGGTATGCTACACTCTGCTGTGATGCGACGGTGGATTTCTCCACAAAGGAACCCACGCTTATCGGCGACCCCACCGAGACATCGATCATCATAGCAGCAAAGACAAACGGTATGGACCAGGGGAGGCTACAACTGGATTCCCCACGCATAGGATCCCTCCCCTTTGATTCAGGGCGCAAGATGATGACCTCCATCAACCAGATCGACTCAAGGAAGGTAGTAATCGTCAAGGGGGCTTTTGAAAGCATTGCTCAGCGTTGCACCAACATTGACCTTGCAAGGACACAGGCGATGATGGAGGACTTGGGCAGTCAGGCCCTCCGTGTGTTGGCCGTTGCATACAAGAGCCTACCTACCATCCCATCTTCCCTCGATAGCGAATCGATTGAAAGCGATCTTACCTTCATGGGCCTCTTGGGTATGATTGACCCTCCCAGGGAAGAGGCAAAGGAAGCCCTTCGCCTCTGTAAGAAGGCTGGGATCAGGGTGGTCATGATAACAGGGGACCATCTGGGAACAGCAACAGCCATTGCACAGCAGCTGGGCATCCTCAACAAGGGGGAACGGGCCATAGACGGCCAGACGCTGGATGCAATGGATGGAAATGCCCTGGCGGAGGCTGTACATACCATCTCTGTCTATGCACGGGTCTCCCCCTCGGACAAGATCCGCATCGTCAAAGCCTGGCAGGATAGGGGCGAGGTGGTGGCCATGACCGGAGACGGAGTCAATGACGCACCAGCACTTAAGGCAGCCGATATCGGCTGTGCGATGGGAATCACAGGCACTGAGGTGGCAAAAGGTGCTGCTGACATGACCCTCACTGACGACAATTTCGCTACCATTGTCGAAGCGGTCAGACAAGGGCGGGGCATCTATGCAAACCTCAGGAAGGTGGTGGGATACCTGCTTTCCACCAATATTGCAGAACTGTTCACCGTCTTTTTTGCCATGATTTTATTCAGGGAGACCCCCCTGCTCTCCATGCAGCTACTCTGGATAAACCTCATAACAGACAGCCTTCCAGCCATTGCCTTGGGCATGGAGCCAATCCAATCGGATGTGATGGAACACAAGCCAAAGAGCAGGACAGAAGGGCTCTTCGCCAATGGGCTGACGCTCCAGATCATAGCCCAAGGAAGCTTGTTCGCCCTGCTGACCCTCATTGCCTTCTTACTAGGCCTAAGACAGGGTGGAGATATCGTAGTGGGAAGGACCATGGCCTTCTCAACGTTGGCAATACTGCAACTGGTACAGGCGTTCAACATGAGAAGCCAGCACTCCCTGTTCACTACAGGCTTCTTCACCAATACAACGCTAAACAAGGCGGTTGGAGCATCAGCAATACTCTTGGCAGTCGTACTCTTTGTGAGCCCGATCGCGCATGTATTTGCCCTCACCATTCTGAGCCTTCCCCAGTATGCCATTGTCCTGGCTTTGGCACTGCTGCCCCTTCCCATCCTAGAGCTGGCGAAAAAGTTGGGCCTCATCAGGTACCTTGCCTAAAAGGGCAGGAGAATACAAAGAGTAAAAGGTTTGGGTTGGTAACACTCTGAAATTTAGCAGGTTGGAAGGGAAAATCCAGTGTCAGGCCTCAAGCAACGCCTCGCCCCAGATCCTTCTCTTCTCCCCAAAGCTCAGGGTATAGGCAGCACTGGTGGAGGGAAGAGCGAGAAAGGTGATGGTCTTTGGGTAGTATCCGATAAGCTTCTTGTACAGGGCTTCAGCCTTCTTCCCATTGAACAACACCTTGCTGATATCCTGATGGCCTTCCAGAAATGACTTGAGGTCATTGGGTACCACTTCCCTAAAGGCAGAATCCAAGGACCCTTCACGCCTGAAGTTTGCAAGCACATCCCACAACGCTATATCATGCTCTAGAAGAAGCAGCCATTTCTCTTCGTAGGTCTCGGTCTTCTTGCCGAACAAGTCCTGCATTATCGGCCAGAACGCATTGCGTTCATGGCCATAATACTGCTGTTTCAACAAGGATCGCACACTCGGCCCTGTGCCTAGGATGAGCGTATGGGAGCTTTCCCTCTCGATAGGGGGAAAGCCCTCTTTCATCCGAGGTAGGTGCACACGCTATCGGCACAGGCGATGCCATCCAAAGCAGAACCGATGATGCCCCCAGCATAGCCAGAGCCTTCTCCACAAGGGAACAGGCCAGAGAGCTCGACGTGCATATTGGTGTCTTTGTCACGCAGGATGCGTACAGGACTGCTGGTCCTGGTCGCACCAGCGATGAGAACCGCCTGATTGGTCAGAAAGATATGGGCCTTTTTCCCAAAGATTGCAAAAGCCGTTGCAAGACGGTCAGCAATGAAGGACGGCAGCAAGCGGTGCAGGTCAGAGGGGACAAGACCCGGGCCATAGGAAGAGTCAGGAAGGGTCTTGGAAAGACGATGGTTTACGAAGTCCGCCATCCTCTGTGCAGGAGCGACATGAGAGTGCCCACCAGCCTTATAGAGACGTTCCTCCAAAGCTTGCTGGAAGTGCATGACCCCAAGGTTCCCACTGAACTGCTCCGCAGGGAGATCCTGAGGCTGAAGCTCGACAACCATGGCACTATTGGCATACTTGCCGTTTCGCTCTGAGTTGCTCATGCCATCGACGACCAGGGTGCCACTCTCATGCATCGCAGGGATGACGAAACCACCCGGACACATGTTGAAGGAGTAGACTCCACGACCCTCGACTTGGGCAGAGAAGACATATTCGGCAGCGGGCAGGTACTCCCCCCTACCCTTGTCGTTCTTATACTGGATCTGGTCGATGAGGGATTGCGGATGCTCTACGCGAACACCGACAGCGAGGCTCTTTGCCTCGATGGCAATCTTCTCGCCCTCAAGATATTCGTAGACATCCCTAGCATTGTGCCCAGTGGCAAGAATGACCGGTCCTTCAAAGGTCTCTCCACTGGCAGTGGTGACTCCTGTGACCTTACCATCGCTCTTGACCAAGCCTACGACTTTGGTAGAGAAATGCACTTTCCCTCCGCTGGCGAGAATGGTATTGCGAATCTGTTCCACTATCTCAGGAAGCTTCTCCGAACCAATATGGGGATGGGCTTCGTACAGGATATCCTCAGAAGCTCCATGCTGGCATAGCAGGGCGAGTATCTTACCCACATCACCATGCTTGGAAGCCTTGGTATAGAGCTTGCCATCACTATAGGCACCGGCTCCGCCTTCACCAAAGCAGAAGTTACTCTCTGTCTTAAGGACGTTGTGTGCAGAGAGAGAGGCGATATCCTTCTTGCGGTCACGTACGTTAACACCCCGTTCGAGGACTACAGGCTTCAGACCTGCCTCGATAAGGCGTAAGGCGGCAAACAGGCCGGCAGGCCCGGCTCCTACAACCAGTACCTGTTTCTTGTCACCCACAAAGCCGAAGCTCGTCGTCTCATACAACTCTTCCTCTGAAGATCCGGTAAAAAGACGCACCTGCATCTCCACCACCGGCGGGTTGCGCCTTGCATCGATACTCTTGCGAAGGATACGCATTCCCGTAACATCTTGTAGAGGCAAACCAGATTCTTTGGCGGCCTGTTTCTGTACGGCCTTGTTGTCGCTAGCTGTCTGTGCAGACAGTCTCATTGATATATCTTTAGTCATGGCTTCATTGTACTGAGCACCACTGCCAGAGGTCAACGCAATCGGAGCCTAAAGCGCAATTAAAGAGAGCATGTCACAGAGAAGGGTTCTTGGCATCTAGGGGTATCACCTTCCTACAACTGGAAGCGCTCATATGCATTTCCTGCATCATACAGCTGTAACTATCCGTCCTCATGTGATAAGGTCTTTTGCTATGGACAGAAACCTCATCATAGGACAACTGCTGGGATTGCTCACTGCAGTCTGCTGGGCACAAAACTCGCTTGTCTACCACCACTTGGGAACCAAGGTAGGCTCTGATGCTGTCGCCCATGTACGTATGTGGATAGCCCTGCCGGCTATCATCATGCTTGCGTACTTCACCGAAGGAAGCTTCTTTCCCACCAACCTCTCCTTCCAGACTTATCTGGTGCTCTTTGCAAGCGGTGCAATCGGTTTCTTCATAACCGACATGTTGCTCTTCTATGCCTATGTATGCCTCGGAGCACGTGAGTCGATGGTCATCATGACACTTTCTCCGGTAGCCACTGCCATCTTCTCCTATTTCCTCTTTGACGAACGGCTCAGGCCAGTACAGATACTGGGAATCCTGCTGACCATCATGGGCGTCATATCCATGGTGGTGGGTGGCAGAAGGATCAAGGGCGAACAAAGCGAGGAGAAGCAGAAGGCAAAGGGCGTGCTCTTTGCCATCCTTGCCTCCATTTTGCAATCGGTCTCGTTCCTGCTTGCCAAATATGCCCTCGATTCCACAGGACCCGTATCGACCAACCTCCTGAGAAACGTAGGGGGCCTGATGGCCTTCATCCTGTACAGCTTCGTCATCAGAAGGAATGCACGACAGCACTTTGCCGCCTTCAAAAACCCCAAATGGCTGGCCCTGCTCTTCCTTGCGGCCCTGATAGGGCCGGTGCTGGGCATGTCCAGCCAGATGAAGGCCTTCACTCTGGCTCCGGTGGGAATCGTCACCACAATCACACAGACCACCCCGATTATCCTGTTGCCCATAGACAAGTTTATATTCAAGAAAAAGATCACCACTTCAAGCCTGTTGGGAACTTTTGTCTCCATAATAGGTGTGGGTATCCTATTTTTGGCAGCCTAAGGGGCTCTTGCTTCTCTTGTACTCGCATTCCCATTTTGGTACTCTAAGAGTATGAATGTACTCTCGTTAGAAAACATCTCGAAAACCCTCGACGAAGAGCCTCTTTTTACAGAGGTGAGCTTCGGTCTTGAGGGAGGCGACCACGTCGGGCTCATCGGACAAAATGGGACCGGCAAGTCCACCTTCCTGCGCCTGTTACAGGGCGAACTGCTCCCTGACAGCGGCACCATTGCGACCTCTAGGGAAACTGAGCTCATCATGCTTACCCAACAGATACTCTTCAGTGAGGAAGATACAGTTCGTTCCTACCTCTACAAGGGGGAGGGAAAACGCATCGCTTTGGTCAACTCCTATCACCAGGTAATTGATGCAAAGCAGGACAGCCAGACAAAGAGGGAGCTCGCCTCACTTACCGAACAGCTCGACCTTACCCAGAGCTGGAACCTTGAAAGTGACTACTCCTCCCTATTGGGAGAACTCGGCCTCTATGAAATGCTTGACGAACCTATTCGGAACCTTTCGGGGGGCATGCAGAAGAAGGTAGCCATTGCGAGGGTACTCTGTGCACAGCCTACCCTCCTGCTTCTGGATGAGCCGACCAACCACCTCGATATCGAAACCATTGAGTGGCTGGAAAAGTACCTGAAAGACAGTTCCATGACCATGATCATAGTCACCCATGACCGATACTTCCTTGATGCGGTATGCACTGCCATCCTGGAACTCGACGGTGGCAGCATGTATCTGCATCCAGGTTCCTTCAGCGCCTTCCTTGAACGGAGGGCCGAACGTCTGAGCATGATGCAAAAAGAGCAGGACAGGCTCTCGGTAGTCTTGCGTAGGGAACTACAGTGGCTGAAACGGGGCCCCAGGGCAAGGACAGGCAAGGACACCAACCGTCAGGACCGCATCAGGGGGATGCTCGCCGAACAGAAGGATGTAGCAGAGACCGTGCAAAACAGCTTCAGCTCTTCAAACAGAAGGATGGGAAAGAAAATCCTGGAAGTGCGAAACCTTGCAAAGAAGTATGGGGAAGGCCCTGTAGTCAAAGACTTCTCCTACTCCTTCTCCAAGGGCCAGAAGATCGGGGTGGTGGGGCCAAACGGCTCAGGCAAATCCACCCTGCTTGACCTTCTCTCTGGCCATGCCCAGCCTGACAGGGGCGAGCGTGAGGCTGGGGTGAACACGGTGTTCGGCTACTACGACCAGCAGGGACGCAACCTGAACAGCGACAAAGGCATGCTCCAGTTTATCCAGGATATCAGCGAACGGATTACCCTCAGTGAGGGACAGACAGTCACCGCAGCAAGGTTTTTGGAAATCTTCGGCTTCCCAGCAACCATGCACAGGAGCGCCATCGCCACCCTCTCAGGGGGGGAGAAGCGCAGACTCTACCTAATATCCCGTCTGGTAGCAGACCCCAACTTCCTGATGCTCGACGAACCGACCAACGACCTGGACCTGCCGACCATGGAGAACCTCGAGCAGTATGTGCAGGACTTCAGTGGGTGCACCCTCGTCGTATCGCATGACAGGGCCTTTCTGGACCTTACCTGTGACGAACTCTTTGTCTTGGATATGGAGGGAAACATTTCCTTCTATCCAGGACCCTACAGCGAATGGAGGGCCTTTGAACAGGCAAGGAAAGAACAGGCGAAAAGAGAACAGACAAAAAAAGAAGAGGCACAGCAGAAGGCACTTGCCGAGAAACAACGAGAAAAACCAGAGGTAACCGCACGGAGAAACGAGAAAAAAGGACTCAGCTTCAAGGAAAAGAAGGAACTGGAGGAGCTCAATGCTACGATGGAAGCCATCCATATCCTGCAGACCAACTTGGAAGAGAGTTTTTCGGAAGGCCAGGAAACGGAACTGGGCACCCTTGCAACAAGGACAGAGACCTATCATAGGAACAGCAAGACACTAAAAGAGATGGAAGACCGCTGGCTGGAGCTCTCAGAAAAGGAGTAGACCATGAGAAGCAGACCTATAGTAATCCTATTGCTGCTCGCATGCCTTATTCCTGTTCACGCATCAAAGGTAAATCATCTACATGTAGGGTTGGGAAACGACTATTATACCATGGGACTGGGAGACAATCTCGATGACGGGCTCTCCTTTGGCGGTCACCTTATGGTTGCATTCCAGGACAGGGTATTTTTCACCCTTGATGCCTTGGGTTTCACCGACAATGTCTACACCTCATACCGCTATGACCAGATTAACATCAACCTCAAATCCCCTCTTACCTTTTCCTTTGGGCCTTTTCTCAATACCCTCACGCCTTTGGTGGGCATGAGCCTCACAGGGGACTTTGGCTTTGACTGGTTGCAGAATAACCTGCACCAGAGGATCGACCGAGTCATTGTGGACCTTCCCTATGACAGTGTAGAGTCCGATGCCCATCTCAAACTAGGGTCCACCCTCCAAACAATGCTTCCCCTAGGCTGGATCCAAGTAGGCCTGGAGGCGTCCTATCTTCATACCTTTGGTTGGGAGAACGCAGTCCAAACCCTTGCTGTCATCAAGCTGGGCAGTGCCCTTACCCTAAAGGCTGGATACTCCCTCATGGATGACTTTGGGGGAGGTCCTGCCCACCACACGATGATGGACCGTCTCAGCGGACCAACCTTCTCCTACTACTTCGATGGGGGACTGGTGACAAACTCCTGGATATACCATCGCAGTAGCGGCTCATCCTATGGGGTCCTTGGCATCGACTTGATGCAGATATTCCAACCCGTCACCTACGAGCATACCGATTTCACCTACTCCCTGGGCTTTCTCTATGACATAGTTGGCCATCAGAACAAGACCTTCTCCCTGGCCTTTGGCCCGGTCATCGTACAGACTCGATATAAGAGCGGACCCATGATAAATGATCTGGATAATTCCCAGCGCCGTATGACCGTCGCATCCTGGATGATCGGGTACAAGAAGGAGTGGGAAGCTACAACCATCGTTCATCCCTACCTGAACACATTGTGGGGATTCCAACGGTTTAACCTGCAGATAAGCCCGACCAACGTCATCGTTGAAGAAATCAAGGGTACAGTTGCCTTGGAGACGGGAATCAAATTCGGATGCGACGGACAGTGGGTGGCGAAGAACAACAGCTACCGTCCGAGGATTTCCGCTTCAATCCAGTATGTCTTTGACACCAAGGACATCATTGCGACGGACACAGCCTTTGCCAAGCATGTCGGTCCCTGGATATTCCTGTTGGGAGTAGGCCTTGATATCGGGCACGACCCCCATTAGAGCATAGGGACATCCTTGGTAACCAACAGGGAGCCCCCATTGAGCCCTACAGAAAAACTGAACTTCCCGTCCCCCACCCTATAGGCAAGGGCGACAAAGGGCCTGACGTTCAAGCCGCTACCCACTACCATAGAGGCCGTCAGCCTTCCGGATACTACAACCTCTTCATCCCAAAGCACAGAAGCATCCCTCAGATAGAGGGAGCTCTGTGCCATCAGGGTAAGACCAAGGCCCGTCATACCCCCATAGGGGATGGGTTGGTCCAGCAAGCCAAAGGGAAGGTGATACCGCACAGAAAGTCGGGCCTTTGCATCCGCGTCAAGCCCCCTTTCAGAGAAACCCTCATACAACAGGGCATCATCCAGCCTTGACGAGCTGTCTGTGACTGCGTCGAGCTGCGAGGCCAGCATCTGTGAGGAAGAGAACATCCTTACCTGCCCTGCCAAGCTCCCAAACAGACGATAGCGGTCAGGAACCGGCGAATTCGCCCACATGGTCTGGGCCCCTAGCGAAGCGGAACCAAAGGATGCGCCAAAGAAATCCCTAGGCTTCGAGCGTGCCTTCACCTGGTAGCCAAGCACAGCGGAAACATACGGAAGGACATCACCATCTTGGGAGACTAGCCCCAGCGCACCACTCAAGGAAAGTAGCTTGAAATTGTACAAGGATGCTTGGTAGAGCAGAGGCAGGGAGAGGGTAAGATTTGCCCTCTTCTCCTTGTCAAAGGAGGCTTGCAAGCCTACAGAAAAGGGGCCCGGGTCATACAGATAGTCAACAGAGCCAACCAGTCGGGTATTGTCAATATCCCAACCCACCTGAGCAACAAGCTTTTGTCGTCTGAGCAGGCTCTGGCTATGCAGCCAGATTCCCGGCTTAAGCGTGTTTTCGCTCACAAAAGGAAAGGGAAGGACCAAATTGAGACGAGGGTAGTCAACAAAGCTCTTGGAGGAATACACGATCTCTTCCGAAACAAGGGGAGAAGGTTCAGCAGCAAGAGGCTCTTGCAGTTCAACTACGATAGGACTGAGGGACGAAAGCGGTATCCTTTTCAAGGCGATCCCCTTTGCCCTGTAGGTCTCGTACAGCAGCTCATTCCCTTCGATGCGGGCCTTTAGGATGCCTTGTGGATCAGAGAGAAGATGCTCCACATTCCCTGAGGAGAAGGTATACCGGTACAAGCCCATATAACGAGCATCGTCGGAGACAAAGAGCAGGCTTTCATCATCACAATAGACCGGAGAACGAATCTCACTTCTGGTTGGAGGGACCAGGATCGTAACATCCCCTTGTCCATCAATTGCCAAGAGAGAAGAGTTCCCCCCCACTATCTCCACCACCACGACAGTGCCATCCCCAACTATGACCGGCTCAAAGACAGAGCCTTTGGGATTGTCATAGAGGGTCTTGATCACAGCAGTCTCCGCATCAATGCTGACAAGGGTATGTCTGTCTCCTGTGCGCTCGATGGCAACCAATGACGTACCATCGGAACTGAGAGCAGGCTGGGAAAGCATTGCCTTATGGGTAATGCGACGTATGGTGTCCGAAGAAAAGTCGTACAGCATCAGGTCACTATAGCTGACAGTGGCAAGAGGCAGGGAAGAGGCATGGTAGGGATCGGCCCAGACAAAGGGAAACAGTGCTTGGGTGGCTGTGATGGCTATCGAGTCACCTTCGAGGTAGGGAAGGCCCTTTACGAGCTCCACACCGGTATCTGAGGCATAGCGGACCAAGGAACCTCCTCTTTGCTGGGTATAGGAGTACCCTACCAACCCAAGCGTAGTGTAGGTTGGTAGAAAGTAATCGCCAAACCTATCAGGAGAGAACTGCTCTCCTAAGGAGAGCCCTTGAGGCAATGCTTTCTCCTGCTCCTCAATGGCCAGGGTAAATAGAGCGTTGCTTGAAAGACCGGTCTCCTTCTTGAGTGCCCCATTCAGCCCAAAGAATGGGAACCAGACGAAGTCTGTGTTTACCCTGGCAAAGCTCCCTTTACCATAGTGGCGGCTCAGATAATCGACCATAAGAAAGCCTGTGCTGTAGACCCTTCCCGAAGGGGGGAAGGCAGAGCTGTACCTTCCCTGGGAGAGGGACCACAGGGAGTCCTCCAGCATGGGGGACTGCCAGGTAAGGGCAAAAAGCGGGGAATCCCCCCTTCCCCCTTGGGCATACTCACTCTCTGTATAGGTGGTTATTCCCTCAATCCACCACAGTGGCATCAGGGCTGTATTCATGGCAGGCACTTCAGGCCCTAGGAACATAAGGCACTTGGCAGGGCCCACAGGGGAAGTGAGATGCAGGTAGTGCGTCAGTTCGTGGGTGTAGAGGCTTCTGAGCCAGGACTCTGTACGGGAACCCAGGAACCGGTCCACAGGGCTGGTCAGGTAAAGGATGATAGAAGCGGGAAAGGGGGCGAACATACCGTTGGAAACGGCAGGTCTCCCACTAAGGATGACGGGCACCTTTCGCCTTGGCACGTGATCGAGCAGATCACCAAGCTCAAGAAACACTTCGTCGGCAAAGGAAGCAATGGCTTGTGCATACTGCTCATCCCTCTCCTCATAGATGATGAGAGTATGCTCAGTCTCGATCCTATTCCAAGACTGGGCAAGAATAGGCAAGCACGGCAACAGCAGGGAAACAACGAGCAGTAAGGCTTTTCTCATCAGGCAATTCCTCTGAATCCCACTTTACACCAACAAAACCAATTTGCAAACCTGTGGAGAAGGTGGTACAAAAGGGCGTTTTCCTATAGAATCGACCAGATTATATCTAGGGAGTTTTTCATTGCATCACAACACAACAACCATAGTTGCTAAAAAATCATCATTCATTTCTTCACTACCCTTGTATTATGGGTGGGTAATTCTTGTAGTCGGAGCCCTTGGGGTGCTGGCAAGCATACCGGGGCAGACCATGGGTGTCTCGGTCTTTACCGACCACTTTATCAGCGATCTCTCCCTCTCTCGGGTGGGAGTATCCGGCTCATATATGATCGGAACGCTGACAAGCAGCCTCATCATCCCGTTTGCAGGAATTTTCTACGATAAAAAGGGGGCAAGGCTGACCGCAGGGCTTGCTACGTTCTTCCTTGGCCTGTTCCTGATGCTTCTTGCATTCTCTCCAACCATCATAGGGACTCTGGCTGCCACCTTATCCCTATCATCACACGTAGTGGCCATGGTTATCCTTACGTTGGGTTTCTTCGGAATCAGATTCTTTGGCCAGGGGGTCCTCACCTTGGTGGCCAGAGGTATGGTTGCCCGTTGGTTTTCCTCACGTAGGGGCCTTGCAGTAGGTCTTATGGGTCTGGTGACCGCTTTCGGGTTCTCCTACGCCCCACAGCCACTGCAGAGCCTGATAGATTCTTTAGGATGGAGTTTGGCTTTGGTAGCATTGGGAACTCTGCTGCTAGTCGGGTTTTTACCCCTGTTCCTCCTTACCTATAGATCCGACCCTGCATCCTGCTCCATGGAGATGGAACAGGGTATGGCAGTGAGAAAGCAGACGAAGGGTAAAAGCGTCGGTGACGCTTTACAGCAAAAAGATATTGCAGAAGCACGAAAAGAAGGACGCTTTTGGCTCATCCTGCTCGCCATGGGATTCTGGGCCCTCTTCAACACTGCATTCACCTTCCATATAGTCTCCATCTTCTCAGAGTTCGGACAGACTGCACAGGAGGCTGTATCAATCTTTCTTCCCATCTCAGTCATCTCTGTCATTGCCCGGTTTGGAGGGAGCTATCTCAGCGACAGGTTCCCCATCAAGGGCCTCTATGTGATATTTGGGCTATCGATGGTCCTTTCATCCTTCTCCATGATCTTTCTTGCCACAGCGCTGATTCGTCCGCTCTTTCTGCTATCCTATGGCATTACCTCAGGGTTGTTTGGGATGCTGAACATCGTAACCTGGCCCAAGCTCTACGGAAGAAAGCACATTGGGGCAATCAGTGGATTTGCCATGTCCATCATTGTTGCTGGCAGTGCCCTAGGTCCTTGGTTCTTCAGCGTCATATACAACCTTTTCGGTTCCTACAAGAATGCGGGACGGGCTGGCTTTCTTTTCTCCCTGGTCCTGACCATAACGCTGATATTCACCAAGTTCAGGCGTGTGGAGTCGGAGTAGGGAAGAAGAGTGCCAGACCAGAGAAAGAGACTGCCCTAAGCACAAGAAAAGAATCATACAAGAGCACCAACGACAAACCTGCCCAAAAGGCAGGTTTGTTTAGCATAGATACTGTATTTGGAAAACAGAGCGGTATCAGGCTATCTCGTGAATCCAACCCTCTGGGGCCTCAATCCTACCCATCTGGATACCTGTAAGGGTATCGTAAAGCTTCTTGGTGATGGGTCCCATGCTCTCCATACCACTAGGCATCGAAATGACGCCATCTTTGGTTGTGATCGATCCTATGGGAGAGATTACAGCAGCGGTGCCACAAAGGCCCCCTTCCTTGAAGGAACTCACCTCTGCAAGAGGGATGTCCCGCTCTTCTGTCTCAAGGTTCAGGTAGTGCTTTGCAACATACATCAGCGAGCGACGCGTGATGGAAGGCAAAATGGTCGGACTCTTGGGAGTGACCACCTTGTTGTCCTCTGTGATGAAGATGAAGTTTGCCCCACCTGTCTCCTCAACATTGGTGCGTGTTGCGGCATCGAGGAAGAGGTTTTCTGCAAAGCCATTGGATTTTGCCTCGTAGCCTGCATACAGGCTCATGGCATAGTTGAGCCCTGCCTTGACATGGCCGGTTCCCTGGGGGGCTGCTCGGTCATACTCGCTGACCACCAGCTTCAGGGGCTTGATACCACCCTTGAAGTAGGGTCCCACTGGGGTGCAGAACATCCTGAAGGTATATTCAGGTGAAGGAGCCACTCCGATGACAGGGCCACTACCAAAAAGATAGGGCCTTATATAGAGGGTTGCCCCACTGCCATAGGGGGGGACGTAGGCAAGGTTTGCCTTGACCAGCATGTCCAGCGCTTCAATGAAACGCTCTTCATCGAAGGAGGGCATCAGCAACCTTTTAGCTGTGTCGTACATGCGTTTTGCATTGAGTTCAGGGCGAAAGGTCACCACCCTACCATCTTCTGTAGTGTAGGCTTTCAACCCTTCAAAACAGGTCTGGGCATACTGCAGCACACCAGCGCTTTCGTTGATAGTGACATTGGCATCCTCTACCATCCGACCTGCATCCCAGAGGCCGTCCTTCCATTGGGAGACATACCGGCTATCAGTCTTGGTATAGGAAAAATTAAGACTTCCCCAATCGATGTTTTTCTTCACCATACAAGCAATCCTTCTGGCCTGTTCTGACCATAATGTGAGTACATTTTGAAGGATTGTAACACCAACGTATGCAGTATGTCTATTTATATGCAAGAAAAATGCAGGATTATTGGGTATTTATACAGAAGTCTTACATTTGGATGAACAGAAAGGCTGAATGTCATCTGAAAAACGGAACAATTACCTGCCTCTTTATTTTTGCTACCAGTATGAGAAACTATAGCATGACAACCTACTACACATAGCCAACCAAGGCAAGAATGGCATGCACTGTTGCAAGAGTAAGGGTAAGGTAGGCAAGCCTGAAGTGGATGCCCATCGGAATTTTTGCTATCCTTAGACTGGTAAGGAGGGAAACAGTGGCTGTCCTAAATAAACCAGTCTGAGATAGCTGAATATCTTTTCCCTAGTTCTTCAGTGCAGCATCAAAGGCTACAGGCGAAGGGGAAAAGTTCATTTGTTTCACATAGGCGCAGCTTTCACGGGCTCCAGTTTCCCTGTCCATGCCCGAATCCTCCCACTCTACAGAGAGAGGGCCTGTATACCCTGCACAGTTGAGCTCCCTGATGATGCCGTCAAAATCCACATTACCATGGCCTACCGAGACAAAGTCCCAGCTCCTGCGGGTGTCACCAAAGCTCAGGAAGGAACCCAGGACTCCTCCTCGCTCATTCTTGAGCAGTTTTACGTCCTTCATGTGAACATGGTAGATGCGATCCGAAAAATCCCTGACAAAGGTCACTTCATTGACACCCTGCCATACAAGATGACTTGGGTCGAAATTCAAGCCCAAAGTCTCCCGATACCCAAACAGCTTGAACAGGCGTTCGGTGGTATAGTAGTCAAAGGCAATCTCTGTGGGATGCACTTCCAGGGCAAACTTCACACCACACTCATCAAAGACATCAAATATTGGCGTCCAAAGGTCGTAGATAAGGCGAAAGCCATCTTCTATCATCTCCTGGGAGGTCTGGGGATAGGAGTACCATCGCGCCCAGATGGGGGACCCGGTGAACCCATTGACCACCTTGACACCAAAGGCCTTGGCAGCTTGGGCTGTCCTCTTCATCTCCTCGACAGCCCATGCCCTGATAGCCTCAGGCTTGCCGGCCAGGGAGACGGGGGCAAAGTTGTCCAACCGCTCATCCCAGGTATCCCCGACACACTGTCCGGTAAGGTGTGCACTAATTGCCACGCAGGTAAGGGAATATTTGTTGAGAGTATCCCATACCCAAGGGATATAGGTATCATCTTTCAGGGCTCTTCCTACATCAAAATGGGCATGGGTTGCCAATTCCAACCCATCATAGCCCATATCCTTTGCCAAGCGGCACAACTCTTCCAAACCAAGATCTCCAAACTGACCTGAAGCCAGGGTAACTACCCTACTCATGTTCTTCTTCCTTATAACAGTACGGCACTGTTTGTCTTCGCAGACTCATAGATGGCATCGGTTATCCTCATCAGAGTCAACGCCTGCTCTGGTGTATTCAGGGGTTTCTTGTTCCCAAGCACACTCTGTACAAAATTAGAGGCATTGGCAACTCGCCCCATAGTCTCATCCTTTTCTGTGATTATCTGACGGTTGACCTGCTTGCCGAACTCCTCGGTAAAGAGACAGCAGGTGTCCATACTTGTCTCATCATAGCCATCACGATCAAAAAGGCGCTGGACCTTCCCTCCAGCCTTGCTGCCCTGGAAGACCACAGAGACCACCTCGCGTTCATTCATCTCTGCCCAGGAGTTGCGTATCATAAGACACTGACCATCCTCAAAGGTGACCATGGCATGGGCCGAGGTTTCCACGTCCATTGCCATTGTCCCATCGGCGATACCCCACGGACCCTTGAAAAGGGGGTTGTCCCTAAAGTCATTGAAGGTGGATGCAAGCACACACTTTGGCTTGGGGAAGCCCATGAAGTAGAGAGCGAGGTCAATCATATGCAGGAGGTCTATCACAGGCCCTCCACCAGAGAGTTCCTTGTCGGTAAACCAGCCCCCAAAACCAGGGATGCCGGCTCTGCGGATCCAGGTCGCCTGGGCTGAATTGATTCGTCCGACAACCCCTTCCTGCAGATATGTTGCCATAGCCTGGGCCTCAGGACGTGCCCTGTTGTTGAATCCAAACATAAGGGTCTTCCCCGATAGCTTGGCAGCATCAAGCATAGCTTGCAACTCAACAGCATTTCTGGCAGGGGGTTTCTCACAGTAGACATGCTTGCCCCCCTGTAAGGCCTCTATTGCGAGAATTGCATGAAACTTGTTGGGAGTCACAATGGAAACGGCATCAAGGGTGGGAAACCTCTTCAGCATCTCAGTAAGTGAGGAAGCGGTATGCTCGATACCATGCTCCTTGGCAAAGGAAGAAGCCTTCTGTCCGTTGGAATCTGCCACACAGAGGACCTTCGCTCCTGCCTGGACAAACCCTTTGCAATGGTAGGTGGCCATGCCTCCTGCCCCCACTATCCCTATCTCCATACCCATGCTTATCTCCCCTTCTTGGTACTTTGTGCCAACACTGCAACTATGATTATGACCCCGGTTACCAAACCGTTAAGGAAGGGTGGTACGTTTGCCATGATCAGGACGGTGTTGATGATCCGAAGCATAAGCACCCCAAGGAAAGTCCCTAGGATCTTGCCCTTTCCCCCGTCCATCGAGGTTCCCCCGATGGCTACGGCTGCGATGGCATCCATCTCATAGCCAGAACCTGCACTCGCCGCCTGAATGGAGGTGAGCCTGCTTGCCAGCAGGAAGGCCGCCAAGCCATACAGTGTCCCAGCATAGACAAATATGAGGGTCTTTACCCTGTTGACATGTATACCAGAAAGTCTGGCAGCCTGTTGGTTTGACCCTACAGCATAGACATAGGTACCAAACTTAGTCTTGGACATCAGCATGGCTGTAACAAAGGATACCAGGATCAGGAAGATCATGAGATGGGGGACGCCAAGAAACCTGCCCGCAGCAATATTCCTGAAGGGGGTGTACATCGTGTTGTCTACGGTAAAAGGGCCGCCTTGTCCCAACTGATTGATCACCGACCTCCATGCGCTCATGGTGGCGAGGGTGACGATGAAGGGGGCTATCCTACCCTTGGTGACCAACAGGCCGTTGACCAAACCGACTATCATCCCGCCCCCCATGCAGAACAGCACGGTAAGGGTGAGGCTATGGGTGGAGTTGAGCACCAACACCCCAAGACCACTTAAGAGGGCTACTGAGGAACCAACCGAAAGGTCTATCATCCCAGCGGAGATGATGAGACTCATCCCC
>WOYI010390260.1_pt1 | contig 20117 bp, 24 predicted proteins | sample 6423411 | NCBI WGS metagenome assembly WOYI01 (sample SAMN13441803, study PRJNA592873) | oil field metagenome | biome: oil field; feature: oil-well bore; material: oil-contaminated soil; isolation source: oil-contaminated soil from oil-well borehole | place: Germany: Wietze | collected 2016-10-18 ... | reverse complement strand
TTTTTTAGATCATTTTGGGGGGAGCTTCGCCCCGCAGTTGGGGCATTCTCGTTCCAGGTTCCGCACTACAAACCCGCAGTTCAGACAGGTCTGCGGCTGGATGTCACCCAAGGGGGCGCCGCAGGCAATGCACCTGCCCACACCCGCTTCATTGGGCGTGTTGCAATAGGGGCAGATATAGCGGTGGAGCCTTTCCGAAAGCACCTTGCCCACGCCATGCTGACGGGCGGAATGCTCGATCAGCTGCCAGATCTCCTCTTCCAACTGGAGGGATTCAATATCCTGGGCCAGGTCATCCAGCCGGCCCAAAAGGGTCATTGGGTTGCGCAGGGCCGTCAGGGCTGTGACGCCCAGGCTGGCGGCGATGCCCATCCAGGCCTGATTGCCCAGCTGAACGGAGACGCCATCTTCAACTTTGTGCAGGGTGATGGTCAGTGCGGTCTGCCCACCGGATTGAGCAAGCTGCCGGGTGGCAATTTGGACGGCGATCTTGGGGTCCCGTCCAATCTGCTGGACCTGGAAATTGCCGCGGTTGAATTGGGCGAGGATATCGCGGGCAATGTCGCTGGGATTGAAGTCGCCATGATAGATTCGGGTTTCGGGCATAGTTGAACCTTCAGTTGATCTGCGTGAATTTTACAGGATTTATTATAGCGGAAGTTATAATGGAAAACCTAAGGAAATCTGCTGGTTTTTCAGGGCTGGTATCTTCCCGCCTGAGGCTGTTGAAATCAGAGGCCTGCTTGGCAGGGAATTGCGGCGATTAGCTGTTGATGGCTGATTAAATCAGCAAACGCTGAGACCTTTGGGGTTCCAATCAGCCCATGCGGTCAAATGGCAAATAACGGTATAATGTGAGAACTTGTCCTAAAAAATGGGGCCTCAGGGGGAGGCCTTCTTTGGAGCGTCGTATGAAAACACAAAAAATCCGATTGATCCTGATGTCATCAATCGCCTTGATCCTGCTGGTCATCATGCTGGTCCGTCCAGGCGTCGCTGAAGCGGGCCCACTGGCTCAACAGCCGACGGGCAGCGTTCCCACCGTCACCAGCACGCCGCGCGGCCCTTATGTGGTCGTTAATACGCTGACGGCTAACGATAACCAGATCAACGTCCGGGCCGGCCCAAGCCGGCTTTCTGAAAAAGTGGGCGTTCTGCTGGTGGGACAGGAAGCGAATGCTCTCGGAAAGTATGGCGAATGGGTCTTGATTGAATATCCGGTCGGCCCGGATGGGACGGCCTGGGTCTATGGCAACCTGGTGTCCCTGTTCGGCGGGGATTTGCCTGAGGTGGAACCGCCCGCGACAGCCACCCCGGATGTGACCCGGACAGTGGACCCGACCCTGGCAGCCCAGTTCCTGACCACGCCCGACGCCACCCGGCTGCCGACCTTCACGCAACCCGCGCCTTTGGAAATCCCGACCTATACGCTGGACGTGGGTAACACGGCGGCAGGGGGCGTCCCGATGGGGCTGATTATCGTTGGCTTAGGCGCGCTGGGGATCTTCCTGGTCGTGATCGCCCTGATCAGTGGGCGGTGAACGGAAGTAGGATCCCAAATCTTTGAAACAACCGGCGCTGAGTTTGTGGCCTGTCTGCCCTTCGCAGTAGGTCACCTGAGCGCCTTTTTCTTTTAACCATTTCACGGCTTGGCGGGCCTGTTCGACCGGAACCACTTCGTCTTCCGTGCCGTTCGCAAGGAAATAAGGCCTGCCTGCCAGGTTGATGTCACCCAATTCCGCCTGCCAGGTCCGGGGGATGAAACCGGCCAGGGCAGCGACTTTGCCGATCTTTTCCGGATGGAGGAAGCTCAGGGCATAAGCCATAATAGCCCCCTGGCTGAAGCCCATCACATCGAACTGGCTGACGGATAAACTGTTTTGCCGGGTCCACATTTCCACCCGGCTCAGCAGATCAGCGGCCAGGCCGGCATAGGTGGTTTTCAGGGCAGGCCACTGGGGCGTGATCGCGTGCCAGCTATATTGGCCGGGGCCGAGTTGAAGGGGCGCGCGGGGGGCCAGCATGACGATGTCCCCGGGAAGCGGTTTGGCAAAGATCCACATGACATTCTCATCGCCCAGGTGACCGTGCAAGAGGAGCAAGACCTTTTTTATTTGTCCATCGGCAGGCTCAGGGATAAAGACTTTGAACGGCCAATTTTCAATGGTGATTGTTTTGAGTTCAGTTAGTTCAGTCATGATTTGCTATTTTTTCGATGATGGTTAAGATACCGATAATGAATAAAATTGGGATGGTCACACCTGCCAGACAGAGCAACCCCAGGAGCGCGGCATTGCTTCCATAGAGGAAATAGATCAGGGCAATCCCAACCGTGGCCACGAGGAGGAAAAGGCCGATGACTAAGCGGTTCTGGGTCTGGCGGGCGAACCTGCGGAGATCTCTCAAGATTTCTGCTGGTCTGTCACCCAGATATCCGGCAAGGGGTCCGGGTTGATACGGTGCTTGACGGCCCTCTCGATCCGTTTTGTCCAGCGCGCTTCCGATTGAAGCTCGGTCAGGACCGCTTCGGTCGCAGCCTCGCCGGCCTTGATAAGGAGATTGGTGTCAATCGTTTGCAGCACGCCGATATGACCGACACGCGGCTCAATCAACACTTCAGGTTGATAGAGCTTCACGCCGAGGTCTGTAAGGCGCGCGCCCGTCACTTCCATGGAATGGGTGAAGATTTGGAGGGCCTGAACCATGCGGAGTTTGGTGATCCGCTCGGTGATTGAGCTTGGCCCGGGGAGTGAGATGGGGAAAGCGGCTTCGGGTTCTTCATATCCTTCCGGATATTTGTTCAGAACCACAGCCACGACGGGGAGGTCCGGGCGCATCCACCGGGCCAACTGGATTGGCACGGGGTCCAGAACGCCGCCATCCACCAAAACGCTCCCGCCGATTTCCTGGCTGGGGAAGACGCCCGGGATCGCCATGGTTGCCAAAGCGGCATCCAACACTTTGCCCTCCCGGAGGATGAACTCCTTTCCGGTGCGCAGGCTGACGGCCGTTGCGGCATAGGGAATTTTCAATTCATCGAAAGTCCGGTCGCCCAAAATGCCGGAGAGCTGTTTGGCGATTGTCCCAATCCCTAAGAGGGCGGGGCGACCGGTATCATTGCGGCTGAAAACCCAGTTGGTTCCCAGGTTAGTGACCGCGTTCTCAATTTCTTCGGTGGAATAGCCGGCGGCATAGACAGCGCCGACCAGGCCGCCCGCGCTTGTGCCCGCAATGGCTTTGATCTTGAAGCCGTGATTTTCCAATGAGCGGATGACGCCGATGTGCGCAACACCTCGGATACCACCGCCGCCCAATGCTAAGCTGATGTCCATTTGTTCTCCCTTTATATTTTTAGCTTGTTTTCTTCTGATTATACCCAGGGATCAAAAAAACTCATCTGGATGATTGGAGATTAATGCTAAATAATCCGAGAAAGGGAGTCCATCTGTCAAGCGTTGGAGATAGTCTGTGTTAAAATGAGACATTATGGACGGAATGAAAATCGTAGCACGAAACCGAAAAGCAAAATTTGAATACCAACTCTTTGACACTTATGAGGCCGGTCTGGAATTGCGCGGGACGGAGATCAAATCCATTCGCGCCGGGCAGGTGTCGCTGACGGAGGCCTATATTCGCACCAATGGGAAGCAGGCCTGGCTAGTCGGCGCGCATATCGCGCCCTATGACCAGGCCAGCACCTTCAACCACGATCCTGAACGGGAGCGCCGCTTGCTCCTGCACAAGCGGGAGATCAAAGCGCTTTGGGATGCTATCCGAATCAAAGGGATGACCATTGTCCCCACCATTCTGTATCTGAAAGATGGCAGGGCAAAGGTGGAGATCGCCCTGGCAAAGGGTAAACGCCAGTATGATAAGCGGCAGGACATCAAGAAGCGGGATACGGAACGTGAGATCAACCGCGCTCTGGATCGCCGGGGATGAAAATGGCAGCGCAGGGGCATTCTCCGGTTCCCATCTTACCCTTTATCCCGCCGGCAGCGATCACCGCACCCGCCCCGGCCCTGACCGCAGCCTGCCTTTCACAGCCAGGGACAGTCTCACCGCACCATTGGTTCAGTTGTTAACCAAGGAGATCACAGTTGGACACAATCACGATTGACGGCAGCCATCTCACCATCGAAGACATTGTTGCCGTTGCCCGCCAGGGCGCCCGTGTGGCTTTGGCGCCTTCTGCCAAAGACGCCATCAGCACGGCCCGCCGCTGGGTAGAAAGAATTGTCGAGCAAGGCGACCCCGTCTATGGCATCAACACCGGCTTTGGGGTGTTTGCTGAACAGCGGATCCCTGCTGAAGACTCAGCCAAACTCAGCCGGAACCTGATCCTGAGCCACGCGGTGGGCACCGGCGCGCCTTTGGCCGAGGAAGTGGTCCGGGCGGCTATCCTGGTCCGGGCGAATACCCTGGCAAAGGGGTATTCCGGTGTGCGGCTGGCGGTCGTGGAGACCCTGCTGGCCCTGTTGAACGAGCGGGTGACGCCTGTCGTCCCTTCGCAGGGATCGCTGGGCTCCTCCGGCGACCTGGGGCCGCTCTCGCATCTGGCATTGGTCTTTACCACCGATGCTGAGGACCGCGAAGCGGAATCCGGCCTGGCGACCTACCAGGGCGAGACGCTTTCCGGCAAGGAAGCCATGAAACGAGCCGGGATTGACCGTTTGATCCTGGGCGCCAAAGAAGGCCTGGCGGTGAATAATGGCGCAACCTTTTCCGCGGCGCTGGGGGCCTTGGCCGTCTATGATGCGGAAACCTTGCTGCATGGCGCGGATGTTTCCCTGGCGCTGACGCTGGAAGCTGTGATGGGCTGTTCAGCTGCATTTGATGAACGGCTGCACGCGGCCCGGGGGCATGCCGGCCAGATGCGGGTGGCCGCGGCGATCCGTGAGCTGACCGCCGGCAGCAGCCTGGTGGATGCCTATGGCCGGGTCCAGGATGCCTATTCGCTGCGCTGCGCCCCCCAGGTGCAGGGAATCGCCTGGGACACGCTGGTTTTTGTCCGCAACACGATTGAGACGGAGGTCAACGCGGCCACCGACAATCCTTTGCTTTTTGACCCCGGTGTGGCCGTCTCCGGCGGCAATTTCCATGGCGAACCGGTCGGCGTGGTGATGGATATACTGGGGATTGTGATGGCGGAGATCGCTTCGATTTCGGAGCGGCGGACCTTCCGCCTGACGGACGGGCACCTGAACGCGGACCTGCCGCCCATGCTGGTGGACCGGCTTTCGGCGGCTGGGTTGAATTCCGGCTTGATGATGCCCCAATATACCGCCGCATCCCTGGTGCTGGAAAACCAGACCCTGGCCACGCCCGATTCGGTTCACTCCCTGCCCACCTCCGCAGAGCAGGAAGACCACAACGCCAACGCCATGACCGCCGCCCGCCACACCCGTGAGATCGTCGCGAACACCGCCCATGTGCTGGCGATTGAAATTTATACAGCCACCCGGGCCTTGCACCTGCGGAAACGGCAAGACCCCCAGGTTCAATTTGGAAAGGGTACCGCGAAGGCTTATCAGGCCGTGCGGAGCAGAGTTAAATACCAACCGGGAGACGCCTGGTGGGCGCCGGAAATCGACCAGGTGAAAGCCTTATTGCTGGAAAAGGCTTTTGAAAATCTGAGCGACGATTGACAATAAAGACATTTTGGAATATTTTTATCAAGTTATGAGCCATAAGAATCAGCTTTCCCGTCGTGAATTTTTAAAATTATCGACCCTCGCCCTGGGCGGGGCTGCTCTGACAGGGCGTCAATCCGCGCGCTCCATCTTCAAAGGACTGAACCTGCTTCAGGAGGACACGCCGACCTTCCCGGAGGGCCAATTATTGGGACGGATGTGCGTCGGGGAACCCGGCGCGAACGTGCCGATGATGTCTGAACCCAGCGCCTATGCCAATGAAGTCCGCAAGGTGTATTTTGATGAGGTCTTCCAGTGGAACCGAGAGGTGATTGCCGACCAGGTGGATGGTTACAAGATCAATCAGAAATGGGTTGAAACGCCGGAGGGCTATATCTACTCGGATTACCTGCAGAAGGTCCGGCATCAGCCGCAGGTCCCTTTGGGTGAACTGCCCATCAATGACAACGGCGAACGGGGCATGTGGGTTGAGATCACCACGCCCTACGCCGGGCTGGAACTGACCAAACCCCAGGAGCAGTATCAATACTGGATTAAAGCAACGATCCGGCCCAGGATCTACTACTCTCAAGTCTTCTGGGCTTTTGATATCCGGCGGCACCCGGATACCGGGGTGGTGCAATACTGCCTGATGCAGAAATTTGGCGCCTGGACGACGGATACCTATTGGGTTAATGCCGACATCTGCCGGCCGGTCACGACCGAAGAGATCGCACCGATCCATCCGGATGCGGAAAATAAATTCATCAAAGTGGATATCCGCTACCAGACCTTGTCCTGCTACGAGGGCGATGAAGAGGTCTACTTTGCGCAAGTGACCACCGGCGGCTGGCTGGAAGAAGAAGCTCGCTGGGCAACGCCGCTGGGCGTCCATACCATCTGGCGGAAATCGCTCTCGATCCACATGAGCGCCGGCGCAGCGGTCGGGGACTATGACATTCCCGGCATCGCCTGGTCAACCTTTTTTGACAACAACGGCGCGGCGTTTCATTCCACGTTTTGGCACAATTACTTTGGCTCCGGTCCCCGGTCGCATGGCTGTGTGAACTGCCGACCGGAGGACGCCAAGTGGATTTACCGCTGGACGCAGCCGGATGTGCCTTACGATCCCGGTGATATTTTTATTCAGGGTTTGAATAAATCCACCCAGGTAGAAGTCATCGCAAGTTAAGGTGGTATTTTAAATGGATGGTTTAAACGTATCAATTGGACTGGCTTATCTGGCTGGCCTGGCCTCTTTCTTTTCCCCCTGTGTTTTCTCCCTCGTCCCGGCCTATATTGGCTACCTCTCCGGGCGGTCGATTGTCCAGGCGGAAGGCCCTTCACCCAAGGCCAAGTGGCAAACCTTTTTCCATGGGGTGGCTTTTGTGCTGGGTTTCAGTTTCGTCTTTATCATTCTGGGTCTGGCCTTTTCAGCGCTGAGCCAATTCTTTTATCAGACCCGAGATATCCTGGCCAAAATCGGCGGGGTGGTCATCATCCTCTTCGGTCTCCACATGACGGGACTGATCCGGATCCCATTCCTGGATTATGACCTGCGGCCGCAGACCAAGGCCGGCCGGGAGCGCGGACTGTTTTCCTCCTTCCTGATGGGCATCTTCTTCTCCGCGGGCTGGTCACCCTGCGTCGGCCCGACCCTGGGCCTGATCCTGACACTGGCGATTGACCGGGCAAATATCGGGCAGGGCGTGATGCTCTTGACGACCTATTCGCTGGGGATGGCGATCCCCTTCCTGGCGGCGGCCCTGGGCGTGGGGTGGGTGACCCAGATCCTGCGCAAATACAGCAAGGCCATGAAGATCGCCCAGATTGTGATGGGCGTGATCCTGATCGTTGTGGGCGTTCTCTTATTCCTGGGCATTTATCAGCAATTGACCACCTTTGATACATTAATTGATTTTGGCATTTGATTATAAGTACTGGAGTTTATTGTGTCCAATCGGCGATGGTATCTTGATGCAGCTTTGATCTTGATCGTAATTGTCCTGGGTGTTCTGGTTGTGGTTCGGTTCGCGGGCAGTTTCGACCCCGCCACCGAGGAACCGCAGGCCCTTACGACTGAAGAAATTATGGTGGATGATGGAAACGAGGCCGCGGCGACGACGGCCCCAGCCACCCCCGAAACAGTCGTGATTGAAGAGGAGCAGGACACCAGTTCGTCCGCTCCGGATTTCACCCTGACCGACCTCGATGGCAATTCAGTTTCCCTTTCGGATTACCGGGGCACCCCCGTGATGCTCAACTTTTGGGCGACCTGGTGCCCGCCCTGCCGGGCGGAGCTGCCGCTGATCCAGGAATATCAGGATAAATATGCTGATGAGTTCGTCGTGCTGGCCGTCAACGGGGGGGAGACGGCGCAGGAGGTTCAGGCTTTTGTGACGGCTCAGGAATTTGATCTGACCTTCCTGCTGGATGCCGATTTTGGCGTCACAGATCTATACCAGGTCAGAGGGTTCCCAACTTCCATCTTCGTTGGTGCCGATGGCGCGACTCAGAAAATTCACATCGGCGAACTGAGCGAGCCGTTGATTGTGGCCTATCTGGAACTTATGGGGTTATCCGAATGATACAGGCGACTTTATTTATCTCTGGAACGGATCAAAACCGGACAAAAATCCTGGGTTGGTTAAAGGACATTCAAGAACGGCATCCTCACGCGCTGCATATTGTGGATATTGATCAATCATCCGTGCTCATTGACGAGTTCGGCGCTCAGGCGCCGGTCCTGGATATCGGTGTTTTTCGGCTGATCCATCCCTTTGATCGGGCCGAGATCGAATTCGGGTTTGGTAAAGCGGAAGAGCGCCTGCGTGAATCCATTGAAAAGGGCAACAGCACCATGGTGAAACGGATTACAGAACCTGTGGCTTTAACGAAAGCGGACCGGTTCTCACGCTGGTTTTCCAATCATTATATGGTCGTCCTGAACTTCTTCACCGGTATGTATGTCCTTTTAGCATTTCTGGCGCCGGTCCTGATGAAAGTCGGGCTGCAAGTGCCCGCAAAAGTCATTTATAAGGTCTACAGCCCTTTGTGTCACCAGTTGGCCTTTCGCTCCTACTTCCTGTTTGGCGAACAGCCTTTTTACCCGCGCGAATTGGCGGGAGTGGAAGGCGTGGTTACCTATGGCCAGGCGACGGGGTTCGACGAGTATGATCTGGATACCGCCCGGGATTTCCTGGGGAATGACTTGATGGGCTATAAGGTCGCGCTCTGTGAACGGGACATCGCGATCTATTCCGCGCTCTTCCTTTTTGGGCTGATCTTTTCGCTGACAGGGAAGAAGCTTAAGCCGCTGCCCTGGTATCTCTGGATCCTGATCGGTCTGGGGCCGATTGGTCTGGATGGCTTTTCACAGCTGCTCAGTCAGACCGGTTGGGGGATCTTCAGCTGGCTGCCGCTGCGGGAGAGCACTCCCTTCCTGCGATCCTTCACCGGGGCTTGCTTTGGCCTGGCAACTGCCTGGTTTGGTTTCCCCTATGTTGAGGAATCCGTGCAGGAAAACCGACGAGATATGGCGCTCAAATCTGCCATTTGCCAGCAGACTGCCGAAGACAACCAGCTCCAGGAATCCAGATGAGTTTTCACGAAAAGAATGGATTACGCTATTTCCAGTTTGATATTTTCAAAGGGCAGCCTCTGTTTCACGCGGTCCTCACCCGGCGGGGCGGATTCAGCCAGGCCCCTTTTGCCAGCCTGAACACCGGCGGGACGGTTGGGGATGACCCTGACGCGGTCCTGAAAAACCACCGCAAGATCTACGAGACATTTGACTACCCCTTCGATTCCCGTTTCGACGTCTGGCAGGTGCATGGCAGGGACGTGATCTGCACGGATGAGCCGCGCGAGCCGGGCACGCTGCATACCAAGGCGGACGGGATTCTGACCCAGAATCCTTCGGTCACTTTGTTCATGCGTTTTGCCGACTGCGTCCCGATCCTGCTGTTTGACCCGGCCAGGAAAGTGATCGGGATCGCCCATGCCGGCTGGCAGGGGACCCATAAACAGGTCGCCCGAGAGGCCGTCGAAAAGATGGCAGCGTGTTATGGCAGCCGGCCCGGGGAGATCCTGGCCGCGATTGGCCCATCTATCTGCCAGCATTGCTATGAGGTCGGGCAGGGACCCCTGGATGCTTTCAAGCAGTCCTTTGGCGCTGAGCCGGCGATGCGTTATTTTCAGAAAAGAAACGGCAGGCTCTATCTGGACCTTTGGCAGGCGAACCGGGATGTCCTGCTTTCCGCCGGTGTGCGGCAGATTGAGACCGCCGGCCTCTGCACGGCGGAGCACCTCGATGATTGGTATTCGCACCGGGCTGAGAAGGGGAAGACAGGTCGATTTGCGGTTTTGATGGCAATCGATGATAATTAAGCCCGGAGGAAAAACTTATGGACCGGGGAACACTGGACGATTGCGCGGCAAGGATCAGGACCAACCTGGAGGGTATTCAAGGGCGAATCCAAAAGGCGGCCGAAAAATCCGGAAGGACCGCGAGCGCGGTCAAATTGGTGGGGGTGACAAAATTGCTCCCTCTGGATATCGTGTGGGCTGGGGTGGAAGCCGGATTGAATTGTTTTGGCGAGAACTACCCGGAACAAGCTCTGGATAAAATTGAGAGTCTCAAAGAGACGCCCGGCATCGAATGGCACATGATTGGCCACATCCAGAGCCGGAAGGCGGAGATCGTCGCCCGGTCTTTTGATCTGGTCCATTCGCTGGACCGCCTGAAAGTCGCCCGCTTGTTGGATCGCTATTGCGGTGAATTTGGCCGAACATTGCCCGTGCTGCTTGAGGTCAATCTGAGCGGCGAGGGGAGCAAGTCCGGCTGGGCGGCCTGGGACGAGGATCAATGGGGCGCTCTGCTGGAACCCTTTGGCCAGCTTGCCAGCCTGGAAAATTTGGAGATCAGGGGGCTGATGAGTATGCCGCCCCTGTTTGAAGACCCGGAATCAACCCGGCCGCTTTATCGCCGCCTGCGGAGCTTGCAGACCTTTTTGAAACAGTCCCTGCCGGATGTGAGCTGGGATGAATTGTCGATTGGCACCAGCTTTGATTACCCGGTTGCCATTGAAGAGGGCGCGACCATGGTCCGGATCGGCACCGAGCTATTTGGCCCTCGACCTACCCGATAAGAAAATTGGAGAGTGGAAAGTCCATGAACGTTTTGATCCTGATTATCAATGCAACCATCAACGTCCTGTCCATTTTTATTTTGATCTACTCTTTGCTGAGTTTTATCCTTAATCCCTTCCATCCCATCCGGCAGACGATGAGCCAGGTGCTGGAACCCATGCTCATGCCGATCCGCAGGATCGTGCCGGCAGTTGGCGGGATGGATTTCAGCCCCCTGATCCTGATGATTTTGATTCAGGTTGTGGGTTCCATTCTGGTTTCAATCCTGCGCAGTGTGGGTTGAGGCCGTTTAGGGGCTGAAAAGGATGCGCCCACAGGAAGGACAGTAGACCAGCTCTGACCCCGAGCGCACGGACTGGAGATCAGCGGGTGTCAGCGATTGACCGCAAATGCTGCAGCCGCCTTCCGTGATGGATGCCACCGCTATCCCCTTTTTAGTTTTTCGTAAATTTTGATATAGATTCAAATTGGATGCAGAGATGCCCTGCAGAGTGGCTGCTTTTTCGCGTTGAGTTTTGGCAAGTTCCTCTTCCAGCGCTGTCTTCTCGCCCAGAAGCGCGGCGTTGTCCTCAGCGGCCTTGCCTTTGGCCTGGGTCAAAGCTTTCTTTGCATCTTCCAGGTTCATTTCTGCGGTTTCGCTGGCGATCATAGCCTCCAATTGTTCATCCTCAAGACGTTCAATATAGCGGGCGAGCGCTTCCGAGTCCATTTGGAGGTCCTGGAGGTCCTTGGGGTTTTTGATGTTGCCGCCGAAAAGCGCGGCCTGGGTCGTTTTCCGTTTGAGACGTTGGTCCTCTACCTTGGTTTCAATCAGCCTGAGTTCAGACTGGGCTTTTTGGGCGGTCTCTTCGGCTTTTTTCAGGACGGATTGGGCTTTCCTGACTCTGCGGTCATCGCTGAGCGCCTGATCAATTTCTTTCAGGCGCGCTGCAATGTGATCGAGTTGAGTGTCAATTTTCTGCAGGCGATAAAGGTTCAGGGTTTCGCTCATTGTCCGAGTCTTTCTTAGCTCTGGGGGTTGACTGTCTTGACCCATTTTATCATCGAATGGGTCCGCTTAATCCCGGTGGGTGCCTGGCGGGTTCCGGCTCTTTAAATACCGGGGAAGGGAGGAGCCGGATCAGCCCTCGTCCTGATCCAGAAAGTGTTTTTCGCAGTCCACGTGGATGACGGCTGGCCCCTTTCCATCATCCACTTTTTTATGGCTGCCATCGCAGAGGGGGAAATTATCTGATCGCCAGCACCGGCAAAGGGAGATCGCTTCTCCCTGAACGACGGTGACATGGGTTCGGATATGTCCGTTTTTCTCAAAGGTTTCATAGTGATGTTGAGGCATTTTTGAGTCCTTCCTATGGTGTTGACTGAATTTGAGGCTAAGTTTACCAAAAAAGGGCTTATGAGGGCAGATCTGTTAATTTTCGCTTAGATTGACACATCTTTGCTTCAAAGGTAAGATTTATCTTGTTGTAAGGAGAAGAAGTCCTGACGCTGACTATGGTATAATAGCGGCGATTAATTGGTAATGCCCCCATTACCAATCTTGTTTAATAAGGAGTACCGGTTTGGCTTTTAATCCCCTTAACTGGTTCTGGGGTTTATTTTCCCTTGATATTGGCATAGACTTAGGTACGGCGAACACCCTGATCAACGTTCGCGGTAAGGGAATCGTCATCAACGAACCCTCCTGGGTTGCGATTGAAAAGCGCACCCGGGAGCCCGTGGCGATCGGCTCTGCCGCGAAGGCGATGGTCGGCCGGACGCCGGCGAATGTCGTCGTGCTGCGGCCGCTGCGGGATGGCGTGATCTCCGAGTTTGACATCACCCAGGCGATGCTGGAATATTTTATTGGTAAAGCTCATCGCCAAACGATTGCCCCTTTCCCCATGCCGAGGGTTGTGGTGGGGATTCCCTCCGGCGCCACCGAAGTGGAGAAGCGGGCTGTTTTTGATGCCGCCAAAGCGGCCGGCGCCCGTGAAGTCTATCTGGTGCATGAGCCGTCCGCTGCCGCGATTGGCGCGGGCTTGCCCGTCAATGACGTGCAGGGGCTGATGATTGTGGATATTGGCGGTGGGACGACCGAGGTGGCGGTCATCGCGATGGGCGGGATCGTTGTATCCCGGTCTCTCCGGGTGGCTGGCGACGAACTGGACCAGGATATCATCAATTACGTCCGCAATAAATACAACCTGTTCATCGGCGAACGGATGGCGGAGCGGGTCAAGATCGCGATCGGCTCGGCTTACCCCATGAAGGAAGAAAAGACCATTGACGCCCGCGGCCGCAACCTGGTGACCGGTTTGCCCGAAGCGATCGAAATTTCCTCAGTTGAGATCAGGGAGGCCATCTCCAGTTCCATCGCCGTGATCGTCCGGACTATCCGGGATGCATTGGACGAGGCTCCCCCGGAAATCCTGGCAGACCTTCTGGACAGCGGGATCTGTCTGGCGGGCGGCGGTTCGCAATTGACCAACCTGGCCGAAAGGCTTTCCAATGATCTCCGTGTGCGGGTCTGGGTCGCTGAAGACCCGATGACTTGTGTGGCACGGGGGTGCGGCATCATTCTTGAAAATCTTGATGAGTTCTCCAGTTTCCTGGTCGGAGTCGAACGGGAACCTGCCAAACGGACCTTGTCCTGAAATTTGTCCACAGACTATCACTCAATAATTGATTGAACTTTGATCCGGCTTGTCGAAGGATCTGTTTAATATGAAATTCCTCAATGGTAAGAACGTTCAAACAATCGTAATCGTGGCCGTGGTCGCTGGTTTACTGTTTCTCGCGCTGAGCGGCTATCTGACCCCGGTATTTAACCTCACGCTCAATCCCCTGGTTTCATTTGAATCCTGGTTATCCGTGCGGTACCTCTCCGCCAGGGATTTCCTGACCGCCCCGCGGGATGTGACCCAATTGCGGGAGCAGAACGCGATTCTCGAATCGCAGGTGACCCAGCTGCAAACACAGCTGATCCAAATGGAGGAACGCCTCGGCGAGGCGCAGATTTGTTTTGCCCTGTTGGATTTCGGCCGGACCAACCCGCAATATGAGTATGTGACGGCAACGGTCATCGGCCGGGAGATCAGCCCCTTCCTGCAGTACATCATCATTGATAAAGGCTCGGATGACGGCCTGCAATACGGCATGCCCGTGGTGACCCAGGAGGGCCTGGTGGGGAGGGTGGATGCCGTCATCGCGGCCGCTTCACGCGTCAAGCTGATCACGGATTCGACCTCGGTGGTCAATGTCCTGCTTCAGACCGCGGAAATTGAAGCGCAGCTCAATGGTTCGCTGACGGGAGATCTGTCTTTGGATATGATCCCCCTCGATGAGACGGTGGAACCGGGCGATGTTGTCCTGACTTCGGGCCTGGGCGGGAACTATCCCCCCAATATCTTTGTGGGCCAGGTGCTGTCCGTTCAAATGCGGGACAATGCCCTTTTCCAGACCGCCTCTGTGCAACCCATCGTGGATTTCAACAGCATCAACGCTGTGCTGGTCATTACGAACTTTGAGGCTGTTGATATCACCCCCCTCATTCCGGAGTAATGGCCTTGATTGCCCACCTGGTGTGTGCCCTATCTCTGGTGGTTGCTTACGTCTTGCAAACCACAATTGTTGCCCAGACTCCTCTGGTGAATGGGACTGCGGATCTGATTTTGCTTTTTTTTGCGGCCTGGTCGCTGCAGGAACGCGTTTATAACAGCTGGCTTTGGGCGGTGATTGGAGGAGTCCTGATCAGTTTGTTTTCCGCTATGCCGTTTTACATGCCTTTGATCGGCTATCTCGGCGTGGTTGGGATCGCGAAGCTGTTGCAGCGGCGGGTTTGGCAGGCGCCTATCCTGGCAATGTTCATTGCGACATTATTGGCTACTTTATTGCAGCAATTCTTATATGTCGTTGCGCTGCAGGTTGCCGGCGCACCGATTGCCTGGGGGCAGGCACTGGATGCAGTCATTTTTCCGAGTGTTTTACTCAATCTGATTTTCGCCCTGCCGATGTTTGCTTTGGTCAATGACCTGGTGGGACGGATGTACCCCCTGGAGGTGGAAGCATGAATGAGTTTCCCCATGGAAATAAGCGATTTGATGGCTGGCGTTTCCTGGTCATCTATATTTTGATCGGTATGGTCTTTGGTTACTACCTGCTGAGGCTCTTTGATATCCAGATCCTGCAAGGGCCGGACTTTGTGGCCCAGGCGAGCCAAAACCGGATTCAGGTCATCAGTGACCCGGCCGTGCGCGGGACGATCTACGATCGGAATGGTTTTGTGCTGGCTCAGAACGTTCCTTCCTACAATGTGGTCGTCATCCCTGGTTATTTACCGGAGGATGATGGCGATATCCAGCAAATCTTCAGAGAACTCTCTGAACTGATCGATATGCCTGTGACCAAGGGCGATACGGAGGATGAAACGGTTCGCAATTTTACGCCCTGTTTCAGCGATCTGGGCATTTCAGAGGTTGTCTACATTGCTGAGACCAACTGGCCCTTCCAGGAGACAGCGATCAAATGCAATGTCCCCCAGGAAGTGGCCATGATCGTGATGGAGAACCGAGAAAAATGGCCGGGCATTGATGTGAAAATTGAACCGGTGCGGCAGTACCCCACCGGCGATCTGACCTCGGAGATCATCGGCTTTCTCGGGCCGGTCCCCGCTGCCCTGGAAGACTATTATGTCGAGCTGGGGCTGGTTCCCAACCGGGATAAGGTTGGCTATGCCGGCGTTGAACAGTCTCTCAATGAAATTCTGTCCGGCACCAATGGGACGCGGACCGTGGAGGTCAATGTCGCGGGGGAGATCGTCCGCAACCTGGAAGAACCGATTGACCCCATTCCGGGGAATGACGTCTACTTGACGATTGACAGCCGCTTGCAGTCGATTGCGCGCGAGGCTTTGATCAGTGAGATCGAATCTTGGAACCGGTGGTCCGGCAAGGTGATTGCCAATAGCGGGGTGGTGATCGTCATGAATCCGCAGACCGGCGAGATCCTGGCCTTGGTGAGCTACCCCAACTACGAGAACAACCGGATGGAACAGGCGATCCCCGGATATTACTATGAGCAGTTGAGCGAGGACCCGCAGCGGCCGCTCTTTAATACGGCCATCTCCGCCGAACTGCCTCCAGGGTCGGTCTTCAAGATTGGCCCCGCCCTGGGGATTTTGAATGAGGGTGTGGTGACCCCTGAAAAAACCGTAAACTGTCCCGGTGAAATCACCATTACCGAAAAATATTACGAGAATGACCCGGGTAACCCCCGGAAGTATGTCTGCTGGGACAAGAACGGCCACGGTGATGTCAATTTCCTCTGGGGGGTGGCCTATTCCTGTGACATCTTTTGGTACAAAGTGGGCGGTGGTTATGAAGGTGAAATCGAAGATGGTGGTTTGGGGATCTGGCGGATTTCGGAATACGCCCGGGCGCTCGGTTATGGCTCCCTGACGGGCATTGAATTGCCCGGTGAGGTGGAAGGTCTGATCCCGGACCCCACCTGGAAACGTCTGACCGTTGGCGAGAACTGGTCAATTGGCGATACCTATATCGCAACCATGGGGCAGGGTTATGTCCTGGCCACGCCGCTTCAGGTATTGAACTCCATTTCCACCGTTGCGAATGGCGGTCACTTAATGAAAGTCACAGTTGTGGATAAGGTCACTAAGCCGGATGGCACCCTTGTTGAAAAAAACCAACCCACCGAACGCTGGAACATCACTACTGATCCGGTGATCAATGTGTATGATGGCAACAATACAACCGGCGAGACGAAGACTGTCCAACCCTGGGTTGTTGAGCTGACCAATGAGGGGATGCGGCTGGTGGTCACGGATGGTACCGCTGAGACTGAATTTGTCGGCGATCCCTACAATTCCGCTGGGAAGACTGGTACGGCGGAATACTGCGATGACGTTGCCCAGGCTCAGGGCCTCTGTGATTTCGGCAAATGGCCGGCCCATGCTTGGTATGTGGGTTATGCCCCCTGGGATAACCCGGAAATCGCTGTGGTGGCTTTTGTCTACGGCGGTAAAGAAGGCTCGACCTTCTCTGCGCCAATCGTCCGCCGGGTCATTGATGCTTATTTTGAGATGAAGGCGACCGATACGGTCACCACGCCCTAAAAGCTGGTGCAACGTAGGTTGGGTGTTGTATAATTCAGGGCATGTTAATAATTTGTATTTGGGTGTTACCGAATCAATGGCGGTCCATTAATGGAAATTAAGGGTACGAAAGATGGGATTCTGGTCAATCTTGAAGGTCAGGACTGGCTGGAAGCGAAGGACGAACTGATCTCCCAGATCACCACCCGGCAGGAATTCTTTCAGGGCGCTCAGATGATTTTGGATGTGGGGGCGAATGTGCTCCGGGCCAAGGACCTGGGAGAACTGCGGGACGTCCTCTCTGCGCAGGATGTGGCCCTGACTGCGATTCTCAGCCATTCAATCGTCACCCAGGAAACGGCCCAACTGCTGGGTTTGAAATCCGAACCGGCTAACCCCCAAGGCAGGCCCGAACGCAAACTCAAGCCTCTGGATACGGTTTTGCCCGGCGAGGCGGCGGTGATGATCCACCGGACGATGCGGTCCGGTTTCAAGGTGGCCTATCAGGGCCATGTGGTCGTTCTGGGTGATGTGAACCCCGGTGCAGAGATTGTTGCATCCGGTTCGGTCGTGGTTTGGGGCCGGCTGCTAGGGACGGTGCATGCCGGGGCTGAAGGGGATGAAACAGCCGTTATTTGCGCCTTGGACCTTTCTCCTTTGCAATTAAGGATTGCGAGCAAGGTTGCAATTGCTCCGAAAGGGGATAAGGACCCCCAGCCGGAGGTTGCCAGCATCAACGGAGATCAAATCGTAGCCGAAGCATGGCAAGGTTAAGAACAAGGAGACTTATGAGCGGTAAAGTGGTGACGATCACGTCCGGCAAGGGCGGCGTTGGCAAGACGACAACAACAGCAAACCTCGGTGTGGCCCTGGCCTCGCTGGGCGATAAAGTGGTCTGCATCGACTCGGATATCGGTCTACGGAACCTGGACGTGGTGCTGGGCCTTGAAAACCGGATCGTATATGACCTGGTGGATGCCGTGGAAGGGCGCTGCCGGGTATCGCAGGCGATGATCCGCGACAAGCGGATTGAAACCCTCTACCTGATCCCAGCCGCTCAGACCCGGGATAAGAACGCCGTTTCGCCGAGTGATATGATCAAACTTTGCAACACCTTGCGGGAAGAGATGGATTGGATCCTCATCGATTCGCCCGCCGGGATTGAACGGGGTTTTCGAAACGCGATTGCGCCGGCGGATGAGGTCCTGGTGGTCACCAATCCTGAAATCTCGGCCGTGCGGGATGCGGACCGGATCATTGGACTGGTGGAAGCAGAAGAGCGCGGCCCGGCAAAACTGGTGATCAACCGGCTGAAGTCCTCAATGGTCAAACGGGGGGATATGCTCTCTGCTGAGGATGTGGTTGAGCTGCTTGCCATCCCGCTGATCGGGATCGTGCCCGAGGATGAAAATGTGATCGTCAGCACCAACCAGGGGCAGCCTGTGGCCCTGGAGGCGAAATCTCTGGCTGGCCGCTCGTTCAATAACATAGCCAAACGATTAAAAGGAGAGGATGTTCCCTGGCTGGACCTGAATGAGAAGGATGGGATCTTCAACCGGCTGGGCAGGATCATCTCTGGAGGAGGATAATATGGCGTCATTCCTTGAGCGGCTCACCGGAAAGAAGACCTCCAGCGCGGATCAGGCAAAGGAACGCCTGAGCCTGGTCCTGATCCATGACCGGACGGACCTCAGCCCTGAAAATCTTCAGTCTCTCAAAGACCGCTTGATCGAGGTGATTTCGGATTATGTCAAAATTGACACCCGGCAGACGGAGATTGAAATTAAGACCGATGGCCGGGAGCAAACCCTAATTGCCAATATTCCGTTGATAAGGCCCCGATCCCGCGGCTGAATTTGGCAGACAAACAGTATGGATAGCAAACGTAACATCTGGCAGAATTTTGATTTTGTATTATTTGGGGTTGTGCTGATCCTTTCAATCCTCGGTATTGCATTGATCCGCAGTTCGATCGCGGGCAATATTGAGTTGGAGGGGCACCCCCGCCGACAAACCACCTTTCTGTTGATCAGTCTGGTTGTGCTTTTTGTGGTTGCAGCCGTTGATTATAAATACTGGGTTTCATTGATTCCGGTGATGTACATCGTCACGATTGGCTTCCTGCTCTTCGTTTTTACGGCAGAGGCCCGGTTTGGGTCTGCGCGCTGGCTGGAGGTGGGGACGATTTTGATTCAGCCCGCTGAAATCGCGAAAATAGTTATCATCCTTGCTTTGGCGAATTTCTTTTCCAACCATTATTATGACGCCCAAAAGACCTCCGTCATCCTGCGCAGCGGCTTATTGGTCGGCGGGATTGTGCTCTGGATCTTCCTGCAGCCCAACCTGAGCACCACGATTGTTTTGTTGGTCATCTGGGCGGCATTCCTGTGGATCACAGGCGTCCGGATCAGGTTCATTTTCATTGTGGTCGGGATCGCTCTGCTGGTCTTGTTGATCGGGATTGCCACCGGGTTCTCTTTCTTGGCGGATTACCAGAGGGATCGGATCACGAACTTTCTGTTCCCGGACCCAGGGGCCAGCTATGGCGAGACCTATAACGTGGACCAGGCCTTGATCACGATCGGCACTGGCGGGTGGTTCGGGCAGGGCTACAGTCAGTCCACCCAGGTCCAGCTGCGATTCCTGAAAGTGCGTCACACGGACTTCATTTTCTCTGTGCTTGCGGCGGATTTTGGATTCGTCGGGACCTCGGCCGTTATTCTGCTGCTGGTGGTGGTGATCCTGCGGTGCATCCGCATCGCCCAAAATGCAACCGACATATTCGGCGCTCTGATTGCTTATGGCTTTGGAATCCTGATTTTTTTCCAATCCATGGTCAATATCGGTGTCAATTTGAACGTCCTCCCGGTGACCGGCCTGACCTTGCCGTTCGTCAGCTATGGCGGCAGCTCGCTGCTTTCGTTGATGCTGGGCATTGGCATGGTTGAAAGCGTCGCGATGCGTTCCCCCAGGAAGCTCAAGGCCGCTTGATGCATAAATGATCTTCTACCGGTTTCAGCGGTTGGGCTGTCGTTTAGGCAAAAGTCAGGATTTTTAGAAATTTTCTGGGGAAGCCCCCTGTCAAGTCAAAAGAAAATGTTACCGAACAGCCCTTGATAGTTTGCCGGGTATTTGGTAAAATATATCCCACGTTATTTTGTGGTGGGGGTTCGTCTAATGGCAGGACAGCAGACTCTGAATTTGTATATGGAGGTTCGACTCCTTCACCCCCAGCTCTAGAA
>WOYI011281600.1_pt1 | contig 20134 bp, 15 predicted proteins | sample 6423411 | NCBI WGS metagenome assembly WOYI01 (sample SAMN13441803, study PRJNA592873) | oil field metagenome | biome: oil field; feature: oil-well bore; material: oil-contaminated soil; isolation source: oil-contaminated soil from oil-well borehole | place: Germany: Wietze | collected 2016-10-18 ... | reverse complement strand
CCAGCTGTGAGATCTCCATAATTTAGAGTCAGCCCTGAAAGACCATCCTCTCCAGCCTGAAAATCGAGTTTCAGTGTTCCATCGCTGAGAACGCTCGCTGATGACAAAGTGGTCTGACTCGCCCCCTCGCGTTCCAGCAGATCAAACAGGTTACGGCTGGTTTGATTTGTCTCGGGCTCGCATCCCCACACCACCTGCCTGATGTCCAATTTAGCAGCCAATACAAACAACCCGGATAGGGTCGACCGCCCGCAATTTGGAATGACCAGGCTGTCGAGTTGGTTGGAAAATAGTGGAAGATGTTGTGAGACCTGGTCAATCAGGCTGTCTGACCCTGCGCTGCCCGCTACAAGCAGGGTCTGCCCATGCTCAGCCTGGATAAGAACAAAGCTTTGCTCGCTCTTGTTTGGGATGTATACATGCAGCTCGCCATCAGGAGCAGAACTTACTGCCAACCAAACCACAAGTGTCAGCCCTGCCAGAGCTGGTAACAGGTATTGGGGTTGGTAAATTGATTTAGCCAGTTTGCCTGGTTTGGGATGAAAAACAACCAGGAAGAAAACCAGGTAGTACACCAAAACCCAGAAGAAGTTGATTTGTGGCAAAGTCCAACCCTCTGGTGCCATGCCCGCCAGCCAGGTGACCATGCGGTTGCTGTATGCTACCCACGGCCAGGCTACCCAAGCCAAAACCTGTCCAAGCGGCAGCCAAAGTAACCCCGCGCCCATCGCCGCCAAACCCAAAATCATCACAGCCGGCTGAACCGGCAAAATCAGCGGGTTGGCGAGCAAGAAAAGCCAGGACACCTCCCGGAAGTGCCAGATGCTCAAGGGCAAAACTAAAGCCTGAGCAATCATGGTCAGTAGGAAAGTCTCTGAAACCAAACTGCTCACAGCCAATGCTGTTTTTTGTTCTAGCCGCTTGCCCAGCCAATCTTCCAAACGCGCCCGCAGTGGTCCTGCAAACAAGGACAAGCCGAGGGTCGCCATGACCGAAAACTGAAAGCCCAAATCCCATGGCAGGTGCGGGTTCAATATCACCATCAGCAAGGCGCTGACACCGAGGTTATTCAGCGTGTTCCCTTTTCGGGAGATGGAATTGCCAAGGACAGCATAAGAACCCATAAAGGCAGCCCGAACAACCGAAGCGCTTGCCCCAACTAAAAGGCTATAACTCCCCAGAAGGATAATGGTCACCAGGGCGCCTCGCTTTCGCCCAAATTGACGGGTGAAAAACAGGCTCACCAACCCTGCCAAAACAGACATGTTAAAACCGGATATGGCAATAATATGGCTGGTGCCTGTCAGGCGATAGGCATCGGATAAAGCGGGAGAGATGCTGCTGTCATCGCCCAAAAGGATGCCTTTCAACAAGCTATCTTCCGGGCTGGGGAAAATGGCACTCAACACCTGTCCTCCGTTTTCCCGCAAGCGGTAGAGAACCGCTCTCAACGGATTACCGCGGTTCGATTCGACCAGGCGAAAACGGGGATACTCCATGGTCGAATAGACGCCTTGATGATTCAGGTATTCCCGCCAGGAAAAATCGATTCCTTCATCAGGTGGAAGCAATTCGCCTTTGATTTCGACCACATCGCCATACTGTACTTCGCTGCCCAACGGAAGATAAAAAATGATTTTCCCATCTACTTCTGGTTCGCGCACTGCCAGTTCTTCTGCCTGCAGAGAACGCGATTCCACCAGTACCTGCAGGCTGTTTTCCTTCATTTCGGGCGGCGCAACCACCAGTGCGGTGATCGTTAAATCGCCTTTATTGTGATAATAGAGGAGGTTGTCCGGTTCTGCCCGCGGTAGGCTCAACTGGTAAAGCATGGCAGTCAGAGCAAAAACAGCCAATGCCAGCGCCGCTGGAAAACGGCGGACGCTCTTCACGCTTGTTGGCTTTGATCGTTTGAGTATGGAGATCAGTGAAGCTCCGATACCCAACGCCATCCACCAATACCAGGGGAATCTCAATTCTTCAGATGCAAACGGACCAACTACAGCAGCCAGACCCAGCCAGAAGAATGGCATAAAAGCTGGCCAACGGATTTGGCGTGCGCGGAGTTTCTCTTCTTCGATATCGTTTTCGTCTTGCGCGGAAAGGTCAACCATTGGTTAGCGAGGTTCCAGGCTGTCAGGTCTTTCTTCCAGGTATTCCACCAATTTTTCCAGTGCCAGTTGTGCCAGTTGGGCTTTGACTGATTCGCGGTCGCCTTCCAGTTGGAAATGAAAAGACCAATCGCCCTCCGGGGTAGAAAGCCCGCACCAACTTGTCCCAACCGGCTTGTTGGTAGTCGCCCCGCCTGGTCCGGCAATGCAGGAAACTGAAAGCCCGATATCGCTCTTGAAAGCCCGGCGCGCCCCTCGCGCCATTTCGAGGACGGTTTCACTGCTGACAGCACCGTAAGTTTGCAACGTTTCCCAGCTGACTCCCAACAACTTGACCTTTGCCTGGTAGTCATAGGAAACCACGCTGCCCATAAAATATTCCGATGAGCCTGGTACGTTGGTGAGCCGATGACCAATCAGCCCACCGGTGCAGCTTTCTCCCAGCCCAAGTGTCAGCTTTTGCTCGAACAAACGTTTCCCAATGCGGGTTTCAAGATTATCGGTTTCCATAATTTTCTCCGTGACCAGCTGGTCTGGTTCTTTGGTATCAATCTGTTTCCAAACACTGACAATATCATTCCGGGCGATGTAATCTACGATCTGCTGGCTCAGGAAACCTTCTTCAAGCATAACGGATGGGTCGCTTCCCGCTTCAAGCCTGGCGCGGATCATACTGGAAGAGATATCGGAAACCACGATTTCTTCAAGATAGACGATCCTTCCACCCTGACTGGTGAGTTCTTTAATAAAATTTTGATTTGGAGAAAAACCCTCTCGGGGACTGATCACCAACATTGCGTCTTTGATCAATTTTTCCCAGCGATACCACTGCAAAAAATTTGGTTCATCGCCTGAGAAACTATCCGCTCCGATCAAAAATGCCAACTCGAGGGCGGGATCAGTCCGAGCTCGTAGAGCTTCCATCGTCTCAGCCGTGAAGTTGGGTCGGTTGCTTTGCCAGACCAGCTCACGCTCCAGGTCGCTCACATTCACCTTTCCAACAGTGCCATCAAGCACCCGTGCGATCTCATCGGCTGCCAACTGGCAGATGGCAAAGCGGTGGTCATAGGTAAGGGTCAGCGAGCGTTTTATGCCCTCGCGAATATTGTGATGCCTGAACACCGGCATCAACACAACCTCTGCAATTTCCCAACCGCGCGCAGCCAGGGCATTGACCGCGTCAACGATCAATTCCACGTGCCCCTCATGGAGCGGGTCAGCTGAGGTTCCAAAGACCAGCATCAGTTGTTTTTTCATTGACTGCCATCACCTGTCTGCAAAGTTTTTTCTATTTGAGCAAGCTGTTCCAGCCACAATGCCGGGCTGGCATCAGCAGGCATACGCCAGCCGGAACGCGCTGAGAGACTCAAACTGAAGATGCGCGGACCATCAGGTGCGGCAGTACGCTTATATTGATGCTGGAAAAAACGTTGGTAGAAGGTTTGTAGGGTTTTCAGGATGAATCCTGGTTCATACTCGCCCGCAAATACCTGGTTTGCCTCAGCAAAAACGACGCCTGGCGTTTTGCGTTCCTGGATGGCATGCCAGAGGAAAAAATCATGCAGCAAAAATGGTCCTAAAACCTTCTCCGTTGCCTGGCTAACTTTTCCGTCCGGATCCAGGGGCTGCAATTCAGGAGTTATCGGAGCGTTGGCGATTTCCTGCCCAATCTGCCTACCTTCCGCCCCAAAAAGCATTTCCGCCGCCCAAACCAACAGGCGCAGCAGGACAGTCTTGGGCAAGCCGGCATTGACGTCATACATGCTCATTTGATCGCCATTGTAAGTAGACCAACCCAGCGCGATCTCGGACAAATCGCCGGTTCCAACTACCAGTCCGCCGTGCAGATTGGATAAATCCATCAGAATTTGGGCGCGCTCGCGTGCCTGAGCATTTTCAAAGGTGATATCAGCGGTGTGCCCATCATGACCGATATTGGCAAGATGCTCGCGTAAGGCTTCAGTAATTGATATAACAGGCGGTTTAATCCCAGCCAGATTTGCTAACTGAGCTGATTTATTGATCGAGTTATCAGAACTTCCGGGTCCAGGCATTGAAACAGCAATCAAATTTTCCCGCGGCAGACCCAATTGATCCAACGCATGGCTGCAGACCAGCAGCGCCATAGACGAATCGGCACCTCCGCTGATTCCCAGCACCAATTTTTCAGATTTTGTGTGGCGCATGCGACCCATTAGCCCAATTGTCTGGATCTCAAATGCTGTCTCCATCTGCTTTTCCTGGTCATCAACCAGCAAGAATGGCAGCCTGAAGTCGCGCTGATTCTCTTTTATCCTGAAAACCTCAAGTGGTAATCGTTGAGGGCTGACTTGGGCAACCTTGCTTTCGAAACCGAGCTCGCTATCCTCTGCCAGCAAATTCCCATTCCGCCAAATCTGGCAGAGTCCGGAAAAGATTTCCTCTCCCGTGGATTCTGCTGCTCCAGCTGAGCAAACAGCCATAAGCCCTGCGTTCTGGCTCGAAAACTGGTGAAATTTGGCGTCATAAAAGTTGTCTGCCAGTGCAGGCAGGGCGGTTGGGTTGAGAACCAGTACTTCGTCAGCAAACAAGCGCATATCCGGAAGCCCTCCAACCAGGATACACGCATGTTCCACTCCCAGTGAAGAAAAATCCAAAAGTCCTTGCATAAAAATTTCAACGGGGCGCCCTTTCCAACTCAAGCTTGAAGGAGTATTCTCATGCGGAGTTTGGAAATAGCGGGGGTCTGGCTCCTGATTCAAGACAAAACCACGCAGACCATGCGGCTCGATCACCGCTGCCGCGTCGTAAAGTTGGTTTTCGAGCAACAGCGGCAGCCCGATCACTACATTCAGGCGGGTATTGGCAATCGCTTTTTCAACTTTTTCAAGCGCTTGCAAGCTTGACTGCGCCAGCAACGGCTGAAAGAAGAGATCCCCACAGGTACTGCCGCTCAAAGCCAACTGCGGAAACAGGCAAAGCTGCTTCTGCTCGGAACTTGCGCCCGTTTCTTTAAGGACCTGCAAAATTTGGGTAGTGTTAAAACTTACATCAGCCACGCGCAGGGTTGGAACGCACAGGTTAAGCAGCCAATCGATTCCTTTCATTACACGTTCTCCATTTTTTGTTTTTAATCATAACCACCTTTTTGCAATCGTGTAAAATTTCTATAATTAATGAACATTTGAATCGCAGCCCAATTCTTTTCCACTCAAATCGCGCCAGGTGAGTCCTGGTAAAGAGAGGTATTATTGCCCAGAAAATCGGCTTTCTTTCATCTGATCTTATCTTTGGGGATCATTATCCTCATTTCCTTTTCCACTGTCCAAGCAGGCTATCTTCTTCAAAGCACCATTCCGGGCTTTAATTGTTATCGCAATTTAGATTCGATACTCCAAAGCATCCAAAACCTCAGCAGCGAATATTCAGGATTGGTTCAGGTTTCTACCATCGGCAATTCATGGGAAAATCAGCCAATTCAACTTATCAAAATAACCAACCGTTCAATTAGCACGGATAAACCCCGCCTGGTTTTGCTGAGTGGTCTGCGCGGAAATGCTTTTGCGCCGGTGGAATTGAGCCTGCATTTCGCAGAAGAGCTGCTTGCGGGTTATGGAGAAAACACAGACAGCACCTGGATGCTCGATCACCTCGAATTGCACATGATCTTGTTGGCAAATCCAGATGGGCGTCTAAAAGCGGAAACTCAAGCTCAGGCTGGACCTGAATACATCACCTGGCAGAACAATACCCACGATACATGTTCCACCCGTGAAATCGGGGTCCGGCTGAACCACAACTTTCCTTACGATTGGATCGCTTCAGAAGTTGGACCATGCGATCCTGCTTATAGTGGTGAAACCGCCGCAAGTGAGCCTGAAACTCAAGCCGTCATGGCTTATCTGCAAGACCTTGCCAATCAGCCCGAGCCAATCCTGCTGCTTCACCTGGACAGCTACGAGAATGAAATTCTCAGCCCATTTTTGTCTAATCCAACCGCTGATAACCCTCATTTGAATGATCTATACACCTTAGCTAAAAAAATCGCCTACAACACCCTTTCCGCTCCAGTTCCCCAGGGTGAAACTAGTCACCAGCCTTCTTACGGCACTCTGATCGATTATGCCTATGGCACTCTTGAAATTCCTTCCTTGGTTTTCAACATGGGAGATCCCCGGGAAGGTGGCTATACAAGCTATTGCTGGTATTTTAAAGAAATCCTGGTTAAAAAGAATATTGCCGCCCTGTATCGCGCCCTAAATGTCAGCGCCAACCCTTACCATCAGTCCTACGGACCGGATGTTGAGATCGAGCTCGTTAGTCAGGAACTCAATAGTGTAACAATAGAGGGCAGCGCAAACGACTATTCAACCTGGTTTGATGGTGCGGATGTGTACAGCCAGGTGAAAAGCGTCCAGTTTTCAATTGACCTGCCGCCCTGGCATCCTCAGGCAACTCTTAATCCGGTCCCAAACTTAACGCAAAATACAGAGCCTGACTATATTTCTCAATTTAGGCTTGAAATCGATTATTCATCGATTTCTCGCGGAAATCATCGCATCTTTTTCCAGGCATGGGATACTGAAGCGAACGGGAATCCAAGCAATCCGGGTTTGGTGAGCGCAGTCGATGTTCTTATACCTTACCAGCAGTTTATTCCAATGGTCATCATGAGATGATTTTTTGTGTGCGTGAAACGGTAAAGCTATATCTTTATCTTTTTATGAATTAATTAGTATGAAGTAATAGGTGCTGTGGAAAGTGGGGAAAAGTTGAGACTATAACGCAATTTTTGGAATACGAACGAGAGCAACGCTGACTGATCTTAAAATCCAGACCCGATGTGGAAAAGACCGTACTTATCCCCACTATTCTTTTCAATTTCATTGAATTGAGAATATTAGCAATACTTATTCAAAATCAATCCGCAGGTTTTCAACCGGCAGGCTGCAAACAATCACCAGGTTTTATACACAAAATGGGGTAGTTTATCCTCAGAAAAACGCGAGTTATCCACAATATTGGTTAAAGATTGAATTCGTTCTTGTAGCCCTCAAGCAGGCGTTCTGCCTGGTCAATAAACTCGTCCAGCTCACTTAACAGATTTTCCCGCTGCTCCTCCTGGAAGCCGAGAGCGGCAAGGAATTGCTGCCACTTCTGGTGAGGTTCTTTGTCTTCCAGGCATGTCAGGGCTTGATGCCAGGTTTCGATCATCGGCCAGAGCACGGCATGGAGCGATCCGCTTTCCGCCATCGCCTCCACGCTCTGCAGGAAGTAAGCTTTTCTCACTTTTGAAATGTTCGGCGGGCAATCGACCTGTTCATTGGCGGACTCCAGTGTTTCTTCCCAAACCGGAAGCCATTCTTTAAAAATATCCTCGTTCATATTTTCATTGCCAAGCAAGCGCGTCAATTCGCCTACCAGGGGCAGTCTTTCCAAGGTTTCCGCACGGCTGGCGAAATCGAGCATAAAGCGTCGGGTGGTAAGAGCTGGTCCGTTCAGGCAGGCAATCGCGTTCGCAGCCGTTCCAACTGCTTTGAAGTAGAGCGCGATCCAATCTTCCCAATCCACTTCCTGGGGATCATCCAGGTCGAACCACAGCGTGCGTGCTTTTTCACCAAACTGCTGGGCTCGCCCGTAGACGTTTTCGGGACTGTCAAAGCGGGCGCTGACACTTGCCTGGATGAATTCAAGCCAATGGTCGCGATCCAGCAGGATGTTTTGATGATTGCACAAAGCAAAACCAATCCAGGGGTTTTGGCGCAAACGGCGGTGATAGGTGTAATAGGATTGATGATGGTGTTCAATATCCAGGGAAATTTCGTAGCTCACCCGCAGCACTTCCCGTTTGAGCGGTGGCTCTTCTTTGTGAACGAAAATCAAGTCGATATCCGTGCTGCCGCCCAACAAGGGATCCCCCTGCGAGACCGAGCCAGTCAAATAGACTGCCACGAGATCGTTTTCTTTTCGGACTCTTTTGGCAACATGGTCTTTGGCAATTTTGATCAGCATTTCCTGGGTGATTCTCACAAAATCTCCTATTCTAACGGCAGGCTTTGTTGATAGGGAGCCAGGTGCAGAGCCTGTTTGATGCGGTTTGTGAGGTAGTCCAGGTCTGCAGGGTCTGCAATAAAATTCAAATCGTCTGTTTCGATGTAAAGAACCCGACCTTGCCATTTATCCTGGGCGAAAAAGTGATCATAAGCTTCCATCAACTCACTGATATAGAGCGGGTCCATATTTCGTTCGTAAGAGCGGTCGCGATGGGCGATACGGTTCATCAGCGTTTCAAGGCTGGCTTTCAGGTAGACCACCAGGTCTGGACTGGGGATTTTATCCGCCAGGGCAGAATGAACCTTATGATAAACCTCCAGCTCGTCGCCTGTGATGTTGATGCCGGCAAAAAGGGCATCTTTATCAAAGGTGTAGTCGGATATGATCGTTTTTCCGGCTGCCAAAGCATTGGGAATGACTCTGTTTTGCTGATGGTAGCGGCTCATCAGGAAAAAGATTTGGGTCTGAAAGGCATAACGGCTGCGGTCGCTGTAAAAATTGCTCAGAAAAGGATTTTCTTCAAAGACTTCCAAAAGAACTTCGGCATCAAAAGCAGGCTGGAGCAGGCGCGCAAGGGTAGTTTTACCGACCCCTATGACACCTTCGATGGCAAGATACATAAATAATCACTCCACGTTGAGATTAGGAATTAAAACTATACCATAAAGGCAGGCTTGAAACTTGAATCTATTTTTTTATATTGCTAAATTTTCAGATGTTCGTGCAGTGTCGCGGCTGCCTGTACGAACTCAGAGATAAAGCGCAGGTGCTCGTCACGTGGACGGGGCAGGTCGATAGGCAGGTCCAGCACAATCCCTTGAGGGAAACCGGACAATACCAACACACGATCTGCCAGGAAGACAGCTTCAGAGATCGAGTGAGTCACCATCAGTATCGTCTTACGCTTTTCGTCCCAGATTCGCAGCAGCTCTTCGCTCATGCGCTCGCGGGTCAATTCATCCAGCGAACCGAAAGGTTCATCCAGGAACAAAATATCCGGATCCTGAACCAAGGAGCGGGCAATTGCCACCCGCTGTGCCATTCCGCCCGAGAGCTCATGCGGCCAGGAAGTCTCAAAACCCTGCAGCCCTGTCAGTTCAACCATTTCGTTGACCTTCTGATCGATTTCTTCTCGCGGGGTGTTGGCAAGTTCTAATGGCAGCGCGATGTTTTCAGCCAATGTACGCCAGGGCATGAGGTTGGCTTTCTGAAAAACCAACCCTGTTCGGGGTTTACGACCATGTATCTCGGGAAACTCAATGGATCCAGATTCGTAAGGAATCAAGCCCGCCAGTGTGCGCAGAAGCGTGCTCTTGCCGCTGCCGGACGGTCCAATCAGGCAGGCAAAGGCGTTTTTATGGAGACTGAAGCAGACATTCTCCAATACTTGCAGCATGCCATCTTTTTCCTGGAAGCTGACCTTGAGGTCACGCACCACCAGGGAGTCTTCAGGGGAGGAATTCATTGGTGTACACATCCTCAATATTGAGCTGGTTTTTCATCATGCCAATCTTTATCAAGAGGTTCATCATGTTGGTCCAGCGCAAGTCTTGTTCTTCTTTTGTCTCAGGAAGGACTTGCCAATTGCTGATTGATTCCTTGAGAACTTCTTTCTGGATCGGGGCAACTTCTTCTGTCAGGTTGTCGACATACTTCAGGCTGATCGTCCAGGCTTCTTCCGGGTTGGCTGCGGTGTATTCCAACCCTTTCCTAAAGGCTCGCACCATTTTGCCGACCAGTTCCGGGTCGTTTTCTACAGTGGTTTCGTTGCTGACCAGGCAATTACCGACTAACTCGATGTAATCCTTGACTGCGAGCACGTTGATTTCATAACCTCGCGCTCTTAGCTGCACCGGTTCATTTGCCAGGTACACGACCACGGCATCTACCGTGCCTCCAACCAGGCTCTCCACCTGGGTAAATCCAATGGATACTAATTTGTAGTCATTTTTACCGAGTCCAGTTTGGGCAGCCAGGGCTTCCATACCGATGTAATTAGCACCATATAAGCCGGGCAGACCAATTTCTTTTCCCACCAGGTCAGCGGGTTGACTGATTCCTGACTCTTTGAGCGCTGCAACGCCTACCGGATAGTCTTTGTACCACGCAGCAACCGATAACACTGGCAGCCCCTGCTCCCGGCTGAGCAAAATCTGTTCTCCGGATGCAACCATAAATTGCTGATGGTTTGAGCCGACCAACGCCACCATATCAGCTTCATTTCCATAGGCGAGCTTGATTTCCAACCCCTCCTCTGCGAAAAAGCCTTTCTCAATGGAAACGTAGATAGGCGCAAACTGGATGTTGGGAATATAGGTCAAATTGAACGTTATTTCTTCCAGTTTGCCGTTACTTTCCGACTTACAAGCGGAAAGAACGGGAAGGATCATCAGAATTGTTAAAATGATTAGCGCTTTTTTCAAGTTTTCTCCAGGTTAAATCTCTTGCCAGGTCTGCCATTTTAAGGCGCGCCGCTCGAGGAATAATACGATACTATAAAGGCTGGCAGCCAGGAGGATCAGGCTGAACACGGCAACAAACACAAGCGCGGTGTCGTACTGACCCCGTCCCAAGTTGATCAGGTAGCCCAAACCGCGGTCAGAACCCACCAACTCTCCCACAATCGCGCCGATGACCGAGAGTGTAGCCCCAACCCGCAGTCCGCCCAGAAGGACAGGCAAGGAGGCAGGGATCTCAAGATAACGCAAGATCTCCCACTTACTGGCATTGAAAGAATCCATTAATTCACGCAGATCCTGCGAGACCTGGCGAATCCCCACCAGCACATTGACCAAAACAGGGAAGAAAACTGTCAGAGCGCAGATGAGCACCTTGGAAAACAAACCCGGTCCGAACCAGATGATGATCAAGGGCGCGATGGCAACCACGGGCACCGATTGGCTGCCAACCAGGAACGGTGAAAGCAGTTTTTCGAGTACCGGTGTTTTTGACAGGATATAACCCAGAACAGAGGCTATGACACTCCCAAAGAACAATCCCAGGGAAAGCTCGAAAAGCGTGTACGAGATGTTGTGCCACCAGATACCATTCTTTAGAACTTCAAGAAACTTCGTCCATACCATTGCCGGGCTGGGCAGAATAAAAGGAGGCAAATTAAGTACCACATAAAGCAACTGCCAAATCCCCAGGAAGAGCAGCAGGGATGCCAGGGGCAAGAGCCAGCGCTGATGGGTGACCTTTTGTATGAAAGGGTTCTCTCGTTGAGTCTTCGTTCGTTTCGCCATTATTTGTTAAGGCTAATTGTACAGGCTTTTTGCGTCCGTAGAGAAAGCGGCTTGTCCTGTTCCAACAGAATCTCAATCTTAGCGAACGCAGCTTTGTCAAGTTCCGAAACGTACAGACGGGCTTTAGTCCGTCCGCACAAGTCAACAATTCTCAAATCTGACGGTAGGAGCAAGCCCTCACCGTACAAAGTAAGTTGCCACTGAATAGACTAACGGACTTTTGTTCATCTTCAAACTGTGTCATCTTCAAACTGGCAATGGGTGGATAAATCCGACTATAATACTGCCAAGATGTCATTCTCGTCGTTTCGTCCTCAAAACATCATGCTCATGCCCAATTCCGCCGTTCCTAAGGCGAATGCTTTGGCGGATCAAGTCAGAGCCTTTTTTACCGATGCAGGCATTTCGGCAAGGACCTTTAATTATGACTTTGAGAATCCTGGAATAACGCCAAACCTGGAAGGTATCGAACTGCTGATCGTGATCGGTGGAGACGGCAGTTTGTTGAGAGCCGGACATTTCTGCGCCCCTTTGGGCATTCCCCTGCTCGGTATTCGATCCGGACGGCTGGGTTTTTTGGTGGAACTGAATGAATCAGACCTGGAACAAAAGTTGGAAAAATTGCTCAAAGCAGAATTCCGCCTTGAACGCCGCATGATGCTCAAAACCGAGCTGTTTTCTCATGACACCCTTAAGCATTCTTGGGATGTCATCAACGAGGCGGTTATTTGCAGGGGCAACGACGTGCACCCAATCGAAGTACGTGTTGACCTTAACGAGGGTTACCTGAACTCCTACATAGCCGACGGTGTCATTGTGTCCACAGCTACCGGCTCTACCGGCTATGCTTTGGCTGCCAGTGGACCAATTTTACCTCCTGAACTTCGAAACATGCTCATCCTGCCTATCGCACCCCACCTCAGCCTGGACCGGGCTGTTGTGTTAGCCGAAGGCGCTGAGGTCAACCTTTTTCCTACCATCAAGCACGATGTCGTCATCAGTATCGACGGTATGGATCCTGTTTTGTTGGCAGAAGGTGACCGCGTTCACATCAGGGCAAACCAGCATTCTTTGTACATGGTGCGTTTTGGTGAACCCAATTACTTCTATCGGAATTTGGCAGCTGTGATGCAGCGAAACCCAATCCTCGAAAACGGAAAACCATGACTGAAACCCACGAACACGAGCCTGAAATCATAGGCGAGAATCCCGATGGAACGCCGGTTTTGCGTTGTAATCGCTGTGGAAAGCCTATCACCCCCGAAACCGCGGTCCTGACACCCACGGGCTACCGCTGCCAGGATTGCATTCGTCAACAACAAAAAGTGTTTGACAATACCAAGGGGCTGGACTTACTGATCGGTTTCTTGATTTCCGGGATCATTTCCTTTGCAGGCAGTTGGTTTGTTCCCAGGTTTGGATTCTTCACCTTACTTATTGCACCCGGCATTGGTGCACTGATCTTCAATGCAGTTCGGATCGCGGTCAAGCGGCGCCGCAGTAAGGCGTTGAACAGCGCAATCCTTGCTGGAGCACTGATCGGCAGCCTGCCTATGCTCGTCCCCCAAATGCTAAATGTGATCACTATGTCCTCGGAATTGTTATCGGTGATCGGCAACCTCACACCTTTGATCTGGCGTGTTGTTTACACGGTTTTGGTTGCAACCACTGCCTACGCTCAGACAAAAGGTATACGCCTTTGAGGTAATATGCTGTGCGAGTTACACATCCAAAATTTTGCCATCATCACCGACCTGACCCTCAAGTTCGAACCTGGTCTGGTGGTTTTGACTGGGGAGACTGGCGCGGGCAAATCCATCATTCTGGATGCACTTAGCGCTGTGCTGGGTGCCCGCGTGGATAGCGGACTTGTTCGTGCCGGAAGCAGCCAGGCGTTTGTTGAAGCCCTATTCGAACTTGATAATGTGACCTTAGATTCCCTGCGACCGCTGCTGGAACAAGAAGGACTCATGGAAGATGAGCGTTTTCTGACCCTCTCACGCGAGATTCGGTCAGAAGGACGTTCTATCGCACGGGTGAACGGACGCAGTGTCAGCCTTGGAATCCAATCTGAAGTTGGTGCTGTCCTGGTTGATGTGCATGGACAATCCGAACACCTCTCCCTTCTCAAAGTGAAAAGCCATCGCGAACTGCTGGACAGATTTGCCGGTAATTCAGCCCTCCTGCAGGAATTTCAAAAGAATTATCGGGTTTGGTCTGGTTTTGAAGAGGAACTGGCTGAATTAAAGCGCATTCAGACCAACGCCGATGAACGTGCAGACATCCTGCGCTACCAGATTGGTCAGATTGAAGCCGCTAAACTCAAACCGGATGAGGAAGAAAGCCTACTTCATGAGCGCATGAGATTGGCGAATGCTGAAACTTTAAGCCGCTACGCCCAATCTGCACTGCAGACTCTGGATGAAAGCTCGTCCGATGCCAATGCCGCAACGGATCTACTCGGATCGGTCTCGCATGATCTAAGCTCATTGGCAAAAATTGACCCTCAGATGCAGGCCCTGGCAGACCAGGCGGAAGCAGCCCTGAGCAACCTGACCGATATTGCTTATGAATTACGCCGGTACAACGAACAAATCGAATTCAATCCCGCCCGTCTGGATCAGATTGAGTTGCGCATCGACTTGATCAACTCACTTAAAAAGAAACACGGCGGCAGCATCGACTCAGTTTTGAAATTTTATGCCTCTGCTCAGGATGAGTTAAACAAAATCGAAGGCGTGGAAGAGCAGATCAACGAAGTCGACGGTAAAATAAGCCAGGTTAAAATAACTCTGGCAAAGGCTGCTCAGGAATTGAGCGAAAGCCGGCAACAGGCTGCCAGCAAGATGTCGGTTCAAATGGAAGAACAACTTGCCCTTTTAGAGATGCGCAAAGCCCGGCTAAAAGTTCTGATTACCCAAAAAGAGGACGCGCTCGGTTTACCCATCATGAACGGACTTGCCTTCGATTCCACCGGAATCGACAAAGTTGAACTTCTGATTGAGACCAATCCTGGTGAAGGGTTTAAGCCGTTAGTGAAAATTGCTTCAGGAGGGGAGACATCGCGCTTGATGTTGGCGTTGAAAGAAGTGCTGGCAGAAGCAGATCAAATTCCAACCCTGGTCTTTGATGAAATTGACAGCGGTATTGGAGGAAGGGTGGGTATGACGGTAGGTTCCATGCTTTGGCAGTTGGGAAGACACCACCAGGTCATGTGTGTGACCCACTTGCCGCAGCTGGCTGCCTTCGGAGACCAACACTTTAAGGTGGATAAGCATAATCTGGATAATCGCACCATCACGCAGGTGCGAGAGGTCACTGGCGGGTTGCGCGTAGCCGAATTAGCTGAGATGCTTGGTTCTCCAGGTCCACAGAGCATCCAAACGGCGAAAGAACTACTCGCCTCAGTAAGCAAAATTACGGGTACAATTCAAATGTAATTTCACCATATTACCAACCCGGGATAGAAATCTTTAACAATTATTCAATTATAAGCAGGGTTTGTGCAAAAAGGAGAGGTATGCCAAATTCAGTCGATATTCTTGCAGTGATTTTAGGTGGTGGTCAGGGTAAACGCTTATATCCGCTTACTGCAGAACGTGCAAAACCAGCTGTCCCAATTGCTGGAAAGTATCGCTTGATCGATATCCCGATCAGCAACTGTATCAATTCGGGAATTTTCAAAATTTCAGTCCTCACCCAATTTCTATCCGTTTCTTTGCATAGGCATATCAGTCGTACCTATAATTTTGATAATTTTCACCCTGGTGGTGTTCAGGTTTGGGCTGCTGAACAAACCATGGAAAACACGGATTGGTATCAAGGCACTGCAGATGCTGTCCGAAAACAGCTCCACGAAATCCGCAGTTCGAACGCCAAGCATGTGCTGATCCTCGCCGGAGACCACCTTTACCGGATGGACTATGCCAAAATGTCTGAATTCCACATTCAAAATAATGCCGATGTCACAGTCGCCGTTCAGCCAGTGCCAAAAGATGAAGCGTTTCGTTTCGGCATCCTCAAACGAGATGAGGACGGACGTATCACCCGCTTTGCGGAAAAGCCCAAAGACCCCGCGCTCCTGGCAGACCTGGTCAGCCGAGATGACCCCGAATCTCCTTATTTGGGTTCAATGGGGATCTATATGTTTCGGATGGACACGCTCCTGGATGTCTTACGCCTCGATTATGCCGATCATAAACTGGATGATTTTGGTGGAGACATTATCCCCTCCATAATCCAACGAGGAAGACCAGTCTACGGATTCAACTTTGAAGGCTATTGGAGAGATATCGGAACGATTCGTACCTTCTATGAGACCAACCTGGAACTGGCTGAGGATAACCCCGAATTCGATTTCTACGACCCCGATAACCCAATTTTCACCCATCCGCGATTCTTACCAGGAAGCCGGGTGAATAGCTGTGCTTTGAAACAAGTTTTGATGGCAGAGGGTTCGGAGATCAGCGCTGAAAGTATCGAACACTCCGTCATTGGTTTACGCTCGGTCATCGGGACTGGAACTGTTATCAAAGACACGATCGTTATGGGTTGTGACTGGTATGGCACCCTGAACAACGGCGCCCCACTTGGTATCGGACGAAACTGCAATATTCAGGGTGCAATCATCGACAAGAACGCCAGCATTGGCGATAACGTTGTGATCAAACCCTTCCCGGTTGGGCTTGAGAGCGATCATCCGCTCTACAAGGTCCGCGAGGGTATTGTGGTTATTCCGAAAAACACAACGATCCCTGCAGGCACTGTGATTCAGCCATAAACGAGTGACTTCACAAATTAAACATGGCTCGTGATCATCTTTACGAGTTGTGTTTTTTATGATTATGAAGGCTTTTATCGGTACTGTGCTTTTGCACTTCCTATTTATTTCAAACCGAATAACGACCAGGAAGACATCAATCCATATACGGCAACACCAAAAGCTACGGCAACATTAATCGACGTTTTTTGACCTGCCATTGGGATGTAAAGCGTTCGATCGGCAAGCATTAGTATGCCAGGGTCAACCCCTGCCGGCTCATTGCCAACCACAAGAGCGACTTTATCTGGCGCTTTGGTTACCTTCAGCGAAGAGAACAGATTTTCAGCCTCTGGGGTGCACTCTAATGCGATGATTTGACCCCCCTCGCTTTTTAATTGATTGATCACATGGACCGCATTGGTGTGTGCAGACCATGCCACGCGCTCTTCAGCACCCAGTGCTGACTTAACTAGGGCGTTGTTGACCCCAGGTGAAGGTGTTAAACCACAAAGGTACAGATGGCTGATGCCCACCGCCTCGCTTGTTCGAAATATTGAACCGACATTTTGTGCAGAGCGGATATTATCCAGCACCCCAAAAAGATCGATTCCAGCGGGTAGGTTCCATTTGGGCTGCCATTGCCCAATCTGTGGTGCGACTTTTCGTAAGTCTGCCCCGCAGCGAGGGCAGATTTTTCCTTCAAAGTCAGATAGATCAAGCGGAAAGCGAAAGGCACAATCAGGGTTAGTGCATTCAAGAAAAAATGTTTTACTCGCCATAGGATTATTCTATCTGAGAATCCAAATTAAAATGTTAGCCGCCTGGGTGAGGGGGGCACCCAAACGACTAACAATAAAAGTATACACGAATAGGCAACAAAATCAAGATGTTTTTGTAAAACCTTGTAGTGGCAACATGATTTGTAAAACCTGTCAAAACAATCGCGCTTTACTAAATACAAGACGGCAATTTTTCAAAATACTAACCTCTGGTACACCAAGATTGATAAATTTCGGACCCGGATAGTTAGCAGTTGTTAAAATGTTAGTCGCCTGGGTGAGGGGGGCACCCAAGCGACTAACAATAAAAGTATACACAAATAGAAAGCAATTACAAGGCTTTTTATCAAAACAAAGGCAAAAATCATAAAAAACTAACAAAATACATACAGATGTTAAACTAATGTTAATAATAAACCCTTAATTTGAGGTTTTTATTGCCTGTCCTTCATGAGTGCAGTACGGTAATACCGTGTAACCCTGCATTAACAATTCGTGCAGGATCAACTCCAAAGCTTTCACCGTGTTAGTACGGTCCAGTCCGCCATCATGCATCAGAATCACTTTTTGCGGCTCCAGAGCAGACGTAAAGTGGACTAATATTTCTTCAGGGCTCAATCCAGACCAATCTTTCGTGTCGATATTCCACATTGAGATCTCGTAATTCATTGCCGCTGCGTTGGCAGAAAGCAATTGACTCTTCTTACCGTATGGCGGACGCATGCAGCGCCCAAATTGCTGGATAAGCTCCTGATCTGCTTGTAAGGCATCCATGATCGCGGTTTCTGTGTCATGGATCTCATTATAAAAGAAGGTGTAGCCAGCACTAGAAAGGTCCAGGTGATTGAAACCATGCACGCTAATCGTTTGCTCACGACTGGCGATTTCCCTCACGATCTCCGGATGGCTCACAACGTTGTAACCGATCACATAGAACGTAGCGCCTGCCTGGTAGCGCTCTAAAATGTCGAGAATTTGGACCGTCCAGGTTGGATCAGGTCCGTCATCGAAGGTAAGATAAACCACATTTTCCGGGTTTTTGGGCGGGAGGACCTCTTGAACACGGTCAACTCCCAGTGAATCCATCCACCCATGCGTACTTGTTGTCAACAAGGGTAGACTTACTATAGATTGATCCATCTCCCACGCTTTAACCGCTTGCACCGGTTGAACCACCATGTTAAACACGATCGACAGGCAAAGGAAAGCTGCGAGGACCTTTGTGAGTTTCATGGTGATGGGTACCTCTGCATGGGTTCTTCCCCTTAATTCGATGTTGGCTCTATGATCGTACCGGGCATCGATTGCCAATCAGACCCGTTGTTGGCGGTCATGAAGATCCTGTTTTGAGAGAGGGTGTCAGGTGTCATAGTTGTAGTAAGAAAACCAACCATGTCATTTATCATGCTTATTGAGACAGGTGTCAAGCCAATCGGAAGCCCTGTCGTCACATCCTTCCAGGTCAAACCACCGTCTGAGGTCTGCATCATCTTCCCCTGGGCATAAGCGATTCCGTTGGAAAAGCTGCCAAAATCAGCAAAATCCACGTTTTCAAGGGTCGATTGATACTTGAAACTTTCACCGGCGTCATTGGAGACACAGAAGTGTGTGCCCATTTGACCGTTTTCAAGAGTTGCTCTTACCGGAACAATCACTTCTGATGCGCTGATCCGGAGGATATCCATAGGGTCCAGTTCAGAATTTTCCGCATCTGGCAAGCCATCGCACGAAACCTGATTCCAAGAAAAACCACCATCAGTTGTACGAAATAGATAAAGCGAACCAGCCATGGGGCGACTCCCACCAATTAGCGCGGTGTCTTTATCGAGTAGCGAAAAAGAGCTTTTAATTCCAGAGGAAGGCAAGCCGTGATCATCCGTGGAAGAAGGATCGTGTTTGAACACCTCAGTCCATGTCTCGCCACCATCAGCTGTTGTATAGATGCTTACATATTGAGATCCGGCTCCCACCCCCATATCCGAAACGATCATTCCTTCCTGTGCGCTTACGAAAGCCATATTTCCACACGGAAAGTCTAAATTGTGGCTCACCCAGGTTTGCCCACTGTCATTGGTGGCGTATATGACAGCTGGAGACTCAATTTTGGACTGGCAGATCCAACCCAAACTACTGTTTGGAAATGCCAGGGATACTGAACCCGCATAATCAGGACTGTCGAGACCGGTTGGGGTCACGTTCAGCCAGTGTTCACCGAAATTTCTGGTGTAATAGATCTTTGTTTGGTTCAGGTTGGTAGCCCATCCACCGCCCCCCACGAACATGAAGGTTTTATAGAGAGATGAGAGATACATGGGGGTGTTCGTTGGCAAAAGGCCAGGCGCACCTGGCGTCTGCGTCCCCGTTGGCGGCGTTTGGATGCATCCAGCTACTAACAAGATGATAATTAGAAATAGTGATCGTATGGTCCTTTTCATATCAACTCCAAAACGTATTTCGGTAATAAATGCTGCACAATCTGTGCCGAAAACGGAAATCAACGGACTCTATTTTATTCAGTCGCAATTTGATCCACACATTTAGACGAACCAAAAGGTGTTTTTAGTTCCATTAGTTCCTCAAACGAACGGTAATTCTACCCATTTTGCAGTTGTTTTCGATCCGTTTATTAGTAATAAATTCAAAAAAGTTTCACGTGAAACAATTTCTTTTGCCGCTTGACCAACCAGCAAAGTTTCACGTGAAACAATCTTACATGGGCGCAACTTACTTCCCGTCAAGTCGGTTCCCTTAGATAACTGCGAGACAATCCTTCGTAGGTTAGGTTCCGTATATGAACCTGACGGGAACAGCTCTTTTTGCTGTGGTGCTCTATGAGCAATATGCAGCTACCTTTCGATAAAAAAAGTCACCCCTTCTGTTCCGGGTGAAATCATTAAAAATCAGAACAATCCGTCTTTGGATGGTGAAAAGGGGACCATGAGACTTGTGAGACGTGGAAATCAACTTTGTTTCCAGTAATTGTGCGTCAAGATTTAACCACCGTGATGGTGACGTTCTCCATTGCTCCAAGCGCCCTCATCACCCAAACAAAGCACGAGCCAAATAGCCTCCCATGTTAAAACGAGAGGGAGTAAGGGTTCGCCTAAACGTGATTATCAACATTTGCTGGGTGTGTGAATTAAAAGAAAAAATGTCCTCGGCGCGAGTCGAACGCGCAACCGTCTGCTCCGCAAGCAGGTGCTC
>WOYI010716603.1_pt1 | contig 20162 bp, 17 predicted proteins | sample 6423411 | NCBI WGS metagenome assembly WOYI01 (sample SAMN13441803, study PRJNA592873) | oil field metagenome | biome: oil field; feature: oil-well bore; material: oil-contaminated soil; isolation source: oil-contaminated soil from oil-well borehole | place: Germany: Wietze | collected 2016-10-18 ... | reverse complement strand
GATCTGCCGGATCTGCCGGATGCTCCTCGGTATGTCCCACTCTCAGTGGTGCATGTCCCAGTTTTGGTCGCTGCGGGCGGTCCGCAACGACCGGAAGTGGGACAAGGGGCCGCTGGGTCAGAACTGTTCGGCGAATGCGCGAAGGATGCGGGGCGGCTCGGTGATGGAGGATGCCCGCACCGTCATCGCGATGCGGTCGTAATCCCCCGTATCGAAGTAGCCGTCGTCACGGTAGACGGCCATCCGCTCGATGAACGCCTCGGCGGTGGGTTCGGGGTGGAACTGCGTCGCGTAGAGACGGTCGCCGACCCGGTACGCCTGCACGGGGCAGCTCTCGTTCGTCGCGAGCAGCACGGCACCCGTCGGCAGCACGCCGGTCCCTTCCTTGTGTGCGGTCAGGGCCGAGAAGGACTCGGCCAGTCCTGCGAACAATCGGTCGCGCCGCCCGTCGTCGGTGAGTGCGACACGCGCGGGGCCGGTGTCCTCGGGGTAGGCCCGGGAGACCTCGCCGCCGAGCGCCCGGGTCACCACGCCGATCCCGAAGCAGGTGAACAGCGCCGCAGTGTCGGCCGCCGCGGCTCGTTTCGCGATGCGCGCGAGATCGGCCTCGAGACGCTGCTGCACCACGTTCTTGGTCGACTCGGGGTCGCTCACGTTGAAGGGGCTTCCGCCCACGACGAACCCACGCCAGCGATCCCACGCGTCCTCGGGCAGGGGATCGCGGACGAGGTCCCAGCGATCCAGATCAGGTGCGCGCATCGCGGAGCGAAACGACGCGAACTCGGCCTCGGCCGCGCCTTCCTGGGGGCGAGCACAGATGTAGACCAGCGGTGCCATGGCCTCGAGTCTATCCGCGCGGAGGTGTGCGTCAGCGTGATGTGTTCGCCGTGCGACCCCGGACGATCCCGACGAAGGTGTCGACGAGCGCACTGTCGGCATCCTTTCGCCATGCGATGCCGACCGGGGTGAGCGAGCCGTCCGCCAGAGGCCGCCAGGCCGTGTCCCTCCGATGATGGAGCCGGGCGAGTGACATGGGAACGATGACGATCCCGATCCCCGTCGCAACGAGCGCGATCGCATCCTCCGTCGTCTCGGGCGGTGCGAAGGCGCCGGTGGCGGTGTCCGGCACATCCGGGGTGAGGATGGCGTCACGCGAGACGATGACCACCTCGCCAGCGAGATCGGCGAGGCGGAGCTCATCGGCGGCGGTCAGATGCGAGTCAGAGGCGCAGACGACGACCGGCATTTCGGCATAGAGCGGGATTATGTGGAGGCCGTCGGACTCGATCGGCATGCGCACGAGTGCGACGTCGACGGTCTCGCTGAGCAGTGCGTCCCGCTGACCCGAGAGGGTCAGCGGGACGAGCTGGAGCGGCGTGCCGGGCATGCGCTCCCGCCACCGGTCGATCCAGGTTCCCGGTGTCGCGCCGGGCGCCGCGCCGACTCGGAGGGGCCCCGCGGGCACGGATACCGTCTCTGGCGCGGCCATCGGCTTCTTCGCCGGTGATTTCCGCGCGGCCGTGCCGGCGGAGGTTCGCGCCGGTCGGCGACCGCCGCGCTGAGAGCCGCCGCTCGCCTTCGCCATGGTCTCAGCGTATCCGCGGGGCCACGGAAGCGGCCCGGATCTGCTTCGCGTCGTAGCGCGGCGTGGTGGCTGACGTCGAGTCGGATCCCACGCCTCAAGGGCAGCTACGCGGCGAGGCGCAGTCCGCGCCTGTCAGTCGCGACCTGCTCTCCGTCCGCGACCTGCTCGTCGTCTCCGATCAGCGAGTCTCCCGCGACACGTGCGCGGGCTCCGATGATGGTCCGTACGCCGATCTTGGCGCGCGCGCCGATTGCCGCACCGGCACCGATGCGCGCGTGCGGAGCGATCTCAGCTTCCGCGCCGATGACTGCGTCGGGCTCGACCCAGACGCCGCGGCCGATGTGGACACCGGCGGCGACCTGCGCGCCCGGCTCGACGTACGCTCCCACCTCGATGATCGCGCTGGCGTGCACCTTGGCGCCCTGCGCGATCAGGCCCCGCCCGTTCGCGTGCTTGCGATAGCGCAGCGTCTCGCCGTGGTCGTTCTCGATGTCGATGTAGTTCTTGCCCACTGAATCCTCCCGAGATTTGAGACAACGGCGAGTGCGCCGCATTCATTCCCGCAGGCGTGCCGGACGACACAGGCAGCAGCAGGTGCCGGGGTAGGCTCACCGGGTGAGCACGTCCGAGCCCGACTCCGACCCGACGATCGGCGCGTCGCTCGTGTTCGATGCGAAAGTGAATGAGCACACCGTCGCGGAAGACGTGCTGGGCATCCTGACGGGGACCTTCCTCGCCTCGCTCGGACTCCACATGCTGCACGCCTCGGGGGCTGTGACGGGCGGCACCGCGGGCCTCTCGCTGCTCATCGGCTACGCCACGGGCTGGCCGTTCTGGGCGCTGTTCACGCTGATCAACGTGCCGTTTGCGCTGCTCGCGGTCTGGCGCAGAGGATGGGACTTCACCCTCCGCACGGTCGTCTCCATCGGTCTCGTCTCGGGACTCGCCGTCGTCCATAGCGCGCTCTTCCCGATCACGGGCATCCAGCCGCTCTACAGCGCTCTCGGGGGCAACCTGCTCGCGGGGGTCGGCGTGCTGATTCTCTTCCGCCATCGCTCCAGCATCGGCGGCATCAACATCATCGGTCTGGAGGTGCAGGACCGCACCGGCTTCCGGGCAGGCTGGACCATGATGATCTTCGATCTGATGATCATTCTGGTGGCGCTCCTGGTCGTTCCCTGGCCGAATGTGCTGATGAGCGCGGCGGGTGCGGTTCTGCTCAACCTGGTTCTCGCGCTGAACCATCGTCCCGGTCGCTACCTCGGGCACTGATTCAGGTCTGGCAGCGGGGGCACCAGAACACGGTCCGCCCGCCCGGCGGCTCGGCGCCCAGCGAGGTGCGCAGGATCACCGAGCCGCAGCGCCGGCACGGCAGGCGGTCGCGCCCGTATACCCATGTCTGATGACCTCGCCGCGCGTCACCCGTGAAGGTGCGATGCGCGCGATCGCGGTTCGCGCGGATCATGCGGGCTCCGGTCTCGACAAGGGCGAGCGCATCGACCGTGGCGGCCGGCCTCGAGGGCAGGATGCCGCGGACGAACAGCAGTTCGTTGACGTATTCGTTGCCGAGCCCCGCGAGGTTGCGCTGATCCAGCAGCGCGACATGGACGGCGCGGGGGTCGCTGCCGACACGCCGGGCGGCCCGCGCGGCGCGGGCGAGGTCCCAATCCGGACCTAGAGGGTCGGGGCCCAGGTGACCGACGGCGCGCGCCTCGTCAGCTGTCGGCAGGACTTCGACCATCGCGAGGTCGAAGCCCACGGCGTCTGCTCCCGCAACGCCGACGATCGCGCGGGCACGGGATGCGGAGGTTCGCCAACGTTCTCCGGAGGTGTAGAGGTGCCACCCGCCCTCCATCTTCAGATGGGAGTGCAGGGTGCTCTCGCCGATGCGGATGAGCAGGTGCTTGCCACGCGATACGACGTCACGCACGCTCTCGCCGACGAGGTCGGCAGTCGCGCTCTGAGGTACACGGATGTCGAACCGCGTGACCTCACGCCCCGCGAAAGCGTCATGCAGACGTCGTGCCGTACGGAAGACCGTGTCACCCTCGGGCATCGTGACCGCCGGAAAGGCCGTTGTGCTCGCGCTCAGGCACGAGCGACGACCTTGCGCAGAGTCAGTCCCCGCGCTGATTCGACGAACCCGGCATCGCGCAGGGCACGGCCCGCCGGAGTGCCATAGACGAAGGTGCCCGAGACCTGCTCGATCGTGAGGGTTTCGAGGTGCCGGCCGCGCACGGTCTCGACCAAGCCGCGCGCGGCCGCGGCCAACAGTGCCTCGTCGTCGGTGAAGGCGAGTGCTGACTTCCCGCCACGCTCGAGATAGAGCACGAGCCCCCCGTCGACGAGCGTGACGAGTCCACCGGCCTTGCGCCCCGGGCGATGGGTCACGCCCTCCAGGGCCGGCCAGCCGAGCGCGGCACCGTACGGGTTGGCAGGATCGGTCGCGGCCAGAGTGACGGCATGCAGCGGAGCCGGGTCCGGGATCCCGGCGAAGCTGCGGAGCCGGTCGACCGTCGCGGAAGCGGCGAACTGCGCGGCACCCAGGCGCTCGATGAAGTAGCCCCGGCGCGCGTGACCGGCATCCTCGAACCCAGCCAGCACCCGGTACGCCTGGGCGAAGCCGCCGACGGCGCCTTCGGCCTGCACCGAGCCGCGCGTCAGGATGCCGTAGCGCTCGAGCAGCAGGCCCGCCGATGCGGTCGCGCGGAGCGCGGGATCGCCATCCGCCGAGGGAAGGATCGACCAGCGTCCTCCTCCTATGGGAGGCGGACGGCGCGGAGCCGTCGTCTGCGGGGTCGCCGCGAGTGACGTGCCGCGGAACACGCGTGCCCGGGGCGCACGGCGGGCCGCGCGGTGCGCCTGAGAGCCGCCGCCCAGAAGGGCGCGGACGGGCGCGAAGGTGTCGTTCGTGACGCGTCCCGACCAGGTGAGGTTCCAGAGGGCGTCGATGACGGACTGCTCGGATTCCGCGCCCGTCATCGCACTGAGCTGAGCGGCGAAATATGCTCCTCCGTCGGCGAGCTCGGCGAGCAGATCCCGTTCGAGCGGAGTCTCGGGTTCGGTTCCGGTCGGCGCGGCGAGCGTCAGCGGTGCGGTGTCGACCGGGTGCAGCGCGATCCATCCGTCGCGCCCAGGGAGCGACCCGTGTCCGGACCAGAGGACCTCGCCGGTCGAGGTGAGTTCGTCGAGCAGCGCGGGGGAGTAGTCCGTCACCCGCGTCGGCAGGATGAGCGATTCCCAAGCGCTGGCCGGAAGCGGGATGCCCGCCAGCTGCTCGATCGTCGCGAGCGCGCCGTCGATTCCGTTGAGTCGCTGCCCATCGGCGTGCTGCCAGACCGGCAGGAACCGAGCGAACGCTTCAGGGGCGACCGGCTCGACGGTGCCGCGGATGGCGGCGAGCGAGCGCAGTCGCAGACGGCGCAGCACTTCCGTGTCGCACCACTCCGGATCGCCGTCACCGGCGCTCGCCGCAAGGAAGAATCCGCTCGTCACGCGCCCCTGAGACTCGAGGCGCTGCAATGCCTGGCGGGCTACGGCCGTGCCGATGCCGAGCCGGGTCGCCACATCCCCGGCGCGGAACGGCCCGTGGGTGCGGGCGTGACGTGCGATCAGGTCGCCGAGCGGATCTGGCAGCGGCTCGAGGAACACCGTGGGGATGCCGACCGGCAGCGCGATCCCGAGTGCATCGCGGAGCCGCCCGGCATCCTCGACTGCGGCGACACGATCGGACCCCGCGATCGCGACGCGAATCGCACGCCGCGCCGCGACGAGCTCTTGCAACAGGACGTCGGCGGCCGGGTCGTCGCCGTCGAGGCGTGCGGCGGTGTCGTCGGCAGCCAGTGGGCCGAGGATGCGCAGAAGATCGGCGACCCCTTCGAGACCGCGCGCTCGTCGCGCCGGATCGAGGCGCTGGGCTTCGCGTTCGAACTGCGCGATGACGCCGGGGTCGAGGAGCTCGCGCATCTCGACCTTGCCGAGAAGTTCGGAAAGAAGGGCGGGGTCGACAGACAGCGCCGCCGCACGGCGCTCGGCCAGCGGCGAGTCGCCCTCATACATGAAGGCGCCGACATATCCGAAGAGCAAGTCACGCGCATACGGCGACGGCTGGCTCGTCGTGGTCTCGACGAGCCGGATTCGGCGGTCGCCGATAGAACGGGCGATGCGCAGCAGCGCGGGAAGGTCATAGACGTCCTGGAGCACCTCGCGCAGCGTCTCGAGGATGATCGGGAACGTCGGGTGGTTCTTGGCGACCTCCAGCAGTTGTGCCGACTTCTGCCGCTGCTGCCAGAGGGGCGATCGCTTGTTCGGGTTGAGGCGGGGGAGCAGCAGCGCCCGCGCGGCGCATTCGCGGAACCGCGATGCGAACAGGGCCGACCCGCCGACCTCGTCGGTCACGAGCTGTTCGAGCTCGTCCGGCTCGAAGACGAACAGTTCGGCCCCGGGCGGCTCCGCTTCGGCATCCGGCACGCGGGCGATGATCCCGTCATCGCTCGCAACCGCCGAGCCCTCGACTCCCAGCCGCTCCCGGATGCGGGCATTGACCGCGAGTGCCCACGGCGCGTGCACGTGCATGCCGTACGGGGAATGCAGAATGACCCGCCAATCCCCGACCTCGTCGCGCGACCGCTCGACCGTGAGCGTCCTGTCGGTCGGGAGGGTCCCGGTGGCTTCGCGCTGCTCAGCGAGGTAGGCCAGCAGATTGCCGATCGCGTTGTCGTCCAGGCCCGATTCGCGCAGGCGCGCGGTCGCCTTCTCGGGCGTGGATGCGGCGACCTCGCGGGAGAATCTGCCGAGCGCCTCTCCGAGCTCGGCCGGGCGCCCCAGGCCGTCACCGTGCCAGAACGGCAGCTTGCCGGGCTGGCCGAACGCGGGAAGGACGTTGACCCGGTCGTGGGTGATCTCGACGATTCGCCACGACGTCGTCCCGAGCGTGAAGACGTCGTTCACGCGCGACTCGTAGACCATCTCCTCGTCGAGCTCGCCGACGCGCGCATTGCGGGTCTCTCCCGCGACGAACACGCCGAACAGGCCACGGTCGGGGATGGTGCCGCCGCTGGTCACAGCCACCCGCTGCGCGCCCGGCCGTCCCGTCAGCGTTCCTTCGTCGCGATCCCAGACGACGCGAGGGCGCAGCTCGGCGAACTCGTCGGAGGGGAAGCGCCCGGCCAGAAGGTCGAGCGTGGCCTCATACGCCGAGCGTGGGAGGGTGCGGAACGGCGCGGAGCGTGTGACCGTCTCGAACCAGTCTTCGACCGCGATCGGTCCGAGTGCGCAGGCGGCGATCGTCTGCTGCGCCAGGATGTCGAGGGGATTCTGCGGTACCGAAATCGCCTCGATCTGGCCGGCCAGCATCCGCTCGGTCACCACCGCCGTGTGCAGTACATCTCCGCGGTGCTTCGGAAACAGCGCCGCACGACTGACCTCCCCGACCTGATGGCCGGCGCGGCCCACGCGCTGAAGGCCTGATGCGGCCGATGGCGGTGCCTCGACCTGGATCACGAGGTCGACCGCTCCCATGTCGATTCCGAGTTCGAGGCTCGAGGTCGCGACGACGCAGCGCAGGATGCCGGACTTCAGCTCGTCCTCGACGATCGCACGCTGCTCTTTCGACACGGAACCATGGTGGGCTTTGGCCAATTCGGCCGGGGCGCCCGCGGAGGCCCCCGCCTGCGCCATCATCGCCGCCGGGGGCTTCCCACCCGGGGAACCTGACCCCGTCGACGGGTCGAGCCGCTCCGCATAGATCTCATTCAGGCGACCCGTGAGCCGCTCCGCGAGCCGGCGCGAATTGGCGAACACGATCGTCGAGCGATGAGCGAGGACGCGGTCCACGATCGCTTCCTCGACGTGCGGCCACACCGAGCCGGTGACGTCCGTCGGCCCGGTCGAGGCGAACCAGTCGTCGTCGCCGCTCGCCGCGCTGTCGTCGCCCGCGGGTGCGGCTCCGGCATCCGATCTCGGCGGGGGTGGTGGATGCACCATGTCGTCCATCGGCACGATGACCGACAGGTCGAACGTCTTGGTGGCACGCGGCGCGACGATCTCGACCGGCGCCGATCCGCCGAGGAACCGGGCGACTTCGTCGATGGGCCGAACGGTCGCCGACAGACCGATCCGCTGCGCAGGACGCTCGAGAAGCGCGTCGAGCCGCTCCAGGCTGACGGCCAGATGAGCCCCCCGCTTGGTGGCGGCGACCGCGTGCACTTCGTCGATGATCACGGTGTGGACGCCGCGCAGGGTCTCTGCCGCTTGGCTCGTGAGCATGAGGTAGAGCGATTCGGGCGTCGTGATGAGGATGTCGGGCGGATCGGCGACGAGCTTGCGCCGGTCAGCCGAAGGTGTGTCTCCCGAGCGGACTCCGACTGTGATCTCCGGCAGGGGGGAGCCCGATCGCCGTGCCGATTGACCGATGCCGACGAGCGGCGAGCGGAGGTTGCGCTCGACGTCGACGCCGAGGGCCTTCAGCGGTGAGATGTAGAGCACGCGGGTGCGCGGGACGGCATCCTTGTTCTTCTTGGTCTTCTTCTCGATCGTGGCCGCCGGGGCATCGCGGCGGTCGTGGAAGACCCGATCGATCGCCCACAGAAACGCCGACAGCGTCTTGCCCGAGCCGGTCGGGGCGACCACGAGGGCGTGCTTGCCGCTGGAGATCGCCTCCCAGGCGCCCTCCTGGGCTGCCGTGGGCTGCGCGAAGGCGCCGCGGAACCAGTCCTGCGTGGCAGGACCGAACCGCGCGAGCACATCGGCCATCCCCCCATCTTCGCCCGGCCCACCGACATCCGGGCTCCCTCTTCTCCCTCTTCTCCCTCTTCTCCCTCTTCTCCCTCTTCTCCCTCTTCTTCCCCTCGCCGGGCTCATTCCGCGGTCACCGGTGACACTTCGCGACCGGCGAGCGGATCGCGGCCGCGCTCCCCGGTCGCAAGGTGCGGTCACAGGCGGCAAATTGCGACCGGGGAGTGGGGCGGTCGAGGGTGGGTATGCGGTCGCCTCGGATATCGCGGTGCAGCTCGATCGCCAGGTCTGGCGCGGGCGGCTGCAGAAGCCGTCAGCGCAGGATCACAGCGCAGGCCTGATCGGCGCTTCCCGGTACTCGGGACAGGGCCCGAAGCTCCTATGCGGGTTGCGCGCCCAGCGCGAGGCGCGCGCGGAGGAACGCCACGACATCGTCGAGTTCGTCCTGCGAGATGCTGTGCGCGAGCCCCGGGTAGACCCGACCGGTGAGTTCGACGTGTCCGGGGAGCCACTGACTGGTGTGCGCGACGCGCTCCTGCGGGATCACGTCGTCGCGCGCACCGCGTCCCCAGAAGACCGGGGGCCGGACTTCGGCCAGCGCAGCGTCGGTCGGCAGCGGCTCGTCGGCGACGAAACCCGCGAGCGCCACCGCGAAGTCGAATCGGCTCGGCTGCAGTCGCAGGGCCTGAAGGGAGACGACGGCGCCCTGCGAGAACCCGAGCAGGCCGATGGTCTCAGCATCCGTGTGTCCATCAATCCAGCTGAGCAGGCGCTCGCCGGCCGCGGTTGCGGCGTCGCCCCGCCGCGCGTGCACTCCCTCGACCGGGAACCACGACCAGCCCGGCGCCGGAAACGGCGGTGCGAGAGGGGCCCGGACGGCGGCGACGACGAACTCTTCGGGCAGGAAGGGCACCAGCCCGAAGAGGTCTTCCTCGTGCGAGCCGTAGCCGTGCAGCAGCACGAGCAGCGGGCGCCCCGCGCGTTCTGCGGGCGGAGCGGACCAGCGAACGGCATCGGCATCCAGGGGCGGAACCTCGATCATGTGCCCAGTCTGACATGCCTCCCGGAGGTCTCGGCGGGCTGGGGTATACATGAGGCATGGCCGTTCGCACACCCGACCCCGATCCGAACGAGCGCGACGACGACCCGGCGCGAGATCCGTTGCGCGGCTTCGGGGGTCCAGGGTACCGGAACGAATCGTTCGGTTCGGCGCCCCCCGGCAACACCGCCAACCCGGGGTGGCTGAGCGAGGTCGAGCTCGCGGAGGTGCGGCGACGGCTTCCGATCCTCTATGTCGAGGCGGTTCCGGTGCGCACCGATGGGATGGGTGCCGTGACGCAGGTGGGCATTCTCTTGCGCGCGAACCCTGTCGGCGAGATCACGCGCACGATCGTCAGCGGTCGCGTTCGCTACGGCGAGACCGTGCGCGACGCGCTGTACCGCAATCTCGAGAACGATCTCGGGCCGATGGCCTTCCCCCTCCTGCCGCCGCAACCGGTCCCCTTCACGGTGGCCGAGTACTTCCCGATTCCGGGGGTCAGCGCGTACTTCGACGACCGCCAGCACGCGGTGTCGCTCGCCTTCGTCGTGCCCGTGACAGGCACGTGCGAACCTCGCCAAGACGCTCTCGAGGTGACGTGGATGTCGCCGGAAGAGGCGGCATCCGATGCGCTCGCCGCCGAGATGGAGGGTGGACGTCTCACGCTGCTGCGTCTTGCGCTGGCCAGCGTCGGTGCGCTGCGCTGACCACCGCGACCCTGCTCGCCTGATCATGTGGTGGGATCGCGAGGTCGCCTTCCGGTATTCTTCGATCGACGGCTGACCGAGCCGACATCCCCACCCGGCGCCGCACTTCTGTGCTGGCGCCCGCGCGAAGCGGAGACCCCCGTGTCTGATGTGCATTCCTCCCGTGACGAAACCGCCGATGGGTCGCCGTTCGACGAGCTGATCGCGAACGCGCAGGCAACGCCGGCCGGGTCTTTCACGACGACTTTCCGCGGCTATGACAAGGCAGAGGTAGACGCCGTGATCGCCGAACTCACCGCGCAGCGCAGCGGGCAGAGCGAGGAGGTCGCCAAGCTCACCGACAAGTACCGGCGCGCGGTGGCGACGGTCAAGACGCATCTCGCGACGATCGGGCAGCTCGAGGACAAGGCGGCGTCGCTGGAAGCCGACCTCGCCGTGGAAGCGGCCAAGGTCAGCAACGCCGAAGACAAGGTCGCGACCCTGAGCGCCGAGCTCGCCGGTGCCGCCGATGAGTCCTCGAAAGGGCGCGAGCGCTTCGAAGAAGTGCTGCGCGTGGCAGAGGAGCAGGCCAGCATCATCATCAAGAATGCGAGCGTGCAGGCCGATCGCCTGCTCGAAGCCGCACGGGAAGAAGTTGCGCGGTGGCGCGCGGACGCCCAGGCCGACGTCGACACCATGCGCACACAGGCCGAGACCGACGCGCAGCAGGCGCGCCTCCGGATCGACACCGAGCTGACGGCGCACGAGTCGCAGCTCGAGCGTGAGGCCGCGCACGCCGCCGAGAAGGTCGCGCAGGCGCAGCAGGAGGCTGCGGCGATCCGCACCGAGGCCGAGAAGGGTGCCGCGTCGCTTCGCTCACTCGTGGCGCGCGACAGCGAGCAGATGCGCGCTGAGGCCGAAGAAGCGGTCCGCGAGCAGCGGATGCGCGCGCTCGAGTTCGAGGAATCCCTCACTCGTCGGCAGGACGACGCGCAGCAGGAGTTCCTCATGTTGCACAATCAGGCGGTCGCCCACGCCGAGCGCATCACGCAGGATGCCAACGACCAGGTCGCGTCGTCGCTCGATCACTCCCAGCGGATCACCGCGAAGGCCGCCGACTTCGACAGGCTCATGCGCGCCCAATCGCAGCAGATCGAAGCCGACGCGAAGCTGCGTGCCCGTGAGATCCTGGAGCGCTCGAGCGTCAAGGCGCAGAAGATCATCGACACCGTGACCGAGCACTCGCAGTCGGTTCTGCGCGATGCGGAGGACCGCACGAGGCAGCTGCGCTGGCAGCAGCAGCAGCTCACGAGCTTCATGTCCGAGGTCAAGGAGCTCATGCGCGCCGAGTCGGCCAAGGCCGAACCCGACGAGGCCGTGACCGAACCTGACGAGGCCAGGGCCGAACCCGACGGAGCCGAGCCCGGGGCGGGCGCCGAAGCCGAGGCCGAACAGGCCTGAGGTTGACCTGCGCGTGCGACTGCGCGACAAGCCGGTGAGCGTCAGGTGAGGCGCGCCAGCTCCGCGACGAAGGCGTCGACGTCGTCTTCGGTCGTGTCGAACGAGCACATCCATCGGACCTCGTTCTTCGCGGCATCCCAGTCGTAGAAGCGGAACGCCTCGCGCAGCCTGTCGGCGACGCCGTCCGGCAGGGTCGCGAACACGCCGTTGGCCTGCGTCGGATGGCTGAACCCGACGCCGGTGATCGACCCGTCCGCGATGCCCGCCTCGACGCCGGCGCGCAGACGCTGCGCCATCGCGTTGGAGTGTCGTGCGTTCCGCAGGTACAGGTCGCCGTCGAGCAGGGCGATCAGCTGGGCTGAGACGAAGCGCATCTTGCTGGAGAGCTGCATGTTGAGCTTGCGGAGGAAGATCAGGCCCTCGGATGCCTCGGGGTTGAGCACCACGACCGCTTCGCCGAGCATGGCACCGTTCTTCGTGCCGCCGAAGCTCAGGAGGTCGACGCCCGCGTCCGTCGTGAACGCACGCAGGGGAGCATCGAGCGCGGCGGCCGCGTTCGAGATGCGCGCGCCGTCCATGTGCAGGCGCATTCCCCTCGCGTGCGCGTGATCGGCGAGCGCTCTGACTTCATCGGGTGTATAGAGCGTGCCGAGCTCGGTCGATTGGGTGATCGAGACCACGAGAGGCTGCGCGCGGTGTTCGTCGCCCCATCCCCACGCCTCCCGATCGACGAGTTCGGGGGTCAGTTTGCCGTCGTCGGTCGGGACGTTGAGGATCTTGATCCCTGCGACCCGCTCGGGCGCACCGCCCTCGTCGACGTTGATGTGCGCAGACGATGCCGCGATGACCGCACCCCAGCGGGGCAGCATCGACTGCAGTCCCACCACGTTGGCGCCCGTGCCGTTGAAGACCGGAAAGGCCTGCGTCCTTTCGCCGAAGTGGTGGGCGAAGACTTCCTGGAGGCGCGCGGTGTACGCATCCTCCCCGTAGGCGATCTGGTGTCCGTGATTGGCGGCGGCGATCGCCGCGAGGACCTCGGGGTGCACGCCGGAATAGTTGTCGCTGGCGAAGCCGCGGACGGTGCTGTCATGCAGAGTGCTCACACCCTCCACCCTACGAGTCCCGCGCCCGTCCCGAGGGAGTGCGGGCGCGGCGCCTCATGCGTCCGTCCCGCGGATGCCTGAGGTCGAGCCGATGACCGGCTGCATCTTCCGCTCGAGCGCCTCATAGAACATCGACAGTGGGAACTCATCGTCCAGGATCGCATCGGTGAAGCCGGACACGGGACCGGCCAGCACCTCGTCGGGAAGGCCTCGCGCCCAGCGCGATGCCGGGTGCGGGGCGATGACGGAGCGGACCAGGTCGTAGGCGGCGAGCCAGTGTGCGATCTTGGGCCGGTCGATGGATTCCCAGTAGAGGCGGTCGATCCGGTCAGCGAGTTCGACCACGGCGCCCGGAACCTCCGCCCAATCGAACGCGAGAGCCGTGTCGGTCCAGTGCAGCACGCCGCGCTGGTGGAGCCAGGCGAAGAGCAGCTGCCCTCCCAGCGCGTCGTAGTTGCGCACGCGGGAACCGGTGATTGCGAACCGGAAGATCCGGTCGAACAGCACGGCGTACTGCGCGAGGTGCGCATGGTCGAGCGTCTCCGCTTCGGCCTCGGTGAGAGACTCGGCGGCCGACAGCCGGCGCTCGATCCGCACGCACTCGCGGAACGCCGTGAGGTCGCAGCGCAGCTCCTCCAGCGAGTACAGGAAGTACGGCATCCGCTGCTTGATCATGAACGGGTCGAACGGCAGATCGCCGCGCATGTGGGTGCGGTCGTGGATGATGTCCCACATGACGAACGCCTTCTCGGCCAAGTCCTGGTCCGCCAGCATCCGGGAGACGCCGGTGGGCACATCGAGCTTGGTGAACTCCGCCGCCGCGCGCACGACACGGCGGAAACGGGCGGCCTCACGGTCCTGGAAGATCGCGCCCCACGTGAACGTCGGGATCTCGCGCATCGCGACCGTCTCGGGGAACAGCACCGCCGAGTTCGTGTCGTATCCCGGTGTGAAGTCGATCAGGCGAAGCGACACGAACAGTCGGTTGGAGTACTCGGTTTCGAGCCGGGCGATGAACTCGGGCCAGATCACCTCGACCAGCAGCGCCTCGACGTGCCGGTCGCGCGACCCGTTCTGCGTGTACATCGGGAACACGATGAGGTGACGGATGCCGTCCTCTCGGTGCAGCTGCGGCTGGAACGCCACGAGCGAGTCGTAGAAGTCGGGCACGCCGAATCCGCTGTCGGCCCAGCGCTCGAAGTCGTGCGCGTTCGCGGCGAGGTACTGCGCGTCGTGCGGGAACCGGGGCGACAGCATCCGGAGCGATTCGACGATCGTCTCGACGTACACGCGGGCGTCGCCGTGATCCTCGGTGTCGGGCACCGAGCCGTCCTGCGCCTGGATGTCCTGCAGCGCGATCGCAGCATCCTTCAGCGCGTGCCAGGCAGCGGTGTCCTCTACTGCGGTGTCCCGGGTGACGGGGCTCGCACCGTACTGGTCGATCTGGCTGAGGGACATGGGAAACCTCCGATCGCAAGGTTGGAGCGGAAATATTCCGGCAGATTAACTGGTGTGCCGATATTCTTTCATGTCATGGACGATCCTGTCGACACGGCTATCCTCGCGGAGGTCTCCCGCGATCCGCGCGCCACCCTCTCCCAGCTCTCCGACCGCGTCGGGCTGGGCGTATCCGCCGTGCAGGCGCGGCTGCGCCGCTTGGAGAGCAGCGGAGTGATCGCCGGGTATCGCGTGGTGCTCGACCCCGAGGCGGTCGGCAAGTCGCTCTCGGCGTTCATCGAGATCACGCCGCTGGATCCTTCGCAGCCCGACAATGCCCCGGAGCTGCTCGAGCACCTTCCTGCGATCGAGGCGTGCCACTCGATCGCGGGAGATGCGGCGTACATCCTGTTCGTGCGCGTCGGCACGCCGCGCGACCTCGAGGCCCTCATTCGGGACATCCGGTCGGCGGCGTCCGTCAGCACACGGACCACGGTGGTACTGCAGACCTTCTACGAGAACCGCCCGATCGCGCTCGGCGACGCCTGACCGATCAGGCTTCGACGGCTGTGAGCGCCTCGTCGTAGATGACCATCGCCTGCGCCACCTCGTCGTCGGTCACGACACACGGCGGTACGACGTGGATGCGGTTGTCCGCGCTGAAGGGCACGAGTCCCCGCGCGGACAGCTCCTTCCGGAGCTGTCCGATCAGCGCCGCCGAGACCGGCTCTCGCGTGGCGCGATCGGTCACGAGGTCGAGCGCCCAGAAGACTCCCGTGCCGCGGACTTCGCCGATGAGCGGATGCTTCTCGGCGAGCGCCGCCAAGCCGGGCGCGATCGCCTCGTCGCCGATCCGGCGCGCGTGCTCGACGATTCCCTCGGAGGTCATGGCGTCGATCGAGGCGACGATGGATGCCGCGGCAAGCGGGTGCCCGGAGTAGGTGAGCCCGCCGGGGAAGACGCGATCATCGAACGTGGCTGAGATCTCCTCCGAGATGATCACGCCGCCGACGGGGACGTAGCCGGAGTTGACACCCTTCGCGAACGTGATCAGGTCGGGGACGACGTCATGGTCCTCGAACGCGAACCACCGCCCGGTGCGGCCGAATCCGGCCATCACCTCGTCGAGAATGAGGATGATGCCGTAGCGGTCGCACAAGGCCCGGACACCCGCAAGATAGCCCGGCGGCGGAATCAGCACGCCCGCCGTGCCCGGGATCGTTTCGAGCAGGATCGCCGCGATCGTGTCAGGGCCTTCCGACTGGATGACCCGCTCGAGGTGGTGCAGCGCCCGCGCCGACTCCTCCTCGGGCGTGGCAGCCCAGAATTCGCTGCGGTACAGGAAGGGTCCGAAGAAGTGGGCGTGGCCGCGCGCGTACTGATTCGGCATCCGCCGCCAGTCGCCCGTGGCGACGATGGCCCCACCGGTGTTGCCGTGGTACGAGCGATAGGTCGACAGAACGGTGTCCCGGCCCGTGTGCAGGCGGGCCATGCGCATGGCGTTCTCGTTGGCGTCGGCGCCGCCGTTCGTGAAGAAGACCTTCGCGAAGCCGTCGGGCGCCTTGTCGACGATGCGCTGAGCGGCCTCGCCCCGCACGAGGCTCGCCGTGGCGGGGCCGATCGTGGCGAGAGTTCCGGCCTGCTCCTGGATCGCCGCGACGACGGCCGGATGCTGGTGACCGATGTTCACGTTGACGAGCTGGCTCGAGAAGTCCAGCATCCGATTGCCATCATGATCCCAGACTGTTGCGCCGGATCCGCCCGCGACGACCGGGAGCTCGAGGTTCGCCTGCGCGAGCCAGGAGTGGAAGACGAACTCGCGGTCCAGATCGCGTGCGTGTTGGTTTGTGCTCATATGCGTTTCTCCAGGGGTGCGGGCCGGGCGGCTCGCTCGCGCGGACCGCCCGACCTGCTGATGCTACTGGAGCCGCTGCCTACTGACCGCCCTCCGTGAGGACGACGTCGATCGGCGTGTATTCCCCGTCGACGACGACACCGTCCTCCTTGAGCGCGACCAGCGCCTGCTCGATGTAGCTGTTCGAGAACGCCGACTCGGCGGGCTCGGTGGTGATCAGCTCGATACCGTCCTGGTTCTTGGCCGAGAGCGCGCCCGCGACCGTCTTGTCCCACGCTGCCTGATCGATCAGCCCGAAGTCGCCGCCGGCCCAGATGAGCTTGTTGACCTCGTTCATCTGCCACAGCTGGTGCACGGGGCCGACCGGGAAGGCGGCCTCGGCGTTGATTGCGGCGTCGTACGTGATCTGCGCGGCCTCTTCAGGATTGTCCCGCGCGAAGATCCAGCCCTTCGTGACGGCCTTGAGGAAGCGGACGGCGGCGTCGGCGTAGGCCGGGTCGTCGGCCAGGCGGGCCGTGTCGGCCCAGATCGCATCCTGGAGCATCGCGCCTTCGGTGTCCTCGTAGCTGACGACGTCGAAGTCCTCCGGCTGGTAGAGCTCGCCGGTGGCGGGGTTGACGACCTCGAGGATCTGCGCCCACTCGTTGTAGGTCATCGCCTGCGCGGCGTCCACATCGCGGTCCAGGAGCGCGTTCATGCTGAAGTCCTGGGTCGTGATCGACACGGTGCTCGCGTCGAGGTCCTCGGCAGCCATGGCCGCGAAGATCTCCCACTCGTTGCCGAAGCCCCACGAGCCGATGCGCTTGCCCTCGAAGCCCGCGACCGTGTCGAGGCCGTCACCGGCCCACGAAACCTGCAGGGTGCCGGACTTCTGGTACACCTGGGCGATGTCGGTCAGCTCGACCCCGGTGGCCTCCAGCGTGCCGAGCACCTTGGGGACCCAGGCGATGGCGAAGTCGACATCGCCGGCGACGAGGGCATCCTGCGGGACGATGTCGCCACCCGAGGGGATGATCTCGACGTCGTCGAAGCCCTCTTCCTCGAAATAGCCCTGGTCGAGCGCGACGTAATAGCCGGCGAACTGCGCCTGTGGCAGCCACTGCAGCTGCAGCTTGATCGAGGTGAGCGGATCGAAGTCCGCCGACGCGGATTCGCTGGCATCGGGTGCGGCGGGGGCCGAGCACGCTGCGAGCGCGAGGGCCGTGATGGCAGCGGCGGACAGCGCGGCGAGGCCGCGTCTGGTGCTGGTTCTCATGCTGTTCCTTTCGGGTTCGGTGATGCAGGGTCGTGCGGGTGGTGCGCTGTGCCGGTCGATCAGACCGAGGAGTGCCTCGTCGCGAGCCTCTCCAGCAGGGAGGTCACGAGGAAGAAGAGGAGACCGATCAGTATGCCGCCGACGACATAGGCCCAGGCCAGGGCGGCGCGCCCCGACTTCGCGTAGCTCGCGATCGCGGTGCCTATCCCATCCGCGGGTCCGCCGAAGTACTCTGCAACGAGCGCCGCGATCACGGCGATCGAGGCGGCGATCCGCAGTCCCGTCATCAGGTAGGGCAGCGCGGTGGGCAGCGTCAGCATCCGGAAGGTCTGCGTGCGCGTCGCCGCCGATGCCCGCAGGACGTCACGGTGCACGGGGCGGGTCTGACGGAGGCCGCGCAGCACGTTGACGAAGACCGGGATGAACGCGGCGATCGTGGCGACCGCGATCCGCCCGAACTGGCTGGAGGCGCCGAACATCGTGTTCAGGATCGGCGTGATCGCCACGATCGGAATCACCGAAAGAGCGGCGACGAGGGGCGTCAGCATGGCGTCGACGGGGCGTGCGGTGGCCGCGAGGCCGGCCGAGAACACAGCGAAGAGAGAACCGACGATGATCCCGATGAGGGCATTCGTGGCAGTCACGAGCATGTCCTCGAGGATGATGTCCCAGCGCAGCGCGAGCTCGCGGCTGATCGCGAGCGGACTCGGCAGCATCCGCGGGGCGGACCCCAGGACATCGACGTACACGATCCATACCGTGAATATGAGCAAGCCGACCACGACCGGCGCGGCGAAGCGCAGCCAGTGCGGCAGCGTCCGCTGCGCGACCGGCACACGTTCGATGGCCGCCGTCATCGCTCGTTCGCCCTCTCGGTGGGCGCGCCGTGCAGGGCCTCCCGAACGGCGGTGACGCGCTCGAAGTACTCGGGCGCCTCGCGGAGGCTCTCGCCGCGCTCATCGCCCAGATCGGTGGGGATCACATCGGTGATCCGGCCCGGTCGAGGGCTCATGACCACGACGCGGTCGGAGAGGAACACGGCCTCGGGGATCGAGTGGGTGACGAACACGACCGCCGCACCGGTCTCGGCCGTGATCCTCGCCAGTTCTGACTGCAGGTACTCGCGGGTCATCTCATCGAGCGCACCGAACGGCTCGTCCATCAGGAGCAGGCGCGGACGGGTCGCGAGCGCGCGCGCGATCGCGACCCGCTGCTGCATGCCCCCGGAGAGCTGGTCGGGATACCGGTCGACGAAGTCGGAGAGCCCGACGAGGTCGGCCAGCTCGCTCACACGGGCGGCGCGCTCGATGCGTGACGTGCCGTTCAACTCGAGCGGGAGCGAGATGTTCGCCGCCACGGTACGCCAGGGGAGGAGGCCGGACTGCTGGAACGCGATCCCGTAATCCTGATCGATGCGCGCCCGACGAGCTGTCTTGCCGAAGATCTCAAGCGTTCCGCTGGAGGCCTGATCGAGGTCGGCGATCAGCCGCAGAAGCGTCGACTTGCCGCATCCGGACGGACCGATGAGCGAGACGAACGCACCGGCGGCGACGTCGAGCTCCGCGCCGGCGAGTGCGACGACACTGTTCGAATCGGTCCGGGAGCCCTTCGTCGGAAAGATCTTGCCGACGCCGACCGCCCGCACCGCCAGTCCGGTCGTGGTCCCTTTCGCGGTGGACATCGTCATGCGTTCGCTTCTCCTCGTCGGTAGTTCCGCAGCCACAGGCCGATGAGCGCGACGGATCCGGCCGCGATCAGCCCCAGGGCGATCGATCCGAACGTGGGCCCCCAGGGTGCCGCCGGGTCGCTCGACGCCTGCCCCGCGAGCTGGATCAGCATCCGTCCGATCCCGCCGCGCATCCCGATCGACACTTCGGCGACCACGGCGCCGAGCACGGCGTTGGCCGCCGCGAGCCGCAGCGCGGGGAGCAGGTGGGGCACCGCGGCGGGCAGACGCAGATGCAGGATCGTCGGCCAGTATCCTGCGGCGTAGGTTCGCATCAGGTCGACGTGGATCTGATCGGGCGCAGCGAGTCCTCGGAGCACCCCGATCGCCACGGGGAAGAACGCCAGGTAGGAGGCGATCACGGCGACCGACAGCCACTGCGGCCACGGTGTTCCGCCGCGGTCGATCTGATTGCCGATCGCGTTGATCACCGGGGCGAAGGCGATGAGCGGCACGACCTGGCTCACCACGATCCACGGCAGCAGACCCCACTCCACCAGTCGCCACCGCTGCATCGCCAGGCCCAGGATCGCGCCGACGGCCACGCCGATGAGCCAGCCCGCCGCGGCGATGCCGAGGGTGACCAGCGCCGCGGAGGCGACTGAGACCCACAGCGGCGGTGTGTCGCCGCCGCTTGTGGGCGCGAAGAGCCGCGCCACCATGTCCCACACGTGCGGCATCGCCCGGTCGTGCGTGCGGGGCAGGATCATGAAGCCTGAGCCGGACTCGCCCGCGGTGCCGCCGATGACGACGCCCTCCGCCGGACCGAGGAACTTGTAGAGCTCCCAGATGAGCAGGACCGCCGCAATGCCCAGGACTCCCCAGCCGAGCGCGGACCACGTCTGCGAACCGCTTCCACGACGGAACCGCGACAGTCTCCCGCGCGGCGGCACGAGCACGTCGGGCGGAGGCGCTGCGTCGGTCAGGGCCATCGAGGCATCACGCCTTGGCCGTGACGTTCTCGGACAGGGCCGGAATCACGGTCTCGCCGTACACGCGGAGGGTCTCCTCCTTGTTGTCGTGCTGCAGGTAGCCGGCAAACTGCGTGACTCCGATCTCGCGCAGCTTCTGCAGCTTGGCGATGTGCTGCTCGGCCGTGCCGAGGATGCAGAACCTGTCGACGATGTCGTCCGGGACGAAATCGACATGGTCGTTGTCCGACTTGCCATGCGTGTTGTAGTCGTACCCGGTGCGTCCGGCGATGTAGTCCGTGAGCGCGGCGGGAACCTCGCCGTGGTGTCCGTACTTCGCCACGATGTCGGCGACGTGGTTGCCGACCA
>WOYI010969463.1_pt1 | contig 20165 bp, 21 predicted proteins | sample 6423411 | NCBI WGS metagenome assembly WOYI01 (sample SAMN13441803, study PRJNA592873) | oil field metagenome | biome: oil field; feature: oil-well bore; material: oil-contaminated soil; isolation source: oil-contaminated soil from oil-well borehole | place: Germany: Wietze | collected 2016-10-18 ... | reverse complement strand
GGATATATGAAAATTTAAAAAAAACCTGAGTATGGTATCATCCCATCCTCCTAACCCCTGAGATTATGATTTATTTCCAAATATTTATTAAGGGTAGGGAACCTTGGCTTCCAGAGATTGGAGGTGTGTTATAGGAGGGAAAAAATGGACCATAAAATAAGCCCTCTCTGGAAGCCGTCCCTAGATTTCAACTGAAAATAAGCTTTTGCTGAAATCTTATTTAAGTAGGGGGTGTTGGTGTGCATACTACACACCTATATCATATGATAAAGTTCATCATATATAAAAGTTTCGTTTCAAGTGTAAATATTGTTCAACTATAATGAATATTTTATTCCTTGAAAAAGGTATTATTCTTAGTTAATACTTGCTATAAAAAGAAGGGGGGGTGAGGTGTGCATAACACACACCTACCTATACTAACGCTATCATAATATATAAAATTTGCGGTTGAAATGATAGTATTATACTCAAAAATTTGATTAATATTGATATGATAAATTAAAAATTCTACAAAACCAATATTGAGTTTATTTTAACATAGTCCCCATTACCCATGATTAATTTTGTCTATTAGCCCTTTAAATGACTTTATTTCATATTCCAAAACATATTGTAAATCTACACATTCCGTATCTAAATAAAACAAGGTGGTAGGGCCCCTGACAATATCTCTCTGTTCACCGTCCCTGTTAAAAATTTCATAGGCTACTTTATTATGTACCAGTGTCCCACCGGGAATAATAACTTTCTCTTTAACATCTTCCAGATCAATGGTCTCCAGATCTTCCCGGGTGATTAAGTCACCAATTTCTTCATTCACACCAACTATATTGACTTTATAAGGTGCAATTACTTCAAAAATAGTTTTAAGAGGTTTTAAAGACAGTTTACTGGTTATTATAGTTGCATCTGTTGTGACTTCTGGTAATCTATTTAAATGTTCTCTATATTTTCTTTTCGATAACATATAGGGAGTGCCGGTTGTTTCTGGATCAGTGAAGGGTGAACCTACTACTTTGATGGAAAATTGGTTGGAGATATTTTTAGCCAATTCAACGAAGTCTTCATAGGGTTGTGTTTCTATGTTTTCAATTATGGGGCCATTGTTAAAAATAAGACCCTCTCGTTTGAAATTCACAAATCTACTCAGGATAAAGGTCTTAACACCCCAATCCTCCATGACACCGCAGGTGTTAGCTATTTCCCCCTCATCGATCACACCAGGAATGACTACAGTGGATGCATGAACATCGATATTCTCACATAATAGCTTCAAAGCTTTAAGAGATTCCTCTGGAGTTTTATCCCTCATCCAATACCTGCGTAATGCAGGATTGGTTGAAAAAACTGAAAAATTGATTTCATCTAAACCCAGGTTAATCAAATCGGTAACCATCTCTTCATTCACTATTCTTTTTCCACTAGTATAACCTAGATGAACCTGAAATCCCCAATCCTTTAGCGCTTTAAGCAGTTCGGGGAGGTTGGGAAAATTAATGATATCAGCACAGCTACAAGTGAGTATTTTATCGTCCTTATGATTTAAAAGACCTAAATATTCATACCATCTCAAAACCTTTTTTAAGTGTGATAACACTTGGGATACCGGTTTAAACCCATTTATTATACTATCTGGCACTTCCTGGCAATAATCACAGCCAATCTTGTTAGGGGGGCAGTATTTGCATCCTAATGAATTGGAACTTATATATTTGTAATCTGCGGTAAGAAAATAACAGAACCTGCAATATCCACCACAATCTTTGCCTGGAGTCCCTCCAACTGATGCGTTAATTATCATTTCATACCCCCTGATTTATTTTATGAATCAATTCTTCAAATGATTTGTATTCATTTTCCATCAATTTTTTTTCATCCAATTGAGCTGAATGGTTGGTTAAAACATGAGGCCCCCTGATGACATTTTTATCATGACCAAAAATCTCCAAAACCTGTAATTCATGTACCAACGCCCCACCAGGGATTATGACATTTGTTTTAATTTCATCTGTATTTACTCCTCTCAAATCATCTCTGGTAATCAAATCAGCAATTTCCTGATTTACTACGACGATATTAACCAAATCTGATCCACTAACAGTGTTAATAAATTCTCTTATAAATGGAAAGGCCAGTATACCAGTTATTATGGTGGCATCGGAGCTAATTGGAGGCAATGTTTCTAGATATTTCCTGTTTTTGTCTTTCAAGATAGCGAAGGGAGAACCATTCTTGGGGTCATAGTAGGGCAGGCCATAAACTTTGAAGGGAAACTCTTGGGATATGTAGTGCACCAGTTCCTGAAATTCTTGGTAACTGTGTGTGGTGATTTTTGGGATTAATTTTCCATCTTTGTTTAAAATCAATCCCTCTTTTTTTGTGTTGGCAAATCGTCTTAAAATATATGATTTCACACCCCACTCTTCTAGATCTTCGGCTGTCTTCAATATATGTTCTTTATCATTTATTCCGGGAATCACTACCGCTGATGCGTTTACATCACAGCTCTGGCAGAAAAGTTCGAAAGATTTTATGGCCTTTTCTGGATATTTATCATGCATCCACTTCTCTCTCAAACTGGGGTCGGTGGAGAATATAGAGAAGCTTACCTCATCCATTCCCAGTTTGATGAGATCAAGGGCCTGGCTAATTTCCTTAATTCCTTTTCCACTTACGTAACCCAAATGTATAGTTATTCCTGATTCTTTTAATATTCTTACCAGTTCAGTGAGTGAGGGGTAGTAAAAAGCATCGGCACCGCCAGAAATTGTAACCCGTAAATCATCATAATTTAATTTCCCTGTTAACCCTAAAAGCATTAAACTTTGGCCTATATCTTTGAAAATTTCATTTAGTGGTTTGAAATTATTTTCCACCCTGGTTACAGATTTCCTGCAGTAATCACAGCCAATCTGGTAGGGGGGGCAGTAGGCACATCCCAGTGCTAATGAGTGTAACCGGTTAAATTCCACCGTTCGGTAAAAACAGAATTCACAGAAGCCTCCACAATCAATTCCAGGTTTACCACCCACATGAACGTTAATTTCCATCAGTAAATATCCTAGAATAATAAATTATACTTAAACAGTTTAAAATACTCTTTATAATGATTTATAGACGTCAAGAAATGGTCTTTACTGATTTCCTTTTTTACATATTGTTTTCGGATATTTTCCATTTCTTTAATCACCTCTAGATCGTTTTCATAATTTTCTGTATAGTACATGTAATCTTTCGGTTGAGCAAGATTACCGTTTCCCCAATTTTTCCTGTCCATCACTACGGTTTGATAGCGTCTTTCTGCATTCTTCTGCATCTTCTGAGTTTCGATATCAATCTGTGCAAACAGTGCGCTGGGTTGTTCTCCATCATTTACCTGATTTATTAACTGTACATCGAAATCTGAATTACCGTAAATGATAAATGAGAAAATAACTAAGACGGATAATCCGCCGACGATTCCAAGAAGCACTCCTTTATCCAAAGAATTGTTCCCCCGTATTTAGAGGCTCTATTGGTCTATTCTTCATCGAATTGTACGGTTTCATTTGTGATGAAATCTTCTAAAGCTTCAATTAATTCTCCCATAGAGGAATAACGATCTTCCTTATTTTTATTTAAGCACTTCATGATTATATCATTAACTGGTTCTGCATTGGCATTGATCTTGGTGGGTGGTGTTGGCATTTTAGTTAAAGTGGAACTGTATATCTGGAAAATCTCCCCTTTAAAGGGCAGTTCACCGGTTAAAAGAGTGTAAAAGACTATGCCTAACTGATAAATATCAGTCCTCTCATCGGCTTTGCCAAAATCGCTTGAGATCTGTTCGGGTGCCGCATAGGAAGGTGTAGCTCCAGATAAACTCAAGGATTCGTCTGATTTAAATTTACTTAATCCCCAATCTGAAATTTTATACACATTATCTTTAATGAGAATATTGGAGAATTTAATATCCCCATGGATGATATGTTTATTATGAGCGTACTGCAATCCTTTAGCAACCTCATAGATAATATTAACAGCTTCTTTTAATGGTTTCATCTCTTTTTTAAGGTTATCTTCGCAGTATTCGGTTTCTATATATGGTATGGGGAGTATCTTAAAATCATAAAGTTTTACAATGTTAGGATGGTTCAGATGGCTCCAGTTTGAAACTTCGGTTATAAAGGTTCTCTCCGCCCTTTTGTCGAAGGTTTTAGGTATTTTTATAGCCACTTTCTGACCATTTTTATTCAGTGCCTTAAATACACGACCAAATCCACCCTCACCCAGGTATTCTAAATCTGTATAAATGGTTCTAAATTCATAAAGTAATGCGTTGGCCGATAACTTTTCCAGCCGGTCAAATTCTTTACCTTCAATGATTAGATATTGTCCGTAATCTCTAGAGTTCCACCAGTTAACCAGCAGAGGTATTAAAAGGAACAGACCACCGTATGTGAATGCCTGCATTAAGGGGAAATTAAACAGGTCGCCCAGAATAACGGTCACCCCAATAAACAGTAGGAGTAAAACAATGTTGAAATAGGAGAATTTTATCAGTAATTTCTGATTTGAGATGATGTTGAACAGGATCACACCCATGAAGATTAGATAAATGGCCCCGGTGATCATTAGCATATACCCTAAAAGTGGATCATACAAGGGGGCAAGGGTGATGTCAAACAATATGAAGTTGATTGGTACAAATAGAAGCGCTGCTAAAACAGCGAAAACAGCATTTAAAACAATTAATAACTTAAATTTCCAGTTTTTGATGGTTTTAATGGAACTTGAACCTTCCGATTTTCTATCACTCCTTAACTGGTATATTAAACCGGCAAAAACTATTACAGCGAATAGTATCATGGCCAGTATAAGATGGGTTATATTAGCTAAGTTGATCAAACCAGCTGGTTTATAAGTTGAGGGTACTGGATTATTGCTTAACCAATTAACTGAATTTAATCCCAATTTCCAACCGTTGTCCCGGTAAACCATGAAATTAGTGAGTGTAGTTGCACTACCCATAAAGACCACTTTACCATTTCCATAATTCATGGTGGAGATGATAGGTAGGGGACCGCCTGTTTCATTGGGATCCATTTGATTGTTACTGGAAGTAGTTCCCTGTGGAGTAGTAAAACCCTGATCAGCAAAAGAAGTTGGACTGGAGTAGGCTAAAATTGTAGAATTTCCGGGGTCTTTTATATAAGTCCCTACAACATAGTAAAATTCAGTTACGTTATTGGTTATTGGATCTGGGGTAATATTTGTAATTTTAACGAAATTTGGGAATAGGAAATAATCCTGACTATCAGTGATAACCACGTTATTAGCATAAGAAAACCCAAAACCCTGGGCTACTTTATTATATGAAAAATCTGGACCCCCATCAACATCACCCCAATTACTTCCAACTAAAAACAATCCACCACCATCTGCCACAAAATTTTTTATGGTGCTGACTTCATCATCAGTGTAATTACGGTAAGGAGCCATCATTACCAGTACATCATATCCCTTCAGTTTTTCCTGGGTGATGGGTTTGTCAGTTAATTTAGAGACTGTGTAACCATTATCCTCCAGTAAAGTTGCAAAACTAGATGTGCCGAAGTTTTCTACGTTAAATATTTTATAGAAATTTCCAAAAGTTCCAGTTTCATCAAACAATACTTTTGGGGAGCCCTCTACAGCGAATGCTGCCGATGTTAGAATTAAAAGGAATATTAATACAAGGGTAATTATTAAAATTTTTATAGTATCGATTCTGTAATATATTGAGAAGCCCCCTATTTAAGATTAAAAAATTAAAATAAGAAATTTATTGATTTCTCATTCACCATGGGAACCAGATACCTTGGCCACCTTCTTCCATCTGTCTTTTAATTTCAGGAGGCATTTGTTCCATTGCTAATTTCTTTGCATCTTCCATGGCTGCCTTATATCCATCCCGATATCCGGCTTTGTAACCTTCCTTAAAGAGTTCAACTTTCTCTTTGTCAAGAAAATCTTTCTCTGCATCTTTATATCCTTGGTTGTATTCATCACTTCTTTTTCTTTCAGCCATATAATCCCCCCCATCTTTTACTCGTTTATTGACCCCATTAACATTACTCGTTTATTGACCCCATTAACATTTTAAAATATCACTTTTTAAATGATAAGTCTTTCTATTTTTGGCCATGTTTTCAGTGATTAAAATAAAAAAGCCCCAAAATCCTGAAAACCATTCATTTAGAAAAGGTTATTAATTATTCCAATAAAAAAATGATATCAACTTAATCCGGAGGAGGGTTTGTTTTTGTTTATAAAAGATGGGGGAGAGATGTTTCAAGGTAGACATCTCCATCCGTCAATTTATAAAAAGTACCAAAAAACCAGGGAATTAATCAAAAAAGGCGTAGAACTTGGAGAATTTCAGAACAGGGGCGGAATAAATTTAGAAACATTTCAAGCCCTCAAACAAAGGCGAGATAACCAAGATTTAATTATGGAGAATCATAAAGAAAAATTCATCTCTAAATATGGTTCTATAAAAGCGACTCCAATTACGGTAGGTCCCTGTCGCAAAATAAACCCAGTTATAGGGATAAAGAATGCATTAGTACTTTTAGTTGAATTTAAAGACAAAAAACATTCCTATGAACCTAAAGACTTTCAAAATCTGCTTTTTTCTAAAGGTTCCCATAAGAGTATGAGGGATTACTACCTGGAAGCATCTTGGAATCAAGTGGATATAACCGGTAAAGTTAATGATGAGTGGTACTCTGTAGCTGGTAATAGGGCAGATTATGCTGATATAGTTCCGGTAAACAGACACTATCCCCTGGCCCGGAAACTAGTTAAAGAAACCATTCTCCAGGCTAAAGATGAGGGTAAGATCGATTTTACACCCTTTGCCAGTGATGGTAAAATCGATATGTTGATCGTGGTTTACGCTGGTAAAGGTCTGGATACTGGTCTGGATATAAATTATATCAGACCCCACCAGGATCGACTAGAGGAACCACTGGAAGTGCAGAATGGTATATGGGCTGATAGATATTGTCTGGTTTCTGAACTCCCCTTCGATGATATTGGCTGTTATTGTCATGAAATAGGCCACTTACTGGGATTGCCCGATCTTTATAAGGAAGGCTATTCTCCAGTGGTGGGAAGCTGGTGTTTAATGGGTATTGGAGACCATCTAGATAATGGCAGAACACCCGCCCATCCCAGTGCCTGGTGTAAGATACATTTGGGTTGGAGGGAACCCGAACTTATAAATAAACCACCCGAGATCCAGGATATACCAGCGGTTTTAGATGATGATGGAGTTATCTATAAACTGGAAGTTCAAGGCACAGATGGAAGGGAGTATTTCCTCCTGGAAAATCGGCAGCAAAAAGGATTTGATCGGTATTTACCAGGAAACGGTCTGTTGATATGGCATGTTGATGAAAGTAGATGTTTGTACCAGGCACCGAACTCGGATCCTGAACACTTCTTTTTAACCTTAGAACAATCTGACGGGAAAAATGAATTACAGAGGGATATGACAGTTCTAATTAAAGAAAAAGGAGTGGAAGTAGCCCGTAAAGAACTTACAGGAGATGATGGTGATGCTTTCCCAGGGGTAATAGTTAACAGAAATTTCGACGACAAATCCAACCCTAATAGTAATTCCCATAACGGTGCTAAATCACTAGTAGGAATAAACTCCATAAGCGATTCTGATGAAGTTATGAAGGCCCATATGGGAGTTCAAACTCAATCAAGAGATGAATCACTTGAAACACCGGCCAATACAATAAAATCAAGTGCAGATGAAACTGCTAAACTAGTTCTCCAGAACTTCATAGATCTGATGACCAAAGAAGAAGATAAAGACCCATATGATGAGGGATATGAAGCAGGCAAACTAGATATAATTGAAGAAGAAAAAAATAAACCTGATTTGGATCTATTCAAAAAGGGTTACAAGCAGGGATACAGTCAAGGTTACATCGATGCCTGGGAAAAATTTAGAAACAACAAATAACGATTATTCCAAGTACCTAACCATCTTCAACAGGTCTTTACTTTCCTTAATATCTTTTTCCAGATCGAGCTCCACATATGCCTTTTTCCCCTTACCATAACTGGAAGAGACAATGAGCAACTTATTATACAGTAATTCTATACCATCGACGGGGGTATGGCCTACGATCATCAACTTAGAGTCTACTGCCTTAAGGAAGGAGTCCAGCTGGGTTTTGGTAAAATTCTCTGATCTGTTCCATAAAATCTGGAACAGTCGGGAGTTTTCACTGTTAAACCCGGCGTAGGTGATGTTCCTTATATCATCCAGGCTTTTCACATTGGTAGGTGGGCCAGCGTGGCTGATGAATATCTTATTATCTGTCCGGACAGCGATTGGGAGTTTCTTGAAAAATTGGACGTACTCTTTCATCTTATCCCTGTAGCGAGCTTCACCAAATTTATCCATCAAGATGCTATCAAAATTGAAGGTTTGATTTACACCCGCTTTAAAAAGCAGTTTCTGGGATATGGTGGACCATTCATGGTTTCCCAGGAGCACGTGGATGTTGGAGAAATTTTCGCATAGGAATTTAACGTATTCCAGTATCTCCACGGATCTATCGTTTTCCAGGCCCATGGCATGTATGAAGTCCCCGGTTAAAATCAGATGGTTGTCCTCATTTTCAAACTCATCCCAGATATGCATGAACCTTTTAAAATCGGTTAAATTTCCATGAATATCGGTAATAACTAAGGCTTTGCCCTTTCTGGGCAGTTCCACCAATTTTCCATTGTACTTATGCATGGAAACATCTCAATTAACTCTACGCACCAAGTTTATACTGTTATATATTAATAAGTAACATATCATCAATACTATTGATGTTCATACTCCTTAAAAAGCCTTTTCATCATCTGCATATTTTCTTCTCTTAAAGGTAGGACCACCCTCCTATCCTCGTAATTAAAGATAAAACGTTTGACCGGATAGCCAAACTGGACATCCTCTATTTTATCCCAGGAGTATCTCTCTATTTTACCAGTTCTCCTTGTACCCCAGAAATTCTTACGATACTCTATAAGGAAATCCCTGGTAACTTCCAGGTCAAAGGGGTCATCTTCCATAAAAAGGATGGTTTCCTGCAGGTCCCGGCCACACACCAGGCAATATTCGGCACCCTCCGGATTTCCAACCCCACACTCCGGACAGATAAGGTTAAAGGAAATAAAAGAATCTTCATCATCCATGGGGATAAATATCACTCCAGGTAGATATTAAGATTTACCAAATTTCCAGAACAAAAAAAAAGAAAAAAATCAATAGACTAAGATCCATATATAATATCATAATTAACATAAAATTTGAAATTCCAGGAGATCGAATGAATCTGAAACGTCTTTTTGGAAACGACCAGGAGGAAGACAGATACATAAAAACCATCCTCCAGGAAGAAGATGTCATAATAAGTCCTGACACCCGAAGAGAAGTGAGAATCCCCCCGGGACAGCATGAAACCAGCAGATGGCCAGTGCTACATGCCGGCCGTGTACCTAAAATCGATATATCCAACTGGAAATTCAAAGTAGGGGGTCTGGTTGAGGAGGAGAGAGAATACACCCTGGAAGAATTCCTGACACTCCCCCATGTCAAGGTTTTCTCTGACATACACTGCGTGACCACCTGGTCTAAGCTCAACAACCTGTGGGAAGGAGTAAGCACCTCCACCCTCCAAAATGAAGTGGAAATACTGCCCGAGGCGAAATACGTGATGGTGCATGCCCATGGAAACTTCGCCACCAACCTATCCCTGGAGGAATTCCTAGAGGAAGATGTACTCTTTGCCACCCACCACAACGGCCAGAAGATAAGCACCAAGCATGGTGGTCCTCTACGGTTGGTGGTTCCCAGGCTCTACTTCTGGAAGAGTGCCAAATGGGTTAACGGTGTGGAGTTCATGAAAGATGATAAGCCTGGATTCTGGGAGTCCAACGGCTATCATATGCATGGAGATCCATGGACTGAGGAGCGGTACAGCTGGCAGAAGTAAAACAGCATTTATTAAGTATTTATTGGATAAATTAGTATTGTGGAATTTCATGTCCGATTCAACAAAAACTGCAATTAAAGCCCTGATTAAGGAGGGTAACCAGCATCTTAAGGAGGGAGAGTATCGCGCCGCTGTTTTCTGCTACGACCGGGTATTGGAACTGGATGAAAACAACAGCCAGATCTGGGATAACCGGGGTGTGGCTCTTTCTAAGGCTGGAAGATATGCCGATGCTGTGGAATCCTTTGAGATAGCCCTTGACCTTAAACCGGATAGCGTTAAAGCCTGGTCCAACATGGGCGTGGCCCTGGGGTCTATGGGGAGGTTTGAAGAATCCCTGAACTCCCTGAAACACGCCCTGGAACTTGATCCAGAAAATTCTGACACCTGGAACAACAAGGGGACTGCCCTGTTCAATTTAAAACGTTACCAGGAGGCTTTGGAATCCTTCGATAAATCCATAGAAATTGAGCCGGAAAATCCCCTGGCCTGGGCAGGTAAGGGATCGGCCCATAGATTCCTGGGAGAGATCCAGGAAGCTGTGGACAGCCTGGAGAAATATATAGAATTGAGTGTAGGAGAATACTCACCGCAGGTTGAAGAGGCCTGGGCTGTGATATTTGAGCTTAAACTACTTTTAAAGCAGCAGGATAAGGAATGAATAAAAACTTAACTATATATTCTATTCTGGTTAGTTATAAATTAATCCAAACCATCCTAATTAATTAGCAATTTGGATCAGGTAATAAAAAAATGATTAACCGGCGTGTGAAATGTAGTTTCCCCACTAGGACATTGGTTTCAAATGTAAAATCTGGTAGATATAGCCTTAATAACAGTAATACCCGTCCAATTTTAATATTTCACTGTTACCGTGATTCAATGTGACTATTTCTAAATTAGTTCCATATTTATGAAACCATATTGAAACACGAAACCAAGTATAATTATAAAGGTAATCTCAGTCACCAATATAATTATAAAGGTAATCCCAACCACGTAAACACCCCTAACATCTTCAGGGCTATATAAAACTGTAATGTAACTAAAATATACCTCAAAATATCCTCAGGGAGTTTATTTGCCGTCCAGGCACCAACCTGGGCCATGGGAATGCTGAAGATGATTATGACCAGTAACTGTAACAGGTTCACGTATCCAAAGGAATATGGGGGTAACCCTGTGACTGTAAGTCCATTCAAGACGTAGGATATTATCCCTCCCAGGGAGGTTATGATTATCACCGCGCTGGAAGTTCCGCTGGCCTCCTTCATGGTGTAGCCCATGACCAGGACCATCACCGGGATTATGATTATACCCCCACCAACACCGATGAGACCAGAGGTCAGACCAGCCAGGAACCCGAAGAGTAGAAACAGGAGTATGTTTTCAATTTTCACCCTGTGATCTGTGGAATTCCTAAATAACAGGAGTCTTATGGCTACAAATAACAGGATTAGTCCAAATAAGAATCTTAAAATATCTTCAGGAGTATGGGTGGCCACGTATCCACCAGTTAAACCTCCCAGAAACCCGGATATTCCAAAGTAAATGGCGGCTTTAACTTCCACTTGGTTTTTACGGTAATGGCCGTAGGCACTGCTTATGGCTGTGGGTAGAATGATGGCCAGGCTGGTTCCAAAGGATAATCGTATGGCCACGGTGGGATCAACACTTAATCCCATAAGCAGAAAGAAAAGTATGGGAACTAACAGGAATCCGCCCCCAACACCCAATAAGCCGGTGGTAAAACCCACACCCACACCAGTTACTATCAGGGTTAAGATGTAGTAAAAGTAATCCATATACTAAAAACCCCAGAAAGAATGAATATCAAGTTTTTTGTTAATGTGATCCATTAATACCTTGCAAGTGTAATCCATAAATATCAGGCTTTCCTGTAAAATATAATCCACAGAATATCGGGTTTCTTGTAATGTAATCTATAAATATCAAGTTTTCTTACTGATATACTCCTTTATCTCATCAATATCCACTTTTAAATCCTGTAAATCCCTCTTCATTTCCCCTATACTTTCAGAATTGTCCATCCCATCCAGGCGGTGGTTGATATCATCTAGTTTACCATTGAGCTCCTCCACTTTCTCCTTGGTTCTATGGGTGGCAAGCTCAGTTCCCTTTCTGAACTTTTCGATTAAAGAGAAGGTAGCCACAGAGGTGACGATGCTAGTAAGAACCAGGGCGCTGAGCATGGAGATCACGCCCATTATCCTGCCGATGTCGGTTATGGGGATTATATCTCCATATCCCACCGTGGTGATGGTCTGAAGTACGAACCAGATGGAGTCCTCATAGTTTCTTACCTCCGGGTTTACTCCGTGTTCGGCTGCAAAGAACACGAAAGAACACACCACTAACACCACGAGAAATGTGGCTACGGCATAGACCAGTCTGGTCTTCTCCTGATACTTGATCACGTCACTGGAGAATTTCTGGGCGAAGAAATACAGGCTCACGATCTTAAGTATGTTCAATATTTTAAGCAGAAGCACCTCTTCCAGCAGTCCGAAAATAATAGTCAGGAAGTATATGGGAATTATGCTCAGGATTAAAGTCCATCTCTGCTCTATAAAAATACGTTTTTCTTTAGCTTTAAATAAGGACCAGAACATTAGAGCTAAGAATATGAGGGAGATTATTAAATCGATTCCAGCGATTAAGTGGATGGTGGTTGGTCTTAAAGTGGAAACTACCGATAAAAAGAGTAACGTAGCATCGAAGAATAATAAAAAGATTATCACTGCCTGTGCCAGAAATCCAGGCCGATTATCAGCTACTTTCATATTATTATTTACTTACAAACTGTGTAATAAGTTTTTTTACTATTTTAGAATTTTGAGACCCTCTGGGGTGCCCACCATGACCTCGTCCACGATCCCGGTAAATATCCCATTTTCCACCACACCGGGGATGGTGTTGAGTTCCATCTCCAGTACTTCTGGCTTGGAGATTTTCGGAAATTGGATGTCCACTACGAAGTTGCCGTTATCGGTGATCACTGGACCGTCTTTTTTCTCCGCCATCCGGAGCCGGGATTTTCCACCTATATATTCGAGCTTCTCTGTTACCACCCTATAGGCCTGGGGTATAACCTCCACGGGTACTGGGAAAGCTCCCAGTTTATCCACCATTTTTGAATCATCCACTATTACTATGAATTTCTCTGCTGAACTGTCTACTATCTTCTCCAGGGTGTGTGCTGCTCCCCCACCCTTGATGAGGTTCAGCTGGGGGTCTACCTCGTCGGCTCCGTCAACCGCCAGATCAACAGCATGCTCGTCCAGGGTGGTCACCGTGATGCCCGAGTCCCGGGCGAGGAATAAGGATTGATAGGAGGTTGGTATTCCCAGGATCTCCATTTTTTCTTCCTTTATCTTCTCTCCTAATCTTTTGATGAAGTACTGGGTAGTGGACCCCGTGCCTAAACCTATTACCTGACCATCTCTTACCAGTTCTGCTGCCTGGTAACCTACTTGTTTTTTAAGATTCATGGTTTTCCTTCCCCAGTTTTAGTTTAAACAATCAAATAATTTATAGTCATAAATCCGCATTTTATAGTTCATAAATCCACATCCCCCTTAAAAGACCTCTAATAGCACCAGGCTGAGATCTGTTCCATCGGAACATTTGAACTGTGACTTTCCCAGATTCTTTATTATCTTGCAGCGGTCGCCCTCATAGAGTCCTTCCGGTGCGCAGAGCTCCTGATCTAAGCAGCCGTTATCACATTCTATGGGGTTGAAGAGGATGTTACTACCTTCAAAGGCAATTTTAGAATCAATCAATGCCTTGATAGGGGATTTTTCCACCACCACCACCTTCACCTTACCACCTTCATGGATGGGGCAGGGATGCTGGGTGTCTTTAACCTCCTTTATCAGGTAAATCCTGCCGTCTTCCAGGGTATCTATGCAGGTATTTTTGAATCTGCACCTTTGGCAGGGGGATGCCCCTCCACAATGCACAAATTCCAGTCCTTTTTGAGCCAGATTAGTTCCGATAAGGGTTATCATGAATATCACTTCCTTCCATGGGAAGGTGGTAAAATTTTCTGTAAAACGGTTAAAATAGATGATTATACTTATTACTAGTTATTCTTATTTAATAATATAATTTTATTTATCTTTTCTGATGTATTTAAATATTAGTTGTTGTTAACTATTATTTATGAGTGTAATAGGTGTGGTATTAAATTGAAAGTTTATATACCGTTGTTTTTACTGATCTTACTGGTTTTAAGTACTGCTGGTTGCGTCTATGTAAATTCAGGAAATGAAAACATAACCAAGAATTATACCGGCTACAACGTTAGTTTTAATTATACTGGAGATTACGAGCTGAGTATAGACCCTGAAGGTCAGGATGGTTATGTTACTTTGGATCTCTATAAAGGTGGGCCTGTTAACCAATCATCTCTCTCGATAACTCTTAAACCAAATATTTACAGATCAAAGGAACTGGCCATAGAAAAGGAAAAACTTGGAACGGTCCTGGGGATGAATAAAGTATCAAATAACACCATGATAATAGATAATGAAACGGCATACGTAGAGGTCTATGAGGGGCGTCTGCCTCCTCTTCCTGAAGTTATGACCAATCAATATGTAATTCTGGTAAAGAATGATACGATCTACATTTTCAACATAATGGTTCCCAAAGAAGAGTTTGATAAGGAAAAACCAAAATATGATGTGGTTTTAAACAGTTTCAGGGCTACAAACACCGGATAACATCTAATTTAGAGGGAGGATTTTTTATTATGGAAGTTTATGTATCCATTTTTCTGCTGATCTTACTGGTTGTGGGTACGGCCGGATGTACCTTTCAGGATTTTAATTTCTTTGATAGTAACACTACAAAAATTACACTGGCTACGGTGTTACTTTTAATTATCCCGGGAACTGGATGGTGATTTCTGAAAATTCCACTGGAATCAGAACCATAAGTGTCTCTAAAAAAGCAAACAGCACATTTAATCCAACACAATTAACGATACAACCAATGTCCAACCAGGGCATGTCTGAAGAAGCGGTCATTTCTCTTTACAGTAACATACAAACTCCGGGCTGGACTAAAATCTCGAACAACACCATCACCATAGACGGTGTAACAGCCTACGAGTCTGTGTATCAGGTTAACGACACCCAAAATTTCGGGGAGTTGATGAGGATGCACCATATCATATTTGTCAAAAACAACACCGTATATGTAATCCTCTTACAGGCCCCGGATAAAGAATTCAATTCAGAAAAACCGGTATTCGATATGGTACTAAACAGTTTTAAAGTTATTCAATAATTTTAAAACGAAAAATAAAAAGTAAATCAGATAACTCCAGTATTTCTGGCCAGGGCTTCAGCAGATTCCTCGGTAAGTCCCCGATCACCCAGAATTGTATACCTCTCCTTCCTGATTGTGTGGGCTATAGTCAGGGCTTTGATTATATGTTCTTCTTTGATACCCAGTTCTTTGGCAGTTGTGGGTGCTTTAACCTTTTGAAGAGTCTGTCTTATATATTTCCAATCCCCACCATGGAGGTACATCATCATTATGGTCCCCACACCACATTGTTCCCCATGGAGAGCTGGTTTTGGTGCTACCATGTCCAGGGCATGGCTAAATTTATGTTCCGAGCCACTGGCTGGTCTGCTCGTTCCAGCTATACTTATGGCCATTCCACTGGAGATCAAAGCTTTAACCACCAGTTCTGCACTTTCAATCAAACCCTCTTTAATGGCACTGGCGGATTTCATGGTCATCTTGGAAGTCATCATGGAAAGTGCCACGGCTGAATCACTGTAATCTTCATTTAAAAGACGGTGGGCAAGTTTCCAGTCCAGAACCGCCGTGTGGTTGGACACTATATCGGCAAATCCAGCGGCAAGTAGCCGGAATGGGGCTTTACTTATGACCTTCGTATCAGCAATAACACCTATGGGTGATTCTGCTGTTAAGGAGACACTGCTGCCCTCATTTTTTATGGAGGCCCGGGGTGATGCTATTCCATCATGGGATGCCGCGGTGGGGACGCTGATGAAATTTAAACCAGCACGGGTGGATGCCAGTTTGGCCACGTCAATGACCTTACCTCCCCCTACACCCAGAACAAGTTTTTTATCACCCAGCATATCCTGGATCTCACTGACAATATCAACAGAGGCCTGTTTGATTGTTACGTCCTCTACATCAAAGCCATGGTCCCCCAAACTTCGAATTACGTCCTCACCACCGATCTTATAGGTATTGGTACCTGTCACTACTAAAACTTTTCCTTTAAATCTCAGATCACGGCAAATAGCCCCTGTCTCTTCTATTATCCCGGGGCCGGTGTGTATTTCACGTGGAAGCTGTATCTTTCTATACTCCATGGCTATCAATCCAATTAACAGATAATATTTATATACTGACTCTTAATTTATATGTATTAGTTTAATAAATTAAAAAGTCTGATAAATGGGATATAATTTAAAATAAGAATATATAAAAATATATTAATTAAACTCTTTATCTACTCATGTTTACCAGGTGAAATAATTGTCTAAATTCAGTGAATGGTTTCATAACATATTAGAAGAGGCAGAGATAATCGATACCAGATACCCGGTGAAGGGTATGCATGTCTGGCTTCCCCAGGGATTTAAATTAAGAAAACACACCCTGGAGATAATTGGAAAAGTATTAGACCGGGATCATGAGGAAGTCCAGTTTCCACTACTGATTCCTGAAGATGAACTGGCCAAAGAGGGTATACATGTTAAGGGATTTGAAGATGAAGTTTACTGGGTGACCCATGGTGGACTCACCAAGTTGAACAAGAAACTGGCCCTGCGGCCCACCAGTGAAACTGCCATGTACCCCCTGTTCAACCTATGGGTCCGCTCACACTCCGATCTGCCCATGAAGTTCTACCAAACCGTGAACACCTTCCGGTACGAAACCAGGCACACCCGCCCCCTTATAAGGGTACGGGAGATCACCACATTTACCGAGGCCCACACCGTCCATGCAGATAAAGGGGATGCCGAGAAACAGGTCAGGGAAGCTGTTAAGTTGTATAAGTCCATCTTCGACAGCCTGGCCGTGCCCTACGTCATCACCACCCGACCGGACTGGGATAAGTTTCCCGGGGCTGATTACACCGTGGCCTTCGACACCCTGCTTCCAGATGGTAAAACATTGCAGATAGGGACCGTCCATAACCTGGGCCAGACCTTCGCCCGTACCTTCGAGATAACCTACGAGACAGAATCCGGTGATCACCAGTACGCCTACCAGACCTGCTACGGACTCTCAGACCGGGTGATTGCCTCTGTAATCGGTGTGCATGGTGATGAAACTGGGTTATGCCTCCCACCAGCGGTGGCACCAATACAGGTTGTTATCGTGCCGGTAATCTTCAAGGAAGGAAAGGAAGAGGTGCTGGAATTCTGCAGGAAGACCCAAGAAACTCTACAAGATGGTGGTTTAAGGGTTCACCTGGATGACCGGGATATCCGTGCCGGTAAGAAGTATTACGAATGGGAGATGAGGGGAGTGCCTATCAGGATCGAAATAGGACCCCGGGACATAGAAAACGGTACCTTCGTGGTCGTTCCCCGCAACACCAAGAAAAAGGAATTTTTAGACTACGACCTGGAGAAGATCATGGCAACCGTCCAGGAGAAACTGGATGATATAAGTAAAGAAATGCTTGAGAAGTCCTGGCAAACAATGAAAGAGAATATAAATACGGTAGAGGGTGTTGATGAAGCGATGGCAAAGTTAAATAAAGATAAAGGTATCATATCCTTCTCCTGGTGTGGAGATACTTCCTGTGGTAAGGACTTGGAAGAGAAGTTACGGGTGGATCTTTTAGGAGTGCAGGAGGATCTAGAAGAAGAAGCAGAGTGTGTAAACTGCAGTGCCCCTGCAAAGCATATCGCTCTTCTGGCCCGGACCTACTAAGAAACAGCAAAATGATGAATAAATTCTACGGGAAAAATGTATGAATTTAAGGGTAATTCTACTGGTGGTTCTGGTTCTTATCTTCACTGTGAGCGGGGTCTATCTCAGTGTGCTTTCCTTTGAAGCCACATCTTTAAAGGAGGCTTACGATAATGGAAACCTGGAGATCACCCTGAACACCACAGCAGGTACAGTACCCCATGTAGTTATGGTCACAAATAATGGAAAAAAGCCGGTTATGGTAGAGTCAGGGCAGATACTTGGGAGCGAGAGTTCCCAGGATCTGGTGGCAGCCGGAAGTAAGAGGATAAACCAGAACAGCAGTGGGTACATCAGGGCCTACTGTTATGAGCCCAACCAGACCGCTACTCCTGGTGAGAAACTAAATCCAGAAGATAAGGCCTCATCTGAAATAAAACATATCATAGACAACTCTAACCTGACGAACACCCAGAACACCACCTTGACGCAGTTACAAATATGGATCATAGTCTCTGGAGATAATTTAAACATAAATCAGGGGGAAGCATCCGCACTTGTAAAAAAACAAACCATAAGTACAGCAGAGATAAACAGACAATTAGCTGATGCCAGAACCCACCTGATAGAATCTTTAAACATTACAGAAGGAGAAATTAAAGATATAAAGTCCGATTCATCCATAGATATAGGCGACTTGATCAATGGATTTATCAAGTGGATTAAAAATGCTTTCAACATCACATAAACTCAAGGATAAGAGAAGATGAAAACATTCGCCATCATCCCGGTATCCAGATTTTCACATGCCAAGACCAGACTATCACCAACCTTAACCCCCATTGAAAGGGAGAACCTCTTAAAAGCCATGCTTAAAGATGTGATAAAGGTTTTAAAGGAGACCGTGAACCAGGTGCTGGTTATTAGTTCTGATAAAGATGTGCTTGATTATATACACCAGCTAAATATAGAGATCCTCAAGGAACAGGGAGTAACTGATTTAAACGGCGCACTAGAACAGGCCGTAGAGTACTGCTCCAGTTACTGTGACAAGGTACTGATCGTGCCCTCCGACATCCCCCTTCTCAAGGAGGGGCATGTAAAAAGTATATTGAAGATGGGTGCAGAATTCGACGTGGTCATCGCCCCGGCCAAAGGCGGTGGTACAAACGCCCTCCTATGCCCGGTGGAGGGGATGAATATGCAGTTTGGAGACTGCAGCTTCTTTAAACACATGGAAGAAGCAAGAAAAAACGGCTTTACCCATACGATCTACGATTCTTTTTACCTAGCACTGGACGTTAACACCGCCGAGGACTTGGGTGAGATCATACTTCACGGTGATGGTACCTCCACCCAGAAATACTTAAAGGATTTAAACCTGGAGGTACGTTCTAACCACGGTGTGGAAAGGTTGCACGTCCTGCGAGATTAAAAAAATGAAGTTTTTGATTATGAAATGACCAGGAGATGCCCTGTATATGACTGTTTTAAGCATAGCTGGTTTTGACCCCTCTGGTGGAGCCGGTATCTTAAGTGATATCAAAACCTTCCACGCCCTCGGGGAATATGGGACTGGGGTGATAACTGCTTTAACCGCGCAGAACGTGAAGAGAGTGGAGGGTGTCCTACCAGTTGATGTGGATTTTATAGAAAAGCAGATAGATACAGTTTTAGAGGAAGAAAAAATAGTATACGCTAAAACTGGGATGCTGTACTCATCCGAGATAATTAAAACCGTGGCGGCTAAGATAGGAGAATATGATTTAAAAGTGGTTGTGGATCCTGTGATGGTCGCCGGATCTGGAGGTCGCCTGTCTAAAGATAGCTTGGTCCGTTCTCTTAAAGAAGATCTCCTCCCTTTAGCTCAGTTAACCACACCTAATGTATACGAAGCACAGGCACTATCCGGGATCACCATCGAAGATGAAGAAGATGCCAGGGAGGCCGCATATAAAATAGGGGAATCCAGTGATGTGGTGGTAACTGGGGGACATCTTAAAGGAAATGATATTCTCTACGATGGATCAATCAAGGTCATAGAGGGGGAGTTAGTAGATACTAAAAATATTCATGGAAGTGGGTGCACCTACTCCGCCGCCTGCGCAGTATATCTCTCGAGAGGTTATTCTCTAGAAGAAACAGTCCAGAAAGCGGGAAACTTCACCAGGAAAAGTATTGAACACG
>WOYI010900492.1_pt1 | contig 20166 bp, 24 predicted proteins | sample 6423411 | NCBI WGS metagenome assembly WOYI01 (sample SAMN13441803, study PRJNA592873) | oil field metagenome | biome: oil field; feature: oil-well bore; material: oil-contaminated soil; isolation source: oil-contaminated soil from oil-well borehole | place: Germany: Wietze | collected 2016-10-18 ... | reverse complement strand
CACGGGGAGCCGCAAGGCTGAGAGGGACGCACAGTCCGACCCGAAAAACCTGATCCGGATAATGCCGGCGGAGGGATGTGCAGCCAGACCAAAAAAACACCCTCCCGGCGGAAGGTGTTTTTTGATGCAAACTGACAAACGCGCGGTACTCTTCGCAAATGGTCAAGCCAAACCCGGCTTTGAAGTAAGCTTGCTGCCTGGCGATTTCCTGGTAGCAGTAGATGGCGGTCTCCACCATCTGAAGCGCCTGGGGCTCAAGCCCGACTTGCTGATTGGCGATCTGGACTCAGTAGACGCCAGTGAACTGGCGGAGATCATGGATACCGGCATCGATGTTCGGCGCTTCCCGCCCGCCAAGGACCAGACCGACCTTGAACTGGCGCTTGAGTACGTCCTCAAACACGACTATGCGCAAATCGTGATCGCCTATCCTTTCGGCGACCGAGTGGATCACACCCTCGGTAATCTCGGCCTGCTCTCCCGCCCGGACCTGGCAGGTAAAACGCTCTCGCTCGATGACGGCCAGGTGGAAGCGCGCCTGCTCGATGCAAGCGCCAGCCTGGCCACCCAACCCGGCGACCTGATATCCCTCATCCCCTGGGGTACGCCTGTCGAAGGGATTTTCACCAAAGGGCTGCAATACTCTCTCAACAACGAATCCCTTGTTCCCTGGCAAACCCGCGGAATCAGCAATATCGCTCTGGCTGATTCAGTTGAAATTGATTTTCGATCGGGTCGCTTATTGATTATTAGAACAAAATCTCTTTCAGGAGGATGACGTGATGTCCAGAAAAATACTCGTTTTTACCCTCTTTGTTTCGCTCCTTTTGGCAGCCTGCACGACAACCGCTTCCACTACCGATTTGCCCGGCGAACCCACGACCCTGACGGTCATGACGCATGACTCCTTTTCGGTGAGCCAGGAAGTGCTCTCCGCTTTCGAGACTGCTAATAACATCAAAGTCAATTTTGTTAAGGGCGGCGATACCGGTGCCACGCTCAACCGCCTGATCCTTGAATCGCTTTCGGGCAGTACTCCGGGCGCGGATGTGTTTTTTGGATTGGACAACACCTTTCTCTCCCGTGCCCTGGACCAGGACCTGCTCGAACCATACAACGCGCCGCAACTGGCACAGATCCCGGCTGAGTTCAAGCTCGACCCCGAAAACCGCGCGTTGCCTGTCGACTATGGTGACGTCTGCATTAATTACGACAAAGCCTGGTTCAAGCAAAATGATTTGCCCATCCCCACCTCGCTGGCTGACTTGACAGATCCTCAGTACGCCAACCTCCTGGTGGTCGAGAATCCTGCCACCTCCTCCCCCGGGCTGGCTTTCATGCTGGCGACGATCGCCGAATTTGGCGAGGATGGCTGGCTGGACTGGTGGCAGGCAATGAAAACCAATGGAGTCCAAATAACCTCTGATTGGGAAACGGCTTACTATACCAATTTCTCCGGTTCATCCGGCAGAGGCGCCCAACCAATGGTCGTTTCCTACGCTTCCAGCCCCGCCGCTGAGTTCATTTACGCGGAGACAGAACTGAGTGAATCGCCGACCGCCTCACTGACCGGAGCGGGCATGTGCTGGCGCCAGATCGAATTCGCCGGCATCCTCAAAGGCACCCAAAACCGGGCTGCAGCAGAAAAGTTCATCGACTTTCTCCTCAGCCAGCCGTTTCAGGAGGACGTCCCCATGCAGATGTTCGTGTTCCCGGTTCTGCCCGAAGCAGTCATTCCGGAAGCTTTTCAAAAGACCGTCGAGTCGCCCGAGCAACCTGCCAGCCTACCGCCTGAGTTGATAGCGTCTAAGAGAGATGCCTGGATCAATGCCTGGACCAATCTCATGCTGAACTGAGCCTGGCATTATGACCAAACGCCCTGCATTGCTAGCTCTTGCCCTTTGGCTGATACCGTTGGCGTTCCTCGCCTACTTCTTTTATCAGCCACTGATTGCTATTTTCAGGGTGGTATTTTCGGAGCGCTTCAGCCAGGGCTGGGAATTTTTTGAGTGGTCGCAAGTTAGCAGACCGCTCAGCTTTACTTTTTTTCAGGCGACTCTTTCCACCCTTCTGACTTTGTTGGTGGGTCTACCAGCCGCCTGGCTCTTTGCCAAGTTCGATTTTCCCGGGCGGAAGGGGCTGCGGTCCATCAGCCTGTTACCTTTTATCCTCCCGACAGTAGTGGTGGCGGCAGCCTTCAACACGCTGATAGGACCCCAAGGGTGGATCAACCAGGCGTTGATGGCTCTTTTCAACCTGAGCGCGCCCCCTTTAAAGTTGCTCAACAGCCTGCCAGCCATCCTGATGGCACATGTCTTTTACAACACATCGATCATCATCCGGATTGTCAGCTCTTCCTGGAGCCGACTCAATCCGCGCCTTGAGCAGGCCGCCCGCCTGCTCGGCGCGACCCCCTGGCAGGCTTTTACCAAGGTTACCCTGCCTTTGCTCGCGCCCTCCTTGCTGAGCGCCTCCCTGCTGGTTTTCTTGTTTGACTTCACCAGTTTTGGCGTGGTGTTGATGCTCGGAGGTCCGCAGTTCAGCACCATCGAAGTGGAGATTTACAACCAGGCGATGAACCGCTTCAACCTGCCGGTGGCGGGATTGCTTTCGGTGATCCAGCTTGGCATCACCTTGCTCGTTACGCTGCTGCAGAACCGGGTCAACACCCCTCGTTACGGCAAGGCAGCGCTCAATCCGGAAAGAAGCGCCCTCCGCCGTCCTGCTAAGAGGTGGCAGAAGATCTTCGTTTTATTTATGGTGATCTGCCTCATTTTGTTGTTTGCGGTGCCTGTCGTTAGCTTGATCACCCGCTCGTTCGTGACCCTTGAGGCTGATCGGGGTCAGCGAGGGGAGGTTGCAGTTGGTTTGACTCTGCGCTACTATCGCGAACTTTTCCAGAATCGCAGTGGATCGATCTTTTACGTGCCCCCAATCCAGGCAATTCGCAATTCCCTGCTCTACGCCGGGGTGGCAATCCTGATCGCCGGTCTGCTCGGTTTGCTCACCGCTTATGCCTTGGCGCAGCGAGCCCGCTTCAACAAGTTCCTGGAGCCCCTTTTCATGCTTCCCCTCGGCGCCAGCGCGGTTACCCTTGGGCTTGGGTTTCTTCTCATCTTCAACCGCCCGCCCTGGGCAAACAGCCGCTTCCCGCTGATGATCCCCATTGCGCACTCGCTGATCGCCCTGCCGTTCGTGGTGCGCACGATTCTGCCAGCCATCCGCAGCATCCCGGAATCGCTCCGGGAAGCTTCCCGTACACTCGGCGCCAACCCCTTGCAGGTGCTGCTCAAAGTGGACTTACCCATCGTTCTTCGCAGCCTGCTGGTAAGTTTGGTGTTCGCCTTTACCATTTCGCTCGGGGAGTTTGGGGCAACCAGCTTCCTCAGCAATCCACACGCCCCCACCATTCCCGTGGCAATCTACCGTTACATTTCACAACCGGGTGCGTTAAACTATGGCCAAGCACTGGCAATGTCCAGCCTGTTGCTGCTGGTTTGCGGACTGGGCAGCATATTAATTGAAAAGATCCGCCTCCCCGGAGAGGAGTTGTTTTGATGCTCGAGGTACAAAACCTGACAAAGGACTACGAAAACAAACCGCTGCTTAAGGGTGTCAGTTTTGAGGTGGGCAAAGGCGAGCTGGTCTGCCTGCTGGGTTCTTCCGGCTCTGGCAAGAGTACTATTCTACGCATCATTGCCGGGCTTGAAGAACCGGAATCTGGGGCAGTCTTGTGGCAAGGGCGGGACTTGCGTGACGTCCCGACCCATAAACGGGGCTTTGGCTTGATGTTCCAGGATTACGCCCTCTTCCCCCACAAAACGGTAGCGCAGAACATCGCCTTCGGCTTGCAGATGCAGGGTCTCAAGGAAGAAGAAATCTCACGACGCGTGAAAGAAAGCTTGGAGAGTATCCGCATGCAGAGCTTCGCTGATCGCCCCATCACGGAACTCTCCGGCGGCGAGCAGCAGCGGGTTGCCCTGGCGCGCGCGCTTGCCCCTGCGCCCAATCTGCTCATGCTGGATGAACCGCTCGGAGCGCTGGACCATACCCTGCGGACACAGCTCATCCAGGAACTGCGCGCCATCCTGCATCAGAGCCAAATCCCCGTTATCTACGTGACCCACGACCGCGAAGAAGCCTTTGGACTGGCTGATCGCCTTGTGATCCTGCACGACGGCATCATCCTGCAGCAAGGCAGTCCCAGGGAGCTGTTTGAGCAGCCCTCGACCCCATGGGTGGCAGAGTTTCTCGGGTTGGGCAACCTGGTCCAAGGGGTGGTGACTCAGCTGGAGCCCTTGCAGATAAAAACGTCTTTCACTGAGCTGACTTTATCCAGTTCGCCCCTTGAATTTAGCGAAGGACAGGTATGCCAGGTCCTGCTCCGTCCCGAAGACGCGCTCATCGCCCCGACAAATTCTGCTAGCGAAAATTACTTTGAATGTATCGTCCGCGATTCGCTCTTCATGGGGGAGTATTACCAGCTTGAACTGCTCTGCTCGCAAACCACACTGTTCGCCAGGAGTGAGACTCCCGCGGAGGTTGGTTCGAGGCTGGGTGTGAGTTGGCCTGCAGACAAAATCCAGGTTTTTCCGAAATAATGAGCACACGAACCTTGACCGTCTTCAAACAAAACCACCTTGGGGAGCCAGTGTTCAGTTGGAAAGGCGAGCTCGTCGCTGAAACCCCCACCAGCCGCCTGGTAAGCGCTCGCTTCAGCGGAGCAGATGCCGTGCCCGTGGATAAAGTTACCTTTCGCAAGGACGACTTGATGCTGGAGCGCTATTACACCGACCGCTGGTATAACCTGTTCGAGGTCCACCAGGGCTTATCCGACCAGGTGAAATGCTGGTACCTCAATCTTAGTTACCCGGCACAATTCAGCGTGGAAAGCATCATCTGGCAGGACCTTGCGCTTGACTTGGTGGTGTACCCCAATGGCGAGTACCGTCTGCTTGATGAAGATGAGTTTAACGCTCTGCCGCTGGATGGCGCAGTGAGAAGGCACTGCCTGGAAACAGTACGGGATATTCTCAGTGCACCCGGCTTAATTAAACCTGGCCTGGTTTTTCAGCCAGGCCGGTTAGAATAAGAAACAAGATTAGATAAAGCTCAGCAGGGGAGTCAACATTGACCAGTCGATCCGATATTGACCGCTGGCGACCAGGAGTAATACCACTACCCCACCAATCAATATGCAGCAGCATAAAACCAGCAGAATCACCAGCAGAATAATCCACCAGGCGTTGCTTTTCTTTTTTGGCTGCTGGGTGTACAAAGGTTTTGATTCGGGTGTTTGCGTTTCAGTATAAGTTTGATAGTTTTGATCTTCCATGTAAATCCTCTTTAACGTGCAAAATTGATAAGCTCACTGAGCGGACCACAAAAAGCGATACTTCCAAAAACTCCCAGAAAAATCAGCATGCCGAGGCAGAAAGTGAGCACCCCCAGCCCAATTCCGATCCAACCAAGGATTAACCCGGTATTTGCCAGGCGCTCACCGCCGATCCGACCGTGACTTTTTCCTATCTCAGATTTCGCGACATAGCCTGTAATCAATGCTATTATTGCACCCCAGAACGGGAAACCAATAAAGTTGGCAATACCGCTGATCAGACTGATGATCGACCAGGGCGAAGTGACCTGCTCTTGATTTGAATCTATGTGCTCTGTCATTTCATGACTCCTCTAACTTGTGCTCCCACTGGCCTTTGGCTTACGTCGGCGATTGACAATCGACGCGACCAACCATATGGTCAAAAATACGATGATAACCATCAGTATCGGAACCACAATCGATAACACCGAGACAATCGCGGCAAAAACATCTTCGAGCGTGCTCACCACCGGTGTGCCCATACCTGCCGTCGCCACATCCACCACGGGTCTGGCAACCACGGATTTCGCAGCGTTCACCGACCCCGCCACCAACAACCCACAAACCAACGACAAGACCGGATGAATTTCGGTGATGGTTTTCGCGCTTGCTGCAAACAAGATTGCGCCTGCCACCGGGCGGATGAAGGATTGGACGGCATTATTGATGTGATCTACCACCGGCACCTTATCAGCAACCGCTTCAATCACAACCAAAACCGCCAAAACACCGATCGTCCACCAGCTTTCGAGGGCATTCCAGGGTTCTGCCAGTTCGATCAGATTGGTAAACTTTGCCATCAGTGAAACCACCAGCAAAGGAATGTAGGCGTTGAGACCTGCCGAAACCGAGAGACCAAACGCTCCAAGAATCCCACTCAAAACTTCTGTCATTAATGCCTGCCTTATTATTGAGAACTACCTCAACCCTTACATTATAGTCATTCTAATCCTAAGCACAGTAGAAAATCAAAGGTTTATCGGCTCCCACGTACCGGTTAACGCCAACCGCAGCCATGATGTCAGCAATATCTGCAGCAAAGCAATGGTCATGCCCATCAGGATTGGCAGCAGCAGTTCCCGCCAATGCAGTTGGGCATTTTCCCGCCTGAGGATCATTAATGCCAACACGGTATAGACACTGCTCAACACCAGGAAAACCCCCAGGCCGGAGATTACCATCACTGGATAAATCACAAAGGGATGATTCGTCTGGATCAACACAACCACCAGCACTGACAGAGCAAGTAGCAGCGGAAATGCATACCATTTTTGATACGCAGACTCGTCCACCCAGTTGCTCCAGGCAGTGCCATTAAACAACACATACAGCACGGTGCCAATTCCCAAACCCACACCCATCCCTGTGATCAATCTGAGCAGGTTGGTTGGTTCGTAAATGCCGGAAAAGTTCGGGAAGAAGTGCAGGAAGGAGTTGAAGCCGTCCACCCCGAACCATCCGAACAACAGAACCAAGACCGCGATCACCCATACCGGGGGAAACTTGGCCTTGCGTCCGTGAAATGCCTGGTATCCCAGCGAAAGGATTGCTCCCAAATACATCCCTGTGCAGCGCGCACAAAGCGGTGAGCAAATCCCGTGAATGCAGTAGGAGCGTGCTTCAATTTGATGGCAGACGGCGTAACCGAGCGCGCGCAATTTTCCCCAGAAGCCAGCAGGAGTAAACCCTAACCATACGATCAGGACAACCAAAAACGCCAGTCCAGCCAGGATGATCCAGGGTCGGTCTTTCCTTGTTACTGGTTCCACCGGGGTTTGTGAGATCAAGCCTTCTCCCCCGTCAAATAGGCATGTGCATCTTTTAACCGTTGAATGATCGGTATGTTTTGCGGGCAAAGGCTCTCGCATTCACCACACTCAATGCACATATCCGCTCTCTGATCCTCTTTAAAGTCATTCCGATAAGCGTCGCGTCCGCGACCTTGACGGTCGTACATGACCGATTCATTGTAGAGTTTGAAAATCCGAGGAATTTGGACGCCGTTCGGGCAAGGCATGCAATACTCACAGCTTGTGCAGGGTACCGGCGCCAATCCTGACCAGGCTTGTTGCACCCGGCTGATCGTTGCCAAATCATCTGCGTTCAGGCTTCCAATACCGGAACGGGAGGCGATTTGAAGGTTTTGCTCCACCTGCTCCATGGTGGACATTCCTGAGAGCACTACAGATACCTCCGGTTGATTCCAGAGCCATTGCAAAGCCCATTCTGCCATGGTCCAGTCACGCTGGCTCTGACTGAATGCTTCAGCTACCTGTACCGGTGGATTCTGCGCCGCCAACTTGCCACCTCGCAGCGGTTCCATCACGATCACCCCGAGCCCCTTTTCAGCCGCCTCAAGCAGACCTCGCCTTCCAGCCTGCTCGTTGACGTCCATGTAGTTGTACTGCAGCTGGCAGAAATCCCAATTGTCATAGCCGTTCAGGATCTGTTTGAAAACCTCATAGCGGTCATGGAATGAGAATCCCAGGTGACGAATTTGCCCGTTGGACAACTTCCGTTCAGCCCAATCGAAAACTTTGATTTTTAGGTAATTGTCCCAATGACCCGCATTGAGTGCGTGTAGCAGGTAAAAATCGAGGTGATCTGTCTGAAGACGCTCAAGCTGAGTGGTGAAGAGCCGTTCCATGTCCTCCTGGGATTTAACCAGCCAGGATGGCATCTTGGTCGCCAAAAACACCTTCTCCCGATATCCATCCTTCAGCACCCGTCCCACAAATGGCTCGCTCTGCTCGAGGTGATAGGACCAGGCTGTGTCCACATAATTCAATCCCTGGTCTATTGCTTTCCGCAGCATTGCTGTTGCCAGAGGTTCATCGATCTTTCCGCTTTCACCGTCAACCACGGGCAAACGCATGCAGCCAAAGCCCAGCGCGGATACCTTCAGGTCCAATTTTCCAAATTTTCTGTATTCCATTAGCATTCCTTCTCGATTTCAGGTCTATTCTACCCGCTAATTAATTTCATACGGTATTTGGATGCGTTTTAATCAAGTCTGGTGTTGCACTTTAGTTTTTTTAGCGTAAAATCAAGTTGTGACAGAGGACATCAAACAAATCCAATCACCAACACCGATCGAACCTGAACCCGCCAGTAAAAGCTCGGGCTCTTCTGATTCACCTCGCTGGGGGTGGGCAACCAAACTCGTCGTCGGGCTTTTGTTAATTGCCGGAGTGATTGCACTGATTATCCGCTTTAACGAGTATTTCAAGTTGGTGATCACTGCCTTCATCATTTCCTTTTTGCTTTACCCGATCTGCAACCTGATCAACAAACGCCTGAAAATTTCCTGGCGCATAGCGACTGCCATCGTTTACTTGCTGATCGCTGGGCTGGTGATTTGGCTGCTTGCTAATGCTGGTACCACCATTGCCACCCAGGTGCAAAACCTGTTTGACAGTCTTACTCAGAATGTCGGCGGATTGACCTCCTTTTTGGAGACCTGGTCAAACCGAATTATCACAATCGGACCGTTTAATTTTAAACTACCTTACCTGGATACCGATGTTGTTGCCCAGACCATCACCAACTACTTGCAGCCAGCCGCGGCGCAAGCAGGCATACTGGTAACTCTTGTGGGCGGCTTCCTGTTTAACCTGGTGATCACTTACATGGTCTCATTTTTCATCACTTCCGAGACCAACGGAGTCCGAAGGCAGTTGCTCAACGTCAATGTAAAAGGGTTTGAAAAAGATTTCCGCCGTCTTGGCTATGAGATCACCAAGATTTTCAATGCCTTTATCCGTGGTGAGTTCACAGTCGTGGCGATAGCAATCATCACCTACAGTATCGTCCTCGGCATATTTGGTTTGCCTTACTTCCTTGTTTTGGCCATCATCGCCGGTTTGGGCCGCTTTATCCCATACATTGGTGCCTGGATCGGTTGGATTGGCTTCATCATCGGCGCCATTATGCAGGATCCCACACCCTTTGGGCTTACAAAGTTAATGTATGTCGTCCTGGTCCTGGCTATCGCGATGGTGATCGATATGATCCTCGACAACGTACTCACTCCAAAATTAATGGGTGAGACCCTGGAAGTGCATCCCGCTGCGATCATGATATCCGCTCTGATTGGCGGGCAGATATTCGGGCTGCTGGGCATCATGCTTGCCGCCCCTACAGTCGCGACCCTGAAGCTGCTTTTAGGTTATGCCACAAAAAAGATTTTCGATCAGGATCCCTGGGAAGGCATGGCGTATTACCGCAAGCCAAAAGAGCCTGCGCTGCTGGTTGCCTTGCGCAAATTAGGTAAACGCATCCGAGCCTGGCTCAAAAAACCCCTCGGGCAGGTCAGGGTTTGGTTCAAGAAGACTACCGCTCCCCTCAATGCCTGGCTGAAGCAAACAGTGGTAAAGGTCAGAGTGTTGACAGATAAATGGACCAAGAAAAAAGTCAAAACGCAAGAAACGAAAAAAAAAAGAATGATTAAGTAGCATTACGATTTCATTTATGAGATAATTGATCAATAAACCAAGGAGATACTATGGAAAACGAAGAACCTGTAACCACTACCATTGCCGAAACCGAGAACTATCTCGCCTGGCGAGCTGATGAACCTGATGGCGAATCAACCTATCATCTGGAACTCAACAATGTAACCCTCCACTTTTTCAAAGAAGAATGGCAGGAATTCCTGAAACTGGTAGAAATCGTCGTCGACGAAGAGCTTTAAGTCTCGGAATGTACTTAAAAAGCCTGCACAGAAACTGAGCAGGCTTTTTAAATATCCACTCGCATCCAGAGTAAGGTGCGTGCCAAAGTGAAACCGCTGCTCTCAAAACCGCTGACCGCCCTGCCGGTGGGATATTCCGCCATAAGCGGTTTGCCCCTCCAATTCTCCTGCAGAAAATGGGTCAACAAAACACCCACATGCTCGTTTTCAGCAGAAGTCTGCGGAGCAGCGATGTAGAGGTTGTCAGAGCGTAAAACCGTCCGCTGGAAACTCAAAACAGCCGCCAATTGCTCCCCCACGGTTAAACTGTATTGGCTAAGTTCCATCAGCTTCACCCAATTCAATGGGTTTAGCCTGGCCCAGGGCGAGAGAGTGCCAAATTCCAAAGCAGAATACCAGCGCGTGGCAGGCGGATAGTTGAGCCTGAGCCACTCTTTTTGGCTTTGCCAATCGCCAAATTCCCTGCCGCGAATTTCATACAGGCTGGGATATCGATAGTGCTGGGTTTGGCTCAATCTTGCTGACGCGTTTTTCTTCCAGACATCCAGGCAATGATCCTCACGAAAACCAAGCTGCTGGTACATTCGAATGGCAACGAGGTTATCGCGCTTAACCTGAAGCCAAACCTGCCGCACGCCAACCTGGCGGCTATACCGCAGAGCCTGGCCAACCAGGGCTTTACCAATTCCCCGCCCTCGAAATGCAGGATCCACAGCCACGTTGGCGATCAAATGCAGCCGACGAGCATTATGAGTGTAGGGCATAACCGAGATGTTGCCCACCAAACGACCGTCGACCTCCCAGACAAAACCTAAGGCTGGCATAGTCAGAGGTACCCAATTGGCCTGTTTCATCCTGCGGGCATTTTCGCGCATCTGGATCAGCACAATTTGCCCGTCCGGATCATTTTTCAGAGCGAATGCTTCCTCGATCAGGTTGGCAACGACCTCGCCATCGCGTGCCAGGTCAAAATTGCGTATCGTCCCCGGTGGGGTTTGTGGTGTCGGCATAGCCTTGATTGTATCCAAATTGGGATAAAAAAACAGCCCTCTTTGTGAGGGCTGTCATAAGACAAGAACTAGAATTCCTGCGGTTCGGATGAATTTGGGCGGCGTTGTCGGTACACAATACGACCGCGATCCAAATCATAAGGCGACATTTCCACCCGCACTGAGTCTCCTAAGAGAATGCGGATATAATAACGACGCATACGACCGGAAAGATATGCCAGCACTTCGTGACCGTTATCAAGCCTCACCCGAAATTGTGTTCCGGGAAGGGCTTCAATAATCGTGCCATCAACTGTAATCTTCTCATCTTCTTTAGCCATAAAACCTCACTTCCTGGCTTTCATCAATCGTACGACTTCCGGTAGGAACGACGAACAGCCTTTTTCTTGTCCATTCTGCGCTGCTCACTCTTGGAAACAAACCAGCGTTTGCGACGCACGGTGCTGAGCACACCACTCTTCACGACCTTCTTGCGAAAGCGCTTGAGCAGAGAATCCTGCGATTCATTTGGTCTCAAAGTTACACTTGCCATTGCTATTCACCTCCTTCCGGGTTTAAAATATTGCCAGCGTCTTCAGACGCGCGCAAACAAGTATTATACACGGATTCTTACGAAAGACCTAATCCAAACATTACACTTTTCACAAGTAAAGGTGAATTGAATAATTGTTTCTCCAATTCACTTCTTAAAGCCACCGGCATGGATTACGATTAAATTGCATTTTTCACCAGATCGAATATTAAGATCAAGTCGTCAGTTCTTAAAGGCAAACAGTAAATGTGAAGCGTATTGGATGATTTATCTCTGCGCCAGCATACCCGAGCCGACCAGGAGCTCCTGCAGTTGCTGGGTAATTTCTTTTCGGCGCTCGGATTGAATGGCTAACGTAAGTTCCTCGAGCAAATTGGAGGTGTTTTCTTTCGCTTCTTCAAGCAAACGGTACCGGTAGAGATTTTCAGCTGCGATCGCGTCCAGTATGAGCTGATAAAAGCGGATTGCCAGCAGATGGCTCTCGATCTGCTCCAGCATCACTTCCGGATCGCCCTCGATGATCGGGGGAGGCCAGGGCAGTTCCTTTTGTCCCTCGTCGTGGTGTTCCTCACCGCTTATTGGCATCAGCGTGGTGAAAACCGGGCTGTAATTAGTTCCGACTGCGCGTTTGCGGAAAGAAAGGACCTCCACCTTCGCAAGCGTGCCAGCTTCAATCGCGGCCGTCCAGCCGCGCATCAGCCGGGCAGCCAGTTCATAAGCCGGCTGTGAACCCTGCCCCAAAGTCTCTTGCCTGTCAAATGTGATGCCTTCCTGTGTCAAGGCGCGCTGGACTCTGACGCCAAAAGCCATCACATTTATTGGCAAACCTTCTTTCTGACCCAACCATTGAGAAGCCAACCTGGCCAATTGCTTGTTATACTGCCCGCAAATGCCCCTCGAGCTGCCGATGACCGCCAGAACCTGGCTCTGCTTAACCGGCCGGTGATCAGAACGCTCTTCCACTTTGTGCTTTACTGGTTTGCCCCGCACCTTGTACCTCACCTGGGCCGCCACCAGCGAGAAACGCTCCGCGTACGCCGCGAGAGAAGCCTGGCGGTTGAGCGCCATTTGCATGGTACTCAGCGAAAGCACGCGCAATGAACCCAAGAGCGGTTCTATCGCTTCAAGGTTCGAAAGCCTGGCTTCTGTGCGTTCTTTGCCTTCAGACATTTAGGCTTTACCCAACCTGGAATTTATCGAGCGCCCAGATGAAGACCACCGCCGAGCTTTTTCCAATAAGTGCTCCCTCATCTTCCATCTGCGGTTCATAATCAGCATGTAGCCCGTACCCATAATGAATGGATCCAATCTCGTTACAGGAGTCAGTAATGAGATTCAGAGCCGTCTGTACTTCGCTATTGCGAACTGCGATGAACAGTGTCATCTGGCTCTGCCGCAGCATTCCTCCGCGCGTCTCAGAGTATGTAGCTGTAAAGCCAGCATTGATCAGTGCCGAAAGCACGTCATCGCCATATTTTTTTGGCACGATCGCCATGATCATTTTCATTTGTTTTGCTTCACTTTCTGATCCCATAGGCCCAGAAAGGCACCTAAAGCCTGGTTTAAATCTTCCCTGACTTCTTCGCTCAGGCTGCGCTCATATTTGATGGCATCCATTGACTGGGCAGCATAGATGTGCAAGTAGCTGACCATTTCATGAGCAAACACGCTCACTCTTTCAGGCTTAATCTCATCCATGAAGCCTTGCGTGATGGCATAGAATTGCACCACTTGATCCTCGAAGAGCACTGGCTGGTTGGGACCTTGCTGCAGGAGGGCGTTTAGCCTCTGCCCGCGTTCGATTTGCTTGCGTGTGGCTTCGTTTACCTCGGTACCGAACCGGGCAAAACGCGCCACTTCTTCGTACTGTGAGAGCTCCAGCTTTAACGCCTTTACCACGGATTTCATCGCTGGCTCTTGCGCCGCAGACCCCACGCGCGAAACAGACCTGCCGATGTCGATAGCAGGTTTATTGCCTTTGTTGAATTCATCCGCGTCCAAAACGATCTGCCCATCGGTGATGGAGATCAAATTGGTCACAATATAGCTTGAGATATTCCCGCGTTGAGTCGTCGCGATAGGCAGTGCCGTGATGCTTCCACCACCGTGCGCCTCGTTCAGGCGGCACGCGCGCTCCAGAAGGCGCGAATGGAGGTAAAAAATGTCTCCGGGATAGGCTTCGCGTCCGGGTGGGCGCCGCAACAGCAAACTCATCTCACGGTAAGTATCCGCGTGCTTCGACAAATCGTCGTAAACAATTAATACGTCCATGCCGTTATCCAGCAGGAACTCAGCCAGGGTCACACCTGCGTACGGCGCCAGGTAGCGTAGCGCGGGGGGATCATCGGGGCTTGAAACCATCACCGTGGTTTGGTTCATGACCCCGCCGGCTTTGAGGGTTTCAACCGCACGCAATACGGATGTCTTTTTCTGCCCGATCGAGACGTACACACAGCGGACATCGGTGCCTTTTTGGCTGAGGATGGCATCCAGTGCCAGAGTGGTCTTGCCCACCTGGCGGTCGCCAATGATCAATTCACGCTGTCCGCGCCCAAGTGGCAGGAGTGCGTCGACGATCTTTGTGCCGGTAAACAGCGGTGTGTCAACTGGCGCACGGTCAATCACACCCGGCGCGATGCGTTCTACGGAGCGAAATTCAGAGGGGACAATCGTTCGCTTTTCATCCAGCGGTCTTCCAAGGGGATCTACCACTCTGCCAAGGAAGGAAAGACCTACTGGAACACTGAGTCGTTTGCCCGTTGCAACTGCCACATCTCCGCCACGAATGCCAGTGTCGTCGCCAAACAGGATCACATCCACATGCTTGCGGTCGAGATTTAGCACCATGCCCTGCACCCCATTTGGGAAAGTCACCAATTCCTCCAGAAAAACCATCGGCAAACCGCTGAGCGTGGCAATGCCATTGCCAACATGCTGCACGGTACCAACGCTGTGGATGAAGATCTGGTGCCTTTGCCTCTGGCTGGCTGACTGAAGCTCACTGATGACATATTCCGGCTTAAGGGATCGCAGACGCGCCGGCAATTTTTCTGCCACACGTGCCTTCACCTCCTCCAGGAATTCTTCCCGCGTCACCGACAAGGGATCATTAACGCGCAACTGCTCGGTCAGATCAGATAGTCGCTTTTGGGTAGCAAGGTCTAGATCATTCATCTTCAGATTTTGCCACTGTTTCCAGTTTCTGACTGATTTCATCCCGCAGAGAGTCCAAATGAGCACGGATGGTGTTATCCAGCACGATGTCTCCAACCCTGGCGCGGATGCCGCTCACAAGCTCTGGTCTGACGTTCACTTTCAACTCCACTTCTTTGTCCGTCAGGGCGTTGAAAGTGTTGACCAGTTTCATTTGCTGTTCGGTGGTGAGCTCACGCGGCACCTCAACTTCCACGGTCGGAATTCTTTCTTCCAAGGAATCGCGGATATTCTGAACCATGCGCATATCGGTTCGACCCATGTTCCAAATGTTGCGAGTCACTTCTTCAATGAGCTGATCGTGGACTTCCGGCGGTATAACTTCGCGCAGGGTCTCATTACTGATGTGGATGACCGTTTCCACCAGGTCGTTCTGCAGGCGCTTGATGTCCACTTCCTGCTCCTTGCGCGCCTCGGCAATAGCTTCCATCATGATTGACTCTGCTTCCTGACGGGTCGCCTCCAGCAACTCTTCCTGCCGGCTCTGGCTGTTGACATATGCCTGATCGATAATCTTTTCGATTTCCTCATCCAGATTGAACAGACGCTGGTCAAGCTCCTCCAGGCGCTGCTGGGCAGCCAACTGATCGCGCTGCAGAGCTGCCCTGAGGGCAGCCTTCTCAATTGCCCGTTCCTCTGCACGCTTGGCCGTCGGTTTAAAAACCAGGAAGTACAGGATCACCGTCAAGACGAGGAAATTGATAATCGCCCAGATGATGGTGCCAAGGTCAAAGTCTAGCATGGATTAGCCCCCAAAAAAGCGTGTGATTAAGGGGTTGGCAAATAACATCACCAGCACAACCAACAACACGTAAATCGAAGCCGTTTCTATCAGCGCCATTGAAATCAGCATGGCTGTCCGCAATTGTGGTGCTGCATCTGGCTGCCTCGCCATTCCATCAATCGCCTTTTCTGCCACCTTACCCTGTGCCCAGGTGGGTATCATGGTTCCAAGCATGATTGCCACTCCAGCAACGATAGTAGTGACAATTATGATTAAAACTTCAGGTGTCATATTCTCCATTATTGAGTTCCTTTCTTACTAATATTACTAAGTTTACGAATTCTTTTCTTCTCAGCATTTTCTGCTTTGAATCTTTGATCTTCTTCATTAATTTCCACCGCGGACGAGATGAACAAAGCAGCCAATGTTGTCAGCACATACGCCTGCAGCACACTTGAGATCATCGAGATTGCGGTCACAGCAATCGGCAGGAAGTACGGCACGATCGAAAATATAATCGCCACGATCAAATCCCCGCTCAAGATGTTGCCAAACAAACGCATCGAAAGCGAGAGCGTGCGGCTGAACTGCCCGATCAATTCGATAGGAAACATGAAGATCGGGCTGGCAAATTCCTTCAGATACTTCCAGACACCCTTCTTGATCATGCCGTAGATGTGCACCGAAAAAACCACAATCAATGCCAGCCCGATGGTGGTGTTGATATCTGCCGTGGGGGATTTCATGCCCGGGATGATAGAAATCAGGTTGGCAAAAAGCGTAAAGATCATCAGGCTGCCCAGCAAAGGAATGTAAGGATGCAGGTCATCCACATCCATGGCATCATCCACAATGCTGATAACCATTTCGAGAATGTATTCCAACAGATTAGGGTTGAGCAGTTTTAAGATCAACACCGTAAGGATAATAATGCCCATGGTGATCCAGGTGAAAAGCACCGTGTCTCGGATAGGAAGGATCCCGAAGAGAGTGAAGACGATGTTGTGTTCAATTACATCCAATTTACTACTCCTTCCGATCTGTGGGTTTGTTCAGGCTGTTGTTATAAATGATCACCTGCACCCAGGTGGCGATCGTGATCACAAACACCATCCCAATCGCTCCCAGGGGTTCGGTCCGTAAGGCCAGGTAGAGAAGCAGCCCAAGCAAGATAAACACCACAAAACGCCGCAGTATCAACCTCGCCATCGGGGATTTCTGCCCAGCCAGCATGGGATGGATCTCTTCGACTTCCTTACGCAGCCATTGGAAAGAAAGCACAGACCAGCCTGTGGCGACCAGGATCCAAAATAGGATCCAAAATACTTTCAAGCCCTCATTTTCCATAGCTTTGCTTTCGCCTGCGTTCCTGCTCTTTGATCAATTCTTTCATTTTTTCGAGCTCAGCGGCTCTTTTTTCGTTCTCTTCCTTATTCATCACATAAAATTCATATTTCACATGACGGATCACCGCCGCAATCGCAGATAGCAGGCCCATACCAAGCAAAATGAGCGTCCAGCGTGGGCTGGTATCCAACCGGCGGTCCAGGAAAAAGCCCAGCAAGGGACCGCCAACAATTGGTAGGGCAATTTCCCAGCCGATGGTCGTCGCCCGCAGGTCGCTCGCGGAAAACAAGCGCCTGCGTCTGGTTACTTCTTCCTCGTTCGGCTGCCCAGGCTGGCTATCCGGGGTTGCGCTGGTGACCTGTTTTTCTACCATCACACCCTCAATGTGTTGTTAAAATGCTGACCAGGTTATCGGACAAAGTCAATATGCCAGCTTTGACTGAAACGGTTTGACCCTGATTATCCTTCCAGAACTTGAGCTCTCCATCGCTGGTAGCCGCAATCATGGCGGCATGCCCCGGGTGGATCCCCAGCCAGGATCCATCTTTCAGCCGAACCTGCAGTCTTTCGACCTGCTCCAGTTCCAATCCGCCCGAACCCAGGCTGAGCACCTGCACCCTGAGGAGTTTCTCGGAATCAGATTGGCCGCTCATTAGCTTCCTCCGGGCTGAGTGCTTCCTCGATCGATTCCATCTCTTCGGCTTGCAGCAGGACGTCCGCGATCGTACCGGTCATGTAAAAAGCCTGCTCGGGCAGGTCATCATATTTTCCTTCCAGGATCTCTTTGAAGCCACGCACAGTCTCCTCAATCGGCACAAACACTCCCGGTTTGCCCGAAAAAGCTTCTGCCACAATGAAGGGCTGCGTCAGGAAACGCTGCACCCGGCGAGCTCGGATCACGGTTTGCTGATCTTCCAGCGAAAGTTCTTCCATACCGAGGATCGCAATCAGGTCCTGAAGCTCTTCATAGCGCGCCAGGGTCGCCCTGACCTGCATGGCTACGTTGTAATGTTCGCTTCCTACGTTCTCAGGTGTCAGAAAATTCGAACTGGATTGCAACGGGTCGATAGCTGGGTAGAGCCCCAGCGAAACAAGCCTGCGTGAGAGCACCGTGATGGCGTCCAAATGTGAGAAGGTGGCTGCCACTGCCGGGTCGGTCACGTCATCAGCAGGGATATAGACTGCCTGAACAGAAGTAATACTGCCGCTGCTGGTGGAGGTGATGCGTTCCTGGAGCAAACCCATCTCGGATTCGAGCGTGCTCTGATAGCCCATCTCACTCGGTAATCGCCCCAAAAGCGCCGAAACCTCGGAGCCAGCCTGGATAAAGCGATAGATGTTGTCGATAAAGATCAGCACCGGGCGGCTTTCTTCGTCGCGGAAGTACTCTGCCATCGTCAGAGCAGTGAAGGGGATACGCATACGCGCTCCGGGCGGTTCGTTCATCTGCCCAAATGCCAGGATGGCTGAATCGATCAAGCCGGAAGCGGTCATTTCCAGCCACATGTCGTTGCCCTCACGGCTGCGTTCACCCACACCCGCAAAAAGCACGATGCCCGAACTCTTGGTGATGGTGTTGTTCATCAACTCCAGCATCAAGACGGTCTTGCCAACGCCCGCCCCTCCGAACAGACCGACCTTGCCTCCCTTGGGGTACGGAGTCAGTAGGTCGATGGCTTTGATGCCGGTAACAATCTTGTCGTGTGAAATCACCTGGTCGCGAATCGCCGGAGGTTTGCGGTGAATTGGGGCAAAAGTTTTAGGTTCAAAAGGTCCCCGGTCGTCGATTGGCTCACCGAGAACGTTGAAAAGTCTTCCCAGGGTCTCCCTGCCAATGGGAACCGTGATCGGCACCCCCAGGTCGATTACGGGCATCCCGCGTCTGAGCCCGGCTGTGCTGCCCATGGCGATGGCACGCACCACATTGGTGCCGACATGCTCTTGGATCTCCAGGATCAGGTCACCGCCTTCCTTGCGTTTAACCAGCAGGGCGTTGTAGATAGAGGGAAGATCTCCGGATCCAAATTCGACGTCAACCACAACGCCGACTAAGCGGATGATAACCCCTGGATTTTTGTGTTCAGTGTTCTCAGATTGCACAGGTATTCCCATTTCTAACTTGGCACTTGAAAGGTCAGAGCCCTGACCGGGAAACAGCACATAATGATTATGCCGTAAAAAGTTGAAAAAGTCAAAAAAACTTGTACCTTCACTCATGATCGCTAGAGTTAGCTTCTTGCTTGCAATACAGGCCTTGCGCGATGTGTGGGCGCTACAATTCTGAATCCCACTGGTACAATTATTCACAATGGAAAACTACTCTGCCGCCCCGATTACACCCGAATTAGCAGGCTCGTTGATGCCACTGCGGCCGGATGAATCCTTTAAAGGCACCTTCGGCAAAGCATTGGTGGTGGCTGGCTCGCGCAAATACACAGGGGCAGCGAAACTTGCCATCCAGGCAGCCTTACGCAGCGGGGCTGGGCTGGTTTTTGCAGCTATTCCGGAAGTCATCCACGCTCCACTTGCCGCAAGTATTTCAGAAGCGATCTGGCTCCTGTTGCCCGAGAAAGATGGCGCCATCACCGTGGAGGAGCATTCAGCCTGCGTGGAGGAGAAAAAGACAGGTCAAACGTCAGAGGAAAAGGCAGGCTATGTTTCAGAGGAAAAGGCAGGCCTTTTCCCTACGAAGGGAAAAGATGCTGTTTTGGTGGGTCCGGGCTTGAGCCAAACGGAGGGCACACAAGCTTTTCTGCTCGGCTTGCTGGAACACCTGCGGGAAGTTGCGCCCGATCTGCCACTGGTGGTGGACGCGGATGCGCTCAACATCCTGAGTCAACAGCCCGATTGGCACAGCCTCCTGCCACACCGGGTCGTTCTGACCCCGCATGAAATGGAGTTTTCCCGCCTGACAGGGCTATCCTTGAGCGAGATCCACTCCAACCGACTCAAGCTCGCCACCACCTACGCGCAGGAATGGCGGCAGACTTTGATCCTGAAGGGACCCAACACGCTGGTTGCCTCCCCTGATGGGGATTGCCGCGTCCTACCGTTTGCCAACTCGGTCCTGGCGCATGGCGGCTCGGGCGATGTGCTGGCGGGCTTGATCGTTGGTCTGCTTGCGCAAGGGCTCTCGCCTTTCGACGCAGCCACGCTTGCGGTCTGGCTGCACGCTCGCGCTGCGGAGCTGGCACTGGCACTTGTCGGTCACCCTGCTGCCACCCTGCCTTCGGACATCCTTCAACATATTGGCAAGGCGATGAGCAGCCT
>WOYI010286145.1_pt1 | contig 20172 bp, 16 predicted proteins | sample 6423411 | NCBI WGS metagenome assembly WOYI01 (sample SAMN13441803, study PRJNA592873) | oil field metagenome | biome: oil field; feature: oil-well bore; material: oil-contaminated soil; isolation source: oil-contaminated soil from oil-well borehole | place: Germany: Wietze | collected 2016-10-18 ... | reverse complement strand
ATTGACATACTGGTTTTAAAATTTAGTGCGTTTTCTTGCGGAGACTACTTATAAATTGAAAGTTATTTTTAAATACATACCCCCCAAACCCCACGAAGGGGGACTATACCTAGGGGGAGCTTAGGTGGGGTCAGAAACTTATAAAATGAAAGTAATTTTTACATTTGCAAACTTTTGGGGCAGCCTCTTTGCTTCGGTTAGCATTCGCACTGATAGGCGCAATCGTGACAATGGGCCACTTCGCCTTTTAATCTTTTATCTACCAACTCGTCGATCCGGTCGCGCAACGGTTCCAGTTTTATTTCGTTTACTACCTCGTGAGTAAAAGCATTCATCATCATCAGCCGCGCTTTGTCGTCGTCAATACCTCTTGAACGCAGGTAAAACAGGGCTTCCTCGTCAATCTGTCCAACCGTTGCACCGTGACTACATTTTACATCATCGGCATCGATAATTAATTGCGGCTTGGTTTGCATGGTTGCTTCGTCGGTCAGCAATAAGTTATTGTTTCGCTGGAAAGCATTGGTTTTTTGTGCATCTCGTACCACATGGATTCTTCCTGAAAATGCACCGGTTGATTTATCGTCGAGTACCATTTTGTAAACCTGGTTACTCATGCATTGTGGCTTGGCATGTATTACCTGTGTGAAATTATCGATGTGTTGTTTGCGATCCATAAATGCCATTCCAAACATATGCGCTTCGGCATTTTCACCATCAAGAATAAATTTCAGGTTATTCCGGATTAGTCCACCGTGCAACGAGGCAGTGAGCGAAGTTGCCCTTGAATCGCGGCCTTGTTTTACAAAAACCGAATTCAGATTGGCGGCTTTGTTATGCTGGTTTTGGAGGGTGTAAAATTCCACCTCGGCGTTGTCTCCAACAAAAATCTCGGTTACCGAATTGTTCAGGTACTGGTTCAGGTTCAGCGTATGATCGCATAACAAAACCTGTACTTTGGCTCCACTTCCAACCTTAATAAAGTTACGTTGCGTTGCAAAAGTATCCACATTGTTTTTCAGAAAATTGATGATCTGAATGGGGCTTTCCACTACAACATTTTTGGGGATGTAAAGGAAAAAACCATCGCGGGCAAAAGCGGTATTTAGCGCCACCAGCGGATCGTCGTCGGGTAAGGCAATGCTGCCATATTCCTCAAGTAATTCAGGCCGTTCTTTCGCTACTTTGTCGAGGCTATCGAAAATCACTCCTTCAGGCAAATTCAGTTTCTCTTCTTTTTGAAACCAGCCATTCACTACAAAGGCAAGGTTGGTTTTAAGGTCGGGTACGTCACACCGAAATACCTCATCGCGGTCGGTGCTTTGCTCGCGTTTCTGGTGCATGAACTGAAATTCAGGCGAAAACGCGGGTTGAAGATCGGTGTATTTATAATTTTCGTTTTTACGCGTAGGTATCCCCTGCAACACAAAATTCTGAAACGCCTTGTTCCGATGAGCGTTCAGTATTTCGGAAGACGCCTCAAAAAGAGCCTTCCTTACCTCGTTGTAGTGTGCAGTATACTTTAGCGTTAAATCTGCTTTCTCGACTAAAACACTCATTTTTATAAATTTTCTGATTTAATCCAGTCGTAACCTTTTTCTTCGAGTTCGAGCGCAAGTTCTTTCCCGGCCGTTTTAACAATTTTACCTTTATACAGGATGTGAACAAAATCGGGGACAATATAATCGAGCAAACGCTGGTAGTGTGTTACCACAATCGCCGATCTTTCGGGCGAACGAAGTGCATTTACGCCGTGTGCCACGGTTTTTAATGCGTCGATATCCAGTCCTGAGTCTGTTTCGTCTAAAATCGCTAATTTGGGTTCGAGCAAGGCCATCTGAAAAATTTCATTTTTCTTCTTTTCCCCACCCGAGAAACCTTCGTTTACCGAACGGTTCGTAAGGTTAGGATGCATATCGACCATGTCCATTTTCTCACGCATCAGTTTCAGAAACTCGCCTGCTGTAAGTTCCTTTAAACCATTATACTTGCGATGTTCGTTCACTGCTGTTTTCAGAAAGTTCACCATTGGTACTCCTGGAATTTCAACCGGATACTGAAAACTTAAGAAGATCCCTTCTTTGGCACGATCTTCCGGCGATTTATCGAGCAAATCTTCGTTTTCGTAAATCACTTCACCCGATGTAATTTCGTATTCTTCCTTACCTGCCAAAACATTGGCGAGCGTACTTTTTCCCGATCCGTTCGGGCCCATTATGGCATGTACTTCACCGGGTTTTACTTCCAGGTTAATCCCTTTCAGAATTTCCATCCCTTCGACGGAAACGTATAAGTTTTTAATTGATAACATTTAAATAGTATTGAGATTTTAGTATTGAGAACAGTGACTCTTTACTTCGACTTTAAACTTTGAACTTTAAACAGTGAACTGTTTATCCTACGCTTCCCTCTAAACTGATCTGCAACAATTTCTGGGCTTCCACAGCAAATTCCATCGGCAGCTTATTCAGAACCTCTTTTGCATAACCATTCACGATCATCCCGATTGCGGTTTCGGTGTCGATACCACGCTGGTTACAATAAAAAATCTGGTCTTCACCAATTTTCGAGGTAGTTGCTTCGTGCTCGACCACCGACGATTTGTTTCCCACTTCGATATACGGGAAAGTATGTGCTCCACAGGTATTATTGAGCAAAAGCGAGTCGCACTGCGAGAAATTACGCGAGTTCTTCGCATTTGGCATAATTTTCACTAACCCGCGATATGAATTATCACTCTTCCCGGCTGATATCCCTTTTGATATGATGGTTGATTTAGTGTTTTTTCCGATATGAATCATTTTCGATCCGGTATCGGCCTGCTGACGGTTATTGGTTACTGCCACCGAATTAAACTCTCCAACCGAATTATCGCCCATCAGAATACAACTTGGGTATTTCCAGGTTATTGCTGAACCGGTTTCCACCTGTGTCCAGCTAATTTTCGATGAAACTCCTTTGCAAACACCGCGCTTGGTTACAAAATTGTAAATTCCGCCTTTACCATTTTTGTCGCCCGGATACCAGTTTTGAACCGTCGAATATTTTACTTCGGCGCGGTCCATGGCGATAATCTCGACCACCGCAGCATGTAACTGATTTTCGTCGCGCATCGGGGCGGTACAACCTTCGAGGTAACTCACATAACTGTCGTCGTCGGCAACTATGAGTGTTCTCTCAAACTGCCCGGTATTGGCTGAATTTATACGAAAATACGTTGACAATTCCATAGGGCAGCGAACACCCTTTGGAATATAACAGAACGACCCGTCGCTGAAAACAGCCGAGTTGAGCGCAGCAAAATAATTGTCGGCAACCGGAACAGACATTCCAAGGTATTTCTTTACCAACCCGGGGTGCTCACGAACCGCTTCCGAAAACGAACAGAAAATGACCCCTTTTTCGGCCAGCGTTTCTTTAAAGGTTGTTTTCACCGATACACTATCGATAACCGCATCAACGGCAACTCCGGCCAGTTGTTTTTGCTCTTCGAGCGGAATGCCAAGCTTGTTAAATGTCTCGATCAACTCGGGATCTACCTCATCCAGGCTTTCGTACTGAACTTTCTTTTTTGGAGCCGCATAATAACTGATTTCCTGTAAATCAATCGGCGGAATTTTTAGGTAAGCCCAGTTGGGCATCTTCATTTTCTGCCACTTCCGAAAGGCTTCCAAACGGAAGTTCAGCATAAATTCGGGCTCCTCTTTTATCGCTGAAATTAAGCGAATAACGTCCTCATTCAGGCCCTTTTCAATAATATCGGTTTCAATCGCTGTAACGAAACCGTATTTATATTCACCCTGAGTTACATCATTCAATATTTTATCTTGTTCTTCCATTATTTAATTGAATTCTTACCCTTATAACAATACTTAACTAAGTCTGTTTAAATTAAATTGCAAAGATATAAAACTATGGGTATTTTTGCTCAAAGAATTACATATATAAATACTTTTTTGTCTTTATTTAAGAATGGGGAATAAAAATACAAGAACGAGTATCTCAGAGTTGGGGGAATTTGGCTTAATCGACCGGCTGACACAAAATTTTACCACTAAAAACGGAAGTACAATAAAAGGTGTTGGCGACGATGCGGCGATCCTCGAATACCGCGAAAAACAAGTGGTTATTTCCACCGATTTATTGACTGAAGGGGTACATTTTAACCTGATGTATGTTCCGTTAAAACACTTGGGATACAAAGCCGTGGCGGTTAACCTGTCGGATATTTGTGCGATGAACGCCACCCCGCGGCAGATTACGGTGAGCATTGCCTTATCGGGTAAATTTTCGGTTGAAGCGGTTGAAGAATTGTATTCGGGCATTCAACTGGCCTGCGAAAAATACCAGGTTGATTTGGTTGGAGGCGACACTACCAGCTCGCTTACCGGACTGACCATCAGCATTACTGCGGTGGGTGAAGTTGAAAAAGATGAAATTGTATACCGGAGTGGCGCCAAACCCAATGATTTGCTTTGTGTATCGGGCGACCTTGGTGGCGCTTACATGGGGTTACAATTGCTTGAACGCGAAAACGAGGTATTCAAGGTAAATGAAAATATGCAACCCCAGTTGGTGGGTTATGATTATATACTGGAGCGCCAGTTAAAACCCGAACCACGTGCTGATATTATTTCAACATTCAGGAAACTGGGAATCAAGCCAAGTTCGATGATCGATATTTCTGACGGACTTTCTTCGGAGGCGATGCATCTGTGTAAAAGTTCGGGAGTTGGCTGTAATCTTTTCGAAGACAAAATCCCGATGGACTTCCAAACAAAAAAAATGGCTGAAGAACTCAGCATTAATCCATTGGTGGCTGCTTTGAATGGCGGAGAAGATTATGAACTACTTTTTACTGTGCCCCTCGATGATTATGAAAAGATCAAGAACGATCCTGATTTTACTATTATTGGCCACATGACCGAAGCATCCGAAGGAATCAACCTGGTAACTGCTGCAGGTTCGGCTATTCCGCTACAGGCACAAGGCTGGAACCACGGGGCTGCCAAATAATCCAGTTTATAATAACATTCTTTTTAAACAAAAAATGCCACTCTTTCGAATGGCATTTTCATAGGGTTTATTATCACAAATTAATCGGGGAAATACCCACGAATAATTCCTCGTTTCGAATCTTTTACAAAAAGCAAAACCTCATCCCGCTCGGGTGTAGCCGGCATTTCGGCTTCAATAATTTCAACAGCCTGTGCCACATTCAGCCCTTTCTGGTAAATGTAACGGTAGATATCCTGTACTTCACGGATCTTATCGTTGTTAAAATTTCTTCTGCGCAGGCCAATTGAATTTATACCTACATAAGACAATGGCTCGCGTCCGGCTTTAATAAATGGCGGAACATCTTTACGGACCAGCGATCCGCCCGAGATCATCACATGCGAACCAATGCGGCAAAACTGGTGAATTGCACTCATCCCGCCAATGATAGCCCAGTCGTCGATACAAACTTCGCCGGCAAGTTGTGTACTGTTCACTAGAATTACGTTGTTGCCCACTACACAATCGTGTGCGATGTGCACATAGGCCATGATCAGGTTGTTGTTTCCAACAACGGTTTTTCCTTTGGCCGAGGTACCCCGGTTAATGGTAACGTATTCGCGTATAGTATTGTTATCGCCAATTTCAACGGTTGAATATTCGCCTCTGAATTTAAGGTCCTGCGGAACAGCTCCGATAACGGCGCCTGGGAAAATATTACAGTTTTTACCAATTCGGGTTCCGGGCAAAATAGTAACGCTCGAACCAATTCGGGTTCCTTCCCCGATAACTACATCATGATCAATCGACACAAATGGCTCGATCACAACATTGTCGGCTACCTTGGCATCCGGATGAACGTAAGCTAATGGTTGTTTCATTTATTTGTATAAAATTTTTAGTTGTTTTCTGTTTCTCTGTAGGTAAGAACCTGAATCATAGCACTGATAACGAGGTTTATTACGCTGCAAATATAATATTATTTCTTAATCTTCTTTTTTTACAATTTGTGCCATAAATTCTCCTTCGGCTACAACTTTGTCGCCGACGTATGTAGTGCCTCTCATGTTGGCAATGCCGCGGCGGATGGGAGAAGTAAGAATAAGTTTGAACATTAGTGTATCGCCTGGTACCACTTTTTGTCTGAATTTAACATTGTCGACACGAATAAAATAAGTGGAATATTTTTCAACTTTCGAATTGAGGACCAGCAAACCACCGCACTGTGCCATGGCTTCAATCAACATCACCCCGGGCATAACAGGTTCGCCGGGAAAATGTCCCTGGAAGAAGGGTTCATTAACCGATACATTTTTAGTTCCGATAATCACGTTATCTTCAATGCTGATTACTTTATCGACCATTAAAAACGGATAACGATGCGGAAGCAATTCCATAATACGGGTTACGTCCATCAGCGGTTTGGCATTCGGATCAATTTTTGGAGCAGCAGCCAGCGATTCTCTCAAGTGTTTTTTTAATTCCTGTGTAAACAAGGTGTTTGGCCCGTGACCCGGTTTCGACGCAATAATCCTTCCTTTAATCCTTTTCCCGAGCAAAGAAAGATCACCAATTACATCGAGTAGTTTATGACGGGCACATTCGTTATCGAAATGCAAATCGAGGTTATTTAAGATACCCTGTGGTTTTACCGTTACACGCGGATGATTGGTAAGATCGGCCAAGCGATCGAGTTCTGCCTGACTGATTTCGCGGTCGATAATTACGATCGCATTATTAAGGTCGCCGCCTTTGATCAGGTTATGACTAAGGAGAAATTCTATCTCACGCACAAAAACAAAGGTGCGGCATGGTGCAATTTCCGTTTTAAAATCGGATAAGTTTTCGAGTGTGGCATATTGGTTGCCCAGCACTTCCGACGGAAACGAGATCATTATATTCAAACGATAATCATCGTCGGGTAAAGCCACAATATGTGAACCCGATTTCGGGTCATACATTTCAATTTTTTTGGTGATCTCGAAAAACACGCGTTCAGCATCCTGTTCAACTACCCCTGCCTTTTCGATTGCTTCAACAAAATATTTCGAACTGCCATCGATTATGGGCGCTTCCTCGTTGTTTACTTCGATGAGCACATTATCGAGGTCCATCCCAACCAATGCTGCCAGCGCGTGTTCGATGGTTCCTATACGAGCTCCGTCTTTTTCAAGCAGCGTACCACGCGATGTGTCGATTACCAGGTCAACATCGGCATCGATAATTGGCTGGTTTTCGAGGTCAACTCTTTTAAATTTAAAACCATGGTTAACCGGTGCGGGGAGAAAATTCATGGTTACCAGCACACCCGTATGAAGTCCTTTTCCTTCAATTTTAAACGAGTTGGACAGCGTCTTTTGTTTTACCACCATAAGGGTTATTTTTTCATTCTTATTTGCTTAATGCATCCAAATCTTTGCGTAGTTGCAATACATCATTACGGATTTCCGGAAGTCTTCGTAACATCACATACGCCTTCATGGCTACTTTAATATCGATGGCTGGTGAACCCAGCAATATCTGATCGCTTTTAATATTTTGAACAACGCCCGACTGTGCTCCCAGGGTAACATTGTCGCCAATGGTTATGTGTCCGCCAATTCCTACCTGGCCTCCAAAAGTGCAATTGTTCCCAACTTTTGTAGAACCGGCAATTCCAACCTGGCCGGCAAAAACAGTATTGCTGCCAATCTCGCAGTTATGGGCAATCTGAACAAGGTTATCAATTTTGGCGCCTTTTCGGATAATAGTAGAACCCATTGTCGCACAATCGATAGCCGTATTGGCGCCAATTTCCACATCGTCTTCCAACACTGCATTTCCAATTTGCGGGATCTTCTTGTAAGTACCGTCTTCGTTGGGGGCAAAGCCAAAACCGTCTGCTCCGATTACTACACCCGCGTGAATAATACAACGGTTGCCAATCACTGTGTCGTCGTATAATTTAGCGCCTGCATAGATGATGCAATCGTCGCCAACCTTAACATTGTCGCCAATAAAAACCTGTGGATATATTTTTACATTTTTGCCAATTGTAGCATTCTTGCCGATATAAGCAAATGCACCAAGGTACAATTCTTCACCCATGGTTACATTTTCAGAAATATAGCTGGGTTGCTCTATTCCTGATTTTAAGGCGCCCTTTGCCTGAACATAGAGATCGAGCAACAAAGCGAAAGCTTTGTAAGCATCGTTTACCTTAATTAGGGTAGCCTGTATTTTATTTTTTGGTACAAAACTTTTATTCACCAACACAATTGATGCCTTAGTTTCGTAAATATATTGTTCGTATTTTGGATTTGCCAAAAATGCCAGGGAACCTTCTTTACCTTCTTCGATCTTGGAAACATTCGATACTATAACATCGCCGTTACCAACGATTTCGCCGTTGAGAAACGCGGCAATGTCTGTAGCTTTAAAATCCATTCTGTGTTTTTTTTGCGTTGCAAATATAGTCTTTAACTAATAATTGTCCAATTCCTTTGGATAACACACGAAATGCTTCCGTACCGCTTTTGAAAGTGCCGACAGGTTAACATCGGATGCTTCGTTCAGTTCGCTTATTGTTTGATCCTTGTTTAGAACAAAGATATTCTCATCATGTTTATTGTAAGCGCTGTTTGTGATAACACCCGTCATCAAAAAATATGTTGCAAGTTTTTCGTCAGGCATTATTTTTTCGCGGATGGCTTTTAAATACTTTTCCTCTTCTTTCCGCGAAAGCGCTTTATCGCTAAGTTTTATCCGTAAAAGTTTTCGGTTGGTAAGACAATGGGAAAGTTTCGAAAGCACCGGGTCGGGGTGAAATTGCCATTCTTTGATGGCGATCAGAATATCATTATCGTCGAGTAAAGTGTACCAGGTAAGTACATTTCTCCCCTCTACTACAATATTTTCCCGAAAATCTTTGGGCTGGAATGCATTTCCCAAAAAAATCTCCAAAGTAGGCGTGGTATACAAATCAGCTCCACTATCTTTCAATTCACGGGCGCGTTTTAAAACATTGATGAGCAGGAACTCGGCGGCAACCACAGTTTTGTGCAGGTATACCTGCCAGTACATCAGCCTTCGCGAAATCAGAAATTTCTCGATCGAGTAAATTCCTTTCACATCAACTACCAGCTTGTCTTCAAAAACATTCAGCATTTTAATAATGCGCTCGATTCCGATAGTTCCTTCGGCTACACCCGTAAAAAAGCTGTCGCGGCTCAGGTAGTCCAGCCTGTCCATGTCGAGCTGGCTGGCTACCAACTGGTGCAGAAACTGCTTCTTATATTGATTCGTAAAAATAAGGATGGACAGATCGAGTTTCCCTTCGAATTCGCGGTTTAGTTCTTGCATCAAAAGGAGTGAAATTTCTTCGTGCGAAATATTCACGAGGGTATTCTCGAGTACGTGTGAAAAAGGCGCATGGCCAATATCATGGAGCAAAATAGCAATGGTAACCGCTTCGGCTTCTTCCTCCGTAATCAAATGTCCTTTTAAGCGCAATGTGGCAATGGCTTGTCGCATCAGGTGAGTCGCACCCAGCGCATGTTCGAAGCGTGTGTGGTTGGCTCCCGGAAAAACCAGGTACGAAAGACCAAGCTGCTTAATACGGCGTAAACGTTGAAAAAAGGGGTGTTCGAGGAGATCGAATACAGTTTCCGATTGCAGGTTGATAAACCCGAAAACCGGGTCGTTAATTATCTTCTTTTTATTTAAACGATTCTCTTTCACTCAATTCGCTTGAACCGGACGGCTAAAAGTACAAAACTTTGGCGAATACAAAACAGTTGCATCACCGAAACAAACTTCGTGCTTGTAGCATTACAGATGAGTTCCTAAATCGTGGGTTCAGCATTTAGATTATCCCTTTAAATCAATTAATTAAGTAAGTGAAACATATTTGTCAATATTCAAGATTTTTTCTATTTTTGCGGAGAATTTTCTAAAAAATGTTTTTAGGGGACCGCGGGTTCCCTATTTTGTTAGTTGGAACACAAATGATTGACAAGGAAAAAGTAGAAGAACTGGTGCGGGAAAAACTCGAAGATGATATGTTCATCGTTGAGATCAGCGTGAGCAAAAGCAACGCGATCCATGTTTTTGTCGACGGCTTTAATGGCATTTCCATCGATCAGTGTATCAGCATCAGCCGACATGTCGAACATAGTTTCGATCGCGAAGAAGAAGATTTCGAACTGGAAGTTTCTTCACCCGGCCTCACCGAGAGTTTCAAAGTGCGGCAGCAGTATATTAAATACACCGGCCGCGAAATAAAAGTGGAAACCCTGGACGGCGTAAAACGCGAAGGGGTTTTGAAAAATTCGGACGACCAAGGTATCGTGCTCGAAACAGCAGAACGCGTAAAGCTGGAAGGACAAAAGAAAAAACAACTGGTTGTAACAGCGCATAATATTAAATACGACGAGATTAAAAGTGCGAAAGCGGTAATTTCATTTAAATAGGATTGACCATGGAAAATATAAGCCTGATAGATACTTTTTCTGAGTTCAAGGAGCTGAAGAACATTGACAGGGTAACAATGATGAGTGTACTGGAAGAAGCATTCCGCAGTGTACTTATTCGTCAGTACGGCAGCGACGAAAACTTCGACGTGATCATCAACATCGACAAAGGTGACTTTGAAATCTGGAGACGACGCGAAGTGGTAGCCGACGACGAAATTGAAGATCCCAACCTTCAAATTACGCTTACCAACGCTTTGAAAATTGACGAAGACTTTGAAGTGGGCGAAGAAGTTACCGATGAAGTAAAACTGGCCGACTTTGGACGACGCGCCATCCTGAACCTGCGCCAGAACCTGGCCAGCAAAATCATGGAACTCGAAAAAGACCATATTTACGGGAAATATAAAAATAAAATTGGCGAGATCGTAACCGGTGAAGTATACCAGGTTTGGAAAAAAGAAATTCTGATTCTCGATGACGAAGGAAACGAACTCATCCTTCCAAAAACCGAACAGATCCCTTCAGATTATTTCCGCAAAGGCGATAATGTTCGCGCCATTGTTTACAAAGTGGAATTACGCAACAATACCCCGCTTATTATTTTATCGAGAACTGCACCGGCATTCCTCGAACGCTTGTTCGAACTCGAGATCCCGGAAATTTTCGATGGACTGATTACCATTAAAAAGATCGTTCGTGTACCCGGCGAAAGAGCAAAAGTAGCCGTTGAATCATACGACGAACGTATCGACCCGGTGGGCGCCTGCGTAGGTATGAAAGGTTCACGTATCCACGGTATCGTGCGCGAATTAAGAAATGAAAACATCGATGTGATCAACTATTCAGCCAACCTTCAGTTGTTTATCAAACGCGCACTGAACCCGGCCAAGATCAACTCGATTAAAATTGTTGAAAACCAAAAGAGAGCAGAGGTTTATCTACGTCCTGAAGAAGTTTCGCTCGCCATCGGGAAAGGTGGTTTGAACATTCGTTTGGCCAGTCAACTGACCGGCTACGAAATTGATGTTTACCGCGAAATGGAAGCAGACGATGAAGACGTAACACTGGATGAATTTGCCGATGAAATTGAAGATTGGGTAATTGACGCACTGAAAGCTATTGGATGCGACACGGCGAAAAACGTGTTAAGCATTCCCCGCGCCGATTTGGTAAAACGTACCGACCTTGAAGATGAAACCATCGACGAAGTTATCAGGATATTAAGTTCGGAATTTGAATAAAATGCACCGTTTACACGCGGACAGGCATTTGTAATTGATAAGAAAATAAAAATTTATGGCAGGTACATTAAGGCTCAGTAAACTTGCAAGAGAGTGTAACGTGGGAATTCACACCATTGTTGAATTCCTTCACAAAAAAGGATTTGATGTCGATTCGAATCCCAATACAAAAGTGACACCCGAAGCCGTTCAACTGCTTGAACAAGAGTACAAAATAGACATTTCTTTGAAAAAGGAATCGGAGAAGATCAGTCTGAAGATCCAGCGTCCGAAGAAAGAAGTGATTTCTATGGATGGAGAAGAAGAGCCGGAAGAAAAGAAACCCGAGGAAGTAAAACCTGCCCCGGTAGCAAAACAACCCAAGGTTGAAGAGGTAATCGAACTAAAAGCTACCATCGAAAAACCAAAAATTCTGGGCAAAATTGATTTGGATGCGGGTAAAGCAAAGAAAAAAGAACCGGAACCCGAAAAGGAAACACCAAAACCTCCGGTTGCCGAAGTACCTAAAAAAGAAGAGCCTATAATTGAGAAGGTGCAAAAGGCCGAAAAGGTTGAAAAAGCAGAAACGATAGAAAAGGTTGAAGTGCCGGCTAAACCCGGGCCTGTAAAAGAAGAACCGAAGAAACCTGAATTACACGAAACCGAGATACCGAAAGTGGAGGAAGTTAAAGTTGTAGGTAGAATCGACCTCGCGAACATCAACCAAAAAACACGCCCTGACAAAAAAACGAAGGCAGAACGTGAAAAAGAACGTCAGGATCGCCACAAACAAAGAATTGCCGAACGCGAAGCCACAAACGACAAATCAGCCACTGCTGAAAAACGCGACGACGTGATCAGGGCCAAAGCCGATAAACTGAGTGGCCCCACTGTTTTGGGCAAAATCAATCTGCCTGATAAGAAAGAAAACGGCGGGGACCAAAACCACAAAAAACGCAGAAAAAGAATTTTCAAAGATACAGGCCGCGTTAACGTTGAAAACCAGCAACAACAAGGCGACCGTCCAAAAGGCAAATTCCAGGTGAACAAACAGGCCCCGGGATCAGCAGCTTCAGGTGGCAAAAAGAAACGTTTACTAAAAAAAGAGGTGAACGAAGAAGATGTTCAAAAGCAAATTAAGGACACCCTGGCCCGTTTAACCACCAAAGGCAAATCGAAAGGTTCGAAACACCGCCGTGACAAGCGTGCCGCCGTTAGCGATAAAATGCACGCTGACATGGAGAAGCAAGCGCTTGAACAAAATATTCTGAAAGTTACAGAATTTGTGACAGTGGCCGAACTCGCCAATATGATGGATGCTGGGGTAAACGAAATCATCGCTTCATGTATGTCACTTGGCTTGTTTGTTTCGATCAATCAGCGTCTCGATGCCGAAACGCTTTCGTTGGTAGCTGAAGAATTTGGCTACAAGGTTGAATTCGTAAGTGTTGAAATACAGGAAGCCATCCAGGAAGAAAAAGACAGTGAAGAAGATTTGCTGCCACGTCCTCCGATTGTAACCGTAATGGGACACGTCGACCACGGTAAAACATCTTTACTCGATTACATTCGAAGCACCAACGTTATTGCCGGTGAGGCCGGTGGCATTACTCAGCACATTGGAGCCTACCACGTTAACCTCGAAAACGGAAAGGTAATCACCTTCCTCGATACTCCGGGTCACGAAGCGTTTACCGCCATGCGTGCCCGTGGGGCACAGGTAACCGACATTGCCATTATTATTGTGGCTGCCGACGACAACGTGATGCCGCAAACCGTTGAAGCAATCAACCACGCTTCAGCAGCAGGCGTACCGATCGTTTTCGCCATCAACAAAATTGATAAACCGGGCGCTAATCCCGAAAAAATAAAGGAAGCGCTGGCCAACATGAACTACCTCGTGGAAGAATGGGGTGGAAAATACCAGTCGCATGATATCTCGGCCAAAAGCGGTATCGGTATCGAAGAACTGCTCGACAAGGTTTTACTTGAAGCTGAAATGCTTGAACTAAAAGCCAACCCAAATAAAAAAGCACAGGGAACTATCATCGAATCGGAGCTCGACAAAGGCCGTGGATATGTTTCTACAATGCTTGTTCAGAGTGGAACCTTGCGTATCGGCGATGTAATTATTGCCGGACAATATTTCGGACACGTGAAAGCCATGTTCAACGAACGAAACCAACGTGTAACCGAAGTAAGGCCCGCACAGCCAGCCATTATTCTTGGGTTGAACGGCGCACCACAGGCCGGCGACAAGTTTAACGTAATGGACAGCGAACGCGAGGCCCGCAACATTACCAACAAACGCGAACAGCTCGCCCGCGAACAGGGACTACGTACACAAAAACATATCACCCTCGACGAAATCGGACGAAGAATTGCGATTGGAAACTTCCAGGAGCTAAACCTTATTATTAAGGGTGACGTTGATGGGTCGATTGAAGCGTTGTCGGATTCACTGATCAAATTATCGACCGAAGAAATACAGGTAAATGTGAAGCACAAAGCAGTGGGGCAGATCTCTGAATCTGACATCTTGCTGGCAGCCGCTTCCGAAGCCATTGTGATAGGGTTCCAGGTGCGCCCTTCCTTGAATGCACGCAAACTGGCCGAGAGAGAACAGATCGACATCCGTTTATACTCGATTATTTACGACGCCATCAACGAAATAAAAGCCGCGATGGAAGGAATGTTATCTCCTGATATCAAGGAAGAAATCCTGGGAACCGTGGAAGTACTCGAAGTATTTAAAATTACCAAAGTGGGTACCGTGGCCGGCTGTATTGTCCGCGACGGGAAAATACTGAGAACGTCCAAAATTCGTGTTATCCGCGACGGTATTGTAATTTACACCGGAACACTGGGATCGTTGAAACGTTTTAAAGATGACGCGAAAGAAGTGAAAAACGGGTACGAGTGTGGTTTGAACATCGATAACTTTAACGACATCAAAGTGGGCGACCACATTGAAGCATTCCACGAAGTGGAAGTGGCCAAAACATTGTAAAATCAGTTTCTAATATAGAACAGAAAGGCCGGCAGATAACCGGCCTTTTTTGTTATTAACAGTCTTCTTTTCATACTATAAACGAAAAGATGAGGAAGCTGTGTTTACTTAATCGTATTTTTGAAGAACAAATATTTCGAAATGAAGCGGACTCTCATCATCCTGATCGTTGCACTTGTGGCTGTTGCTGCCGCATACATCCTTTTTACAAAAGAAGAGGTCGTTTTTTCAAAAGAAACCTCGCTTTACAAGGCAGTGCCTGTTTCGGCGCCTGTTTTTGTTGAAGTAAGTTCTATTCGCAACGTCCCGCCCGAGAATCCTGTTCTCGGCGAATTATCGGGTTTCGAAATAGTTGGAAATATCCTGCAAAAAGTACAGCAAAGCGAAAAAGCCATTTCTGAAGGAAAAGAAATACAGGGAAGCTGGGCCAAACGACCCTTGATCCTGGCATTCGATTTCGTGGGAGAAGACAAAATTCAACCGGTTATTATCAGCAAAATAAGAAATGCCGACGAGTTAGAAGGTTTTCAAAAATTACTGGGCGAGTTGATGGGCAATCCGGGTCAGGAACCCGCAGAACGTAAATACAGCGGCCATAAAATATTTTCGGTAAAAAACGCCGAAGGCAAAAATCTGAGTTACTGTGCCGCAAGAGGATTGATCCTGCTTAGCCCGGAAGCCATTTTAATAGAAAAAGGATTGCGCCAATTGAACTCCGAAAATCTGACCGACATCCATAATTTCAATAAGGTAAATAAAACCGTTGCTTCCGACACCGATGTAGCGTGGTACATTAACCACGAACGTTTCCCCGAACTGCTGGCACGGGTGATGAATGCCAAAACCACCGGCACAACCAACGAATTTGGCGAAACCGTAAAAACAAATCTCCGTCGCGAATTACTCGACACAAAAAATTATGCCAGTTGGAGCGAACTCGACATGCGATTCGACGACGAGAATATTTCACTGGCAGGAATTACTGCCGCCGACGATTCGCTCAATCATTTTGTAACCGTATTCAGCGGCCAAAGTCCCGGGCACTGCGATGCAGGCAGGATTCTTCCCAGTAACACCTCTTTTTACCTTGGCATTACTTTTTCAGACAGGGATCTTTTCTTCAAAAATCTGCTTGAATTCTTTCGCCTTTCGAATACTTTTTACAAACGCGAAGAACTGCTCAAAAAAATTGAACGTCGGTTGGGCCCCGACAGTCGCGAAACTTTAAAAGCAATGGTTAAGAACGAAGTAATTGCAGCACTTACTGATGTTTCGGCGGAAGGAGAACCGGGATCACTATTTATTATCAACCTCAATTCAAGAAAGAACAGCCAGGAGAATTTCGAAAGCCTTTTACAAAACTATGCCAATTCGAAAAAAATCGACCTAAATTCACTCATTTCACCGGTGCCTGCCGGAAATGGGAAAACATTCCGCGTTTACGAATTTCCCTTCCCGTCGTTACCGGGAGTTTGGTTGGGTGGGACATTTAAGTTTGCCAAGGCCCGTTACGCCACGTTTTACGACGATTACCTGGTTTTTGCGAGTTCGCAGAAAGTAATGCAGGAATACCTGGCCGACATGGAACTCGATTACACCCTTGATGAAGACAACAACTATTCAAACTTTATAAGTTCTTCGGAGGGCAAGGCCAATATTAGCGCCTATGCAAATATCGACCGGCTGTTTCCTTTGAGTACCCGTTTGTTTAATGCCGAGACTGGCAAAAAGCTGGAGAGCCTGCGCGATACCTGGCAGAAATCGCTATTGCTGGGCTGGCAGGTCGTGTGCGAAAAGAACGTCTATTTTAACGCGTTTAACCTTGGTTTTGGGAAGCAGCCATCAAAAAGTGATGGCCGCCTGTGGTCGTGCAATTTGGGCGCAGAAGTGGCGACCAAGCCACAGTTGGTCGAAAATGCGGATAATCCGGCTGCAAAAAACATCATCGTTCAGGACGAAGACAATCGACTGCACCTGGTTTCATCGGATGGCAAACTACTTTGGACGATCCCGGTAAGTGGCAGGATAATGGGCGAGATACACGAAGTCGATCAATTCAGAAACGGAAAATGGCAGTACCTTTTCAACACACGCGAGAAGCTTTACCTAATTGACCGGAACGGAAATAATGTGGCGGGTTTCCCGGTAACATTTGAATCGCCAGCTACCAACGGAGTAAGCGCTTTTGATTACGACAACAACCATAAATACCGATATTTTCTCGCATTTGAAAACAGAAAAGTACTGGCGCTCGATCAGAACGGGAAGCCGGTGAACGGCTGGAACTTTGATAAAACCGAAAGTGCAGTGACTACACCTGTTCAGCATTTCAGGGTAAATAACAAAGATTACATTGTTTTTAAAGATGCCGGGAAAATATACATCCAGGACAGGCGCGGCGAAACCCGTGTAAAAACACCAGTGAAGTTCGAAAATTCGAATAACCCGCTGGTGCTTGGCATGAATGCCACACCTAAAATTGTAGCCGACGATAAAAACGGAACTGTACACTACCTCTATTTCGATGGAAAATCGGCTGAAAAAAATGTTGGAGGTTTTGGCGCCGGGCACTTCTTTACTGCTGGCGACCTGGATGGTAATAATATCCCCGATTTTGTTTTTATTGACGGGAACAAACTGGAAGTAAAAGATGAAAACGGGAAAATGCTGTACGAAGAGAAACTGGGTAATGAAATAAACTTAGCCCCGGCTATTTATACTTTTTCGGCACGCCAAAAAAAGGTGGGTATTACCGACAGCAAGAACAAGCGGATCTACCTTTTTGGGCCAAACGGTAATCAGCACAATGGTTTTCCTGTCAGGGGTAACAGCCAATTTAGTATTGGCCCGGTACAATCCGGTCAGCTCAACCTGGTTGCGGGTAACGACGATGAACTGGTTTGCTACGCGTTGAAATAAACAGACCATGTTCTGTTTTCTTTGTTGAACTTTCTCGTCCGCTAATTCTTGACCCATTTGAATTGAAAAATTCGGAAGCTATAAAGCAAAATTGTATATTTCAGAGAAAAAATAGCTGCTTTGGCAAGTATTGGCGCCGATGAAGGCGTTTTTTCGGAAAGCGAATTTAATATCCTTCAAAATATTCTGAAACTGAAGAAAGTCCGTGTTACACAAATAATGCCCCCCCGGGTGGTTGTGGTTGTAGCCGATGAGAATATTTTATTGAGTGAATTTTTAAAGAACAAGGATTACCTGAAGTTTTCGCGTATTCCGGTGTACAATGTTAATGACGAAAACATTGTTGGGTACGTATTCCGACAGACTGTTTTCGTTATGCGAAAAGCTCCTGGAACAAAAAGAGCATATTGCGTTAATTGTGGACGAATACGGCGGCATGGACGGCATTGTAACTATGGAAGACATAATCGAAACGGTGTTGGGCCTCGAAATCCTTGATGAAAAAGACACCATTCCCGACATGCAAAAATACGCCCGCGAAAGATGGAAAATCAGGCAAACAAAATATACCCTGTTAAATAAAATCAATAGCCAGAAAGAACAGAATAAAAATTCGCAGGGGCCGGAAAAACAGTCTGCAGATCCCTTGCCTGAATCATCAGCCTCCAAACGCTGTCCGGGCAGTGCAACTGGCGGGGAACAACAACGGGCTGGTGTAAGTTATCGGGTAAAGTAATTTTTATCGGAACCGTATTAATTTCCAATTCGTTAGATTTTAGTAAATTAATAAACCACATTAAACACTTGCAAACAAAAGTAAGTGCTTATAAATGGGTAGAAACATTATCTCTTTGAAAAACAACACGATAATACAGTTTATGTTACAAATAGAAAAAGTATATATGCACGTACGTTATGCCGCATGTTAAGGAAAACCAGAATCGCAAAATAGGCATAAAAATAGTCGAGCCATTTCAGAATTTCTTACATTTGATAAAAAATAAATTGCCATGGAATCTTTAAGAATTGAAATAATAAATCCTAAAGCAAAACAGTTGCTTAAAAACCTTGCTGACATGGAATTAATCAAAATAAAAAAAGAAAAGGTCAAATCCGATTTTTCTGAATTACTTGACAAACTGAGGAGCCAGTCTGAAAATACTCCTTCTTTAGACGAAATCACTAAAGAAGTTGAATCAGTTAGAAAAACCCGATATGAAAAGTAAAAAAATTATTCTTGACACGAATCTTTGGATTAGCTTTCTTATCACAAAGGATTACAGCTTTTTAGACAGATATATTGAGAATGGAAAAGCAATACTTTTTTTCTCCGAAGAATTGATTCAGGAATTTTTAACAGTTGCCAAAAGACCAAAACTTCAAAAATATTTTACAGACAAAGACATTGAACACCTGCTTCACACCTTTGACAATTTTGGGATTTTAATAAAAGTAACTTCCCAAATAGAATTATGCCGTGACTACAATGCCAATTTTTTATTGAACCTGGCAGTTGATAGTAAAGCCGACTATCTTGCCACTGGAGACAAGGATTTACTGGAAATTAACAACATAGAAAAAACCAAAATTCTTACAATTCGGGAATTAAAAGACAAACTTAAAAAAAACACGACGCCATAACAACAAAATGTAAATGTAATGCGGGCGGGCGTGGTATTCCAGCGTTTTCGCGCTGTTCAACCACCGCCAATCCGTCTTTGACGGATGACGGTTTTAAAATGATGTTTAATAAAAAGCCGGCTTGGCTCCGTGCAGGTTTGACAGGAAACCGTTTCAAAATCCCGCACTCCACTTGCACCAACCGTTATGGCAAATAATTAAAAATAAAAAAATGAAACGTCTTTCAATTAATTTAGCAATTCTAATCTTAATGACAATGTTTGTGATAAGTTGTATGAGTGTTTCAACCATTTCAACAACAAGTGGCGTACAACAAGATTTCTTATCAACTATTCCGAAAGGAGCAAAAATTATATACGTTGACAAAGAAAATGTAACAGCAGATAGTTTATATAATGAACTATATTCCATTTTATTAATAAAAGGACATAGAATAATAACAGATGATAAAGAAAGACATTATATAGTAACAGAAGGAAAAGATGTCGGTGAATCAACAGGTCAAAGAATGTCTATTGTTGTGACTGAAAAGGACAATATTTCACAGTTAAAAATTACAACAGAATGGAAACCTGGAATAGTAACGATGGCATTTGCAATAGCTGCTAGTGGAATTCCTATACAAAGTGAATGGATGACAGCATCATGGCAAATAAATAGAATGGGTTTTGCATTTGCTGAAAGTGCTGCGATAGCAAATGGAATAAAAGATGGGAAAATTTCATATGAGTAAAATTACATTGCCATAACATTTTAGGAATTACATTGCGGGTGCAGTGACGTGCGTTGTCTCTACTCCTTTCTTGACCGTCATGTCCTACCGGACACTGACGCTCTTCGAAATCCGCAACGACAACTTGCAAGTGACCGTTATGGGCAAGTTTAAGTGCGACACGAAGTCGCTCAAATAACTGTTAAACGTTCTTTATTA
>WOYI010475266.1_pt1 | contig 20196 bp, 20 predicted proteins | sample 6423411 | NCBI WGS metagenome assembly WOYI01 (sample SAMN13441803, study PRJNA592873) | oil field metagenome | biome: oil field; feature: oil-well bore; material: oil-contaminated soil; isolation source: oil-contaminated soil from oil-well borehole | place: Germany: Wietze | collected 2016-10-18 ... | reverse complement strand
TTCGCTTCGGACTACAGCTTAATCTACTGTCTCAAATTCGGGGGCCACTATACCCATGACTTTGCATGGCGTGCGGAAGTGGCTAATTGGAGAATCGATTCCGCCTTTTGAAAAGATTATCACCTTGGCAAAATGGCTAAATGTCGCCCCCGAGGATTTAACTTTCGGGCTCGAAATAAAGCAAAAAATTAAGCGAGAAAATCAACGCTGGAAGGAAGAGGTTGGCTTTCAGGAGCGTGAGATTTTTGAGGCGTTCTTGGCTTTATCAACCCCGCACCGTAAAACAGTGCGGGAGGTGATTCAAGCGTTGACCAAGGCGCAGGCGCTTGATGCGACACGCTCGTTAAACACGCGCGACTGACCTCAGTACCGGAGTCGAATTTACTTCAACCCCAACACATCCTGCATGTCATACATCCCCGCCTTGTTGGCCTTGAGGAAGCGCGCGGCGCGCAGCGCGCCGAGCGCGAAGGTGGCGCGGCTGCTGGCCTTGTGGGTGATCTCGATGCGCTCGCCGGTGCCCGCGTACAGCACGGTGTGGTCGCCGACGATGTCGCCGCCGCGCACGGTGGCGAAGCCGATCGTGGAGGGGTCGCGCTCGCCGGTATAGCCCTCGCGCCCGTACATAGCGCATTTCTCGAGGTCGCGCCCCAGCGTCCTGGCGATCACCTCGCCCATGCCGAGTGCGGTGCCAGAGGGGGCGTCTACTTTATGGCGATGGTGCGCTTCGATGATCTCGATGTCGTAGCCTTCGCTGAGCACGCGCGAGGCGGTCTCCAGCAGCTTGAACACCAGGTTCACGCCGACGCTCATGTTGGGGGCGAACACGATGCCGATGTCCTGCGCGGCGGCGCCGAGCGCGGCTTTCTGCTGCGCGTTGAGGCCGGTGGTGCCGATGACCATGCCGACGCCGAGTTTGCGGCAGATCTCCAGATGCTGCATGGTGCCTTCGGGGCGGGTGAAGTCGATCAGCGCGTCCGCGCCCTTCAGTGCGGCCTCGATGTCGTCGGTGATCTTCACACCTGCGGCAACGGTGTTGCCGATGAAGGCGCTGCCCTTGTGTTCCAGCGCGGCGTGCAGTTGCAGGTCGTCGGCTTGCGCGATGCAGTCCAACAACACTTTACCCATGCGTCCGCCGCAACCGGCGATGGCGACTTTAATCTTCATCTTTCATCTCCTGAATGGGGACGGCAGAAGGCAACAGCGGCGTGGCGTCGTCGATGCGTGTCAGCACGCCGTTCTCGAAATACAGCGTCAGACGCTGGTCCGCTTCCACCTTGCCCTGTTTCTCCAGACGGTACAGATAATCCCAGCGACCGGCATGGTAGATGTCTGCGATCAGCGGTGCACCGAGCACGGACTTCACCTGCGCTTCGCTCATGCCGAGTTTGATGCGCGCGCGCATCTCTTGCGTGATGAGATTGCCCTGGCGGATCTCGATCTTGTGCGGCGTGAAGGTCGGCAGGTAGTTGGAGAAGTTGCTGCACGAGGCGAGCAACAATGAAATCGGGATCAGAACGATGCGCATGGATTGGGTTCGGGTCGGGTACTTGAGAACAGGCGGCATGATACATCAAGGGAATCTGGCTGGTTTAACCGGGATGCTTCGATATGGCGGCACAGCCGCCTACTCAGCACGAACGGCCAACCTTTCAAGCGGCGGCGCCCAGCATCTCGGTGGCGTGTTTGCGCGTGGTGTCGGTGATGGTCGCGCCGCCCAGCATGCGCGCGATCTCTTCGATGCGTTGCGCTTCTCCCAGCACCTGAATGTTGCTCAGTGTCTGCCCGGCAGAACTTTGTTTGCTCACCTGCCACTGGTGGTCGGCCTGCGCCGCTACTTGTGGCAGATGGGTGACGCATAGCACCTGATGGCGCTGGCCGAGTTTCCTGAGCAGGCTGCCGACGATCTCCGCCACGCGTCCGCCGATGCCGCTGTCCACTTCGTCGAAGATCAGCGTAGGCACGCTGGCGGCGCGGCTGGCCGCGACCTGGATAGCCAGGCTGATGCGCGACAGTTCGCCGCCAGAGGCGACCTTGGCCAGACTGCGCAACGGCGTGCCGGGGTTGGCCGACACTTGCAGCTCCACGCTCTCCAGACCGTGCGCATTACCTTCGGCCAGTGGCAGCAACGCCACCGCAAACTGACCGCCCTGCATCGCCAGCGTCTGCATGGCGGCGGTGATCTCGTCGGACAATGCTTTGGCCGCTTTGCCGCGCGCGGCACTCAATTTCTTGGCTGCGGCAAGATAACTTTGCTGCGCGGCTTCGTCCTGTTTGGCGAGCGCATCCAGATCAGCGCTACCACCCAACTCTTCCAGACGTTGCGTGAACTCTTGCAGCTTCTGCGGCAGCTGCTCGGGCTTGACGCGGTATTTGCGCGCGGCTTCCATCACATCGGCGATGCGCTGCTCCTGCTGGCGCATGCGCGCGGGATCGGCATCCAGTTTCTCCTGATAGTGACGCAGCGCATACACCGCCTCCTGCAATTCATTCTGTGCGCTCTCCAGCATGGTGAGCGTGTCCTGCAATCCGGCGTCGAACTCAAGCCCGGCGCGCAGGCGCGATGTCAGCGCATTGAGTTGTGCCAGGCAAGCGGTGTCGGATTCGCTCAGCGCATCGACGCCGAACTGCGCGGCCTCGATCAGACTGGCGGCATGCGACAGACGCGCATGGTCGGCTTGCAATTCGCTCCACTCCGATTCGCTGAAGTTCAGCGCCTGCAGTTCGCTGCTCTGGAAAGCGAGCAGTTCGCGTTCGGCGGCAACTGCTTCGGCGTTCTGTTCCAGTTGCAGGCGACGGCGATGGAGGGTCTGCCATGCTTTCCATGCGGCGGCAACGCCTGCGGCTTGTTCGGTCAAACCGGCCTGACTGTCCAGCAATTCGCGTTGCGCGTCGGCGCGCAACAAGGACTGGTGCGCATGCTGGCCGTGGATATCCAGCAGGTAGGCACCCGCTTCGCGCATCTGTTGCTGGGTGGCGCTGCCGCCGTTGATGAAGCCGCGCGAACGGCCGCCCGCGTCCAGCGTGCGGCGCAACAGACAGATCCCTTCGTCGCCTTCCAGTTCCTGCTCGCGCAGCCAGGCTTGCAGTTGCGGCAAAGCCGCGATGTCGAACTCGGCGCTGATGTCGGCCTTGTCGCAACCGGCGCGCACCATGGCGCTGTCGGCGCGTTCGCCCAGCGCCAGCGACAGCGCGTCGATGAGGATGGACTTGCCCGCGCCGGTCTCGCCGGTGAGCGCAGTGAAGCCGGACGAGAAGTCGAGTTCGAGCGTGTCGACGATGACGAAGTCGCGGATGAGGAGGTGCTTCAGCATTTTAGAGTGTCTGGGTCCACAGCAGCTTTTCGCGCAGCGTGTGGTAGTAACTGTGGCCTTCGGGGTGCAGCAGCAGCACCGGTTTGTGATAGCGCGACACGATGACTTTGTCGTGCAGTTGCAGATCGACATGGGAGTGACTGTCGTAGCGCACATGGATGTCGCCGTTGCGGTGCATCAGCAACTCCATCACGGATGAGCCTTTCACCACCAGCGGGCGGTTGCTCAGCGAATGCGGACACACCGGCACCAGCTCCAGCACATCCAGCGAGGGATGCAGGATGGGGCCGCCGGACGACAGCGCGTAGGCGGTGGAACCGGTGGGCGTGGAGATGATGAGTCCGTCGGCACGCTGGTTGTACAGATACTCGCCGTCGATGCGCACTTCGAATTCGACCATGCTGCTGACGTTGCTGCGGTGCACCACCACCTCGTTGAACGCCAGCCCGTGGAATACCTCGCGCTTGTCGCGCACCACGGCGGCCTGCAGCAGCAGCCGTTCCTCGGCGACATATTTGCCCTTCAGCATGGCCGACAGGGTCTTCTTCATCGTCTCCAGCGACAGGTCGGTGAGGAAACCGATGCGTCCCTGATTGACGCCGATCAAAGGGATGTGATGCGGCGCCAAGGTACGCGCGATGTTGAGCAGGGTACCGTCGCCGCCCAGCACCACGGCCAGATCGACCTCCAGCCCCATCTCCTCCAAAGGCAATGCCCGGAATTTCGAGTCTTTGGCGTTCTCCGCCGTCAAACTGTCGATCACGACCGCATAGCCCTGCGCGGCGAGAAACTCGGCCAGCGCAAGGACGGGCACGACGATCTCCGGCGTCTTGTATTTGCCGATGATCGCGATGGTTTTGAAGGCGGTATTCATGGGGCGCGATTAAACCATATCGGGACTACGCCCGCCATGTCGTGCATCGCCCGATCAGCGGACGATGGAAAAGCCCAGCCGCAGTTGTGTCGATTGCTTGCGGTTGTAGTCCAGCAGCGTCTCGCCGTAGCCGTTAAACACCTGCAGATAGAAGAAACCGCCGGTGCGTGCAAACAGCGGATTGCGCAGCGGATAGGAAATCTCTATCTGCGCGCTGCCGTATCCGGCGGTACCGGAGCGCAACTGCGCCATCCATACCGTCCCGCCCTCGCGCCCGTAGCCCAATTCCCAGTCCGCATAACCCCGGTAACGCTGAATGTCGGGATTGTCCGACTTATTCTGATAGCCGTAGAGCTTGGAAGAAAATCCCACGATGCGACCGCCGGACAATCGGTTGACCCAGCCAGGCTGCAGGAAAAATATGTTGATGCTGCGCGAGTCAGACCCGGCGCGACCGTTCGATTCATGCTCGAAACCGGCCCGGATGATGTCGGGCTTGAAGCCGTCACGGTATGAAGTCCCCTGCCAGAATAAACTGGGACGGTAACTGGTATCGCGGAACGGCTTCGATTCCCCGCCCAGATCCCACATCGAGGTCTGCGTGTAGCCGAGGTGCAGATTGGACAACGGCGAGAACCATTCGACGAGACTACTATCCGGATCGAACATGCGGTATTTGAAACTGAACTGGAAACGCGCCACGCCGCCGTTGCCGATCGCGAAGTACATCGGATCGTTGACCGACAGCGCAGGCTCATTTTCTGGCACGACCATGCTGATGACGCGATCACGCGACATCGTGGATACGCCTTCAGCGGAGGGCAGCATCATCTGCTCTATCGTATCCGGCACGCGGATCACCAACGCCAGCCGGTTCGCATCCACGCCGGACAGTTCAACGCGCACCAGCCCGGACAGCTTGCCGGGCAACATGCCGCGATACGCGCGCCGCCTGTCATCCGCCGCCACGGGCTCGACAGGGCTGAGGTCGAGCGACATGATCTTATAGCCCTGCTCCAGACGCAGCTGCAAGCTCTCCGGCCACACGGCCTGTCCTTCCGGCCTGACGATTTCGAGCGTGATCGGCTCGCCGCTGCGCAGCGTCTCGTTGTGCGTCGCCATGATCCAGCCCGGCTCGGCACTGGCGGGTTGCGCCCCCAGCAACAGGACGGCCAGACAGGCACCGATGAACGCGCCGCGACTCATAGTGACGGCTGCGCCGAAACGGCGTCTTCGCGCACCTTGTACCAGGCCGCATACAAGGCGGGCAGGAACAGGCAGGTGAGCAGCGTCGCCACGGTCAGGCCACCCATGATGGTCACCGCCATCGGCCCCCAGAACACCTGGCGCGACAGCGGGATCATGGCGAGGATGGCGGCGGCGGCAGTGAGCACGATGGGGCGGAAGCGGCGCACGGTGGAATCGACGATGGCTTCCCACTGCGGCTTGCCCGCTTCCTCGTCCTGCCGGATCTGGTCGACCAGGATCACCGAGTTGCGCATGATCATGCCCATCAGCGCAATCAGGCCCAGATTGGCGACGAAGCCGAACGGTGCCCGGAACAGCAGCAAGCCGAATGTCACCCCGATCAATCCCAGCGGCGCGGTGAGCAGCACCATCACGGTGCGACTGATACTCTGCAACTGCATCATCAGCAGGGTGACCACACCGACCAGCATCATCGGCATCACCGCCGCGATGGCTGCCGAGCCTTTGGCGGATTCCTCGATGCTGCCGCCCCTCTCGATGCGGTAGCCGGCCGGCAATCTGGCACGCAACTCACCCAGCTGTTTGTCCAGCCGTGTCGATGCGGTGGCGGGTTGCGTTTGATCCGCCATGTCGGCACGCACCGTCATGTTGGGCAGACGGTTGCGCCGCCAGATGAGCCCCTCCTCCAGTTCCGGCACCAGGCGCGCCAACTGGGCCAGCGGCACATGTTTGCCGCCGGGCAACGGGATGTCCAGATCGGGCAGTCGATCCAGCGAGCGGATATCCTTGCCCGCCCCGCCGCGCCATACCACGTCGATCAGCTGATCGTTCTCGCGATACTGCGTCAGCGCGATGCCGTTCAGGAATGCCTGCAAGGCCATCGACACTTCTTGGCTGGAGGTGCCGAGCTGGCGCGCCTTGTCCTGGTCCACCTCGACGCGCACGCTCTTGATCTTTTCGTTCCAGTCGAAATGAACATTGGTCAGACTCGCATCGGCGCGCATGGTGTTCGCCACCTCGTTCGCGATTGCGCGCAATTGCACCAGATCGTCGCCCAGCACGCGGAACTGCACCGGGTAGCCGATGGGCGGCCCGTTCTCCATGCGCACCACGCGCACGCGAATGTCCGCAAATTCCGTGCCGGAGAAATGCGCGGCGAGTCGCGCCGCCAGCTCTTCGCGCGCTTGCAGACTCCTGGTGACGATCACGAACTGGCCGAAGTTATCGGCGAACAATTGCTGGTCGAGCGAGAGCACGAAACGCGGCACGCCGTTGCCGACATAGGCGGAGTAGTAGTCGACCGCCGGATCGCCCTGCAGCAGCTTCTCGATACGCTTGACCTCGCTGCCGGTCGCCTTGATCGAAGCGCCCTGCGGCAGCCACACATCCACCAGCAATTCCAGACGGCTGGCCGGCGGGAAGAACTGTTTCTGCACGAACTTGCCGAACAGCCCCATGGACACCGCGAAAGTCAGCACCGTTGCGCCGATCACCTTCCAGCGGTTGCGCAGACACCACGCGACCAGCGCGCGCAAACCGCGATAGAAGGGCGTGGCATAGATGTCCTCGCCGTGCTTCTGCGCCTTCTCCAACAAGGCTTTCGGGTCGAGCAGTTTGTAGCCGATGTACGGCGTGAACACCACCGCCACCACCCACGAAGTCAGCAGCGCGATGGTCACCACCTGGAATATGGAGATGGTGTATTCACTGGCCGCCGATTTGGAAAAACCCACCGGCGTGAACGCGACCGCGGTGATCAACGTGCCGGTCAGCATCGGGAAAGCGGTCGAAGTGTAGGCGAAGGTGGCGGCCTTGAAGCGGTCCCAGCCCTGCTCCATCTTCACCACCATCATCTCCACCGCGATAATGGCATCGTCCACCAGCAGGCCCAGTGCGATCACCAGCGCGCCCAGCGAGATGCGCTGCAAGTCGATGCCGAGCACTTTCATGGCGAAGAAGGTGATGGCCAGCACCAGCGGGATGGACAGCGCCACCACCATGCCGGTGCGCGCACCGAGACTGAGGAAGGACACTGCCAGCACGATCAGCATGGCCTCGCCCAGCGAATGCTCGAACAGACTGATGGAACCTTCAACCACGGCCGGTTGATTCGCCACTTCGTGCACATCGACCCCCACAGGCAACTCATTGCCGATTCGCTCCATCGCGGCATGCACGTTATCTCCCAGGGAGATGACATCGCCGCCCTTGTCCATCACGACACCGATGCCGATGGCGGGCAGACCGCCCACGCGCATCTGCGGGCTCGGGGGATCGACCAGACCGCGACTGACCTGCGCAATGTCTCCCAGACGGAAATGCCGCCCGTTCACCTGCAGATCGGTACTGCGCACGCGCTCGACACTGTCGAACGCGCCGCTGACGCGCATGCGGATGCGGTCGTGATCGGTCTCGATGAAACCGGACGGATTGACCGCGTTCTGCTTTTGCAGCGCATCGACCAGCAGCAGCGGCGAGATGCCCAGCGAAGCCATGCGCGCGGGCAGCACATCGATGAATATCTTCTCGTCCTGCACGCCGATCAGTTCCACCCGCTTCACATCCTTGATGCGGCGCAACTCCAGCGCGGCCTGGTCCGCATAACGGTGCAGGGCGGCCAGATCGAAGCCGTCGCCGGTCAGGGCGAAGATGTTCACCTGCACATCACCAAACTCGTCGTTCGGAAACGGCCCCTGCACGCCGTCCGGCATGGTGTGCCGGATGTCGTCCAGTTTCTTGCGCACCTGGCGCCATGATTCGGGCACTTCGGTTTTAGGGGTGTAGTCCTTCAGGTTGACGAACACCAGCGATTCGCCCGGCTTGGAGGCCGACTTCAGCACATCCACCCAGGGCGTCTCCTGCAGTTTCTTTTCGATGCGCTCGGTCAACTCGCGCTCGACTTCCTGCGCGGTCGCCCCCGGCCACAGGGTGCGCACCACCATGATCTTGAGCGTGAAATCAGGGTCTTCCGCGCGCCCCAGATTGAAGAAGGAAATGACACCCGCCACCGATAGCACCAGCATCAGGTAGGCCACCATCTGCGGATGTTTCAGCGACCATTCGGAAAGGTTGGGGAAACTCATGATGCGCTTCCGTCCTCGATGATCACGATCTTCTGGCCTTCACTCAGTTTATGCACACCGGCCTTGATGATGCGCTCGCCCGCTTTGAGACCGCCGGCGATCAGCGCGCCGTCATCGCGGTAGGCCTCGACGCTCACCGGCCGCAGCGACACGCTGCGATCCGCCGCCACGATCCACACCGCGATCTTGTCGCCCTGCTGGAACAGTGCGGTGAGCGGGATCAGAAAGCCGCTATCCGCGAGTGCCATGCGTTTATCCTGTTTGCCCAGCAGCCTCACATTCGCCGTCATGCCCAGCGCGACACCTGCATTGCTGGCGTCGAACGCGACACGCACCGGATAGGTGCGGCTGGCCGGATCTGCCGCAGGCGAGATCTCGCGCACATGGCCGCGCCGCACTTGCATGCCGCTGTCGGTCGCACTCATGGATACCTCGGCGGGCATACCGACATACAGCGAGGTGAAACGCGATTCCGGTATCGCGATCAGCACCTCGCGCTCGCCGTGCTGCGCCACGCGCACCACGGATTGTCCGGCGCTCACCACCTGCCCCACTTCCGCATACGTCGCCGACACCACGCCATCGCGGTCGGCGGTCAAAGTGGCGTAGGCCGCCTGGTTGCGCGCCAGCCCCGCTTGCGCTTCGGCGGCCGTGAGCGCGGTCTCCTTGGCATCCAGCGCCGACTGGCTGACGAAGCCCTGCGCGCGCAATTCGCGATAACGCTGCAATTCATCGCGCGCCAGCGTCAGTTGCGCACTTGCCGCGCTCGCCTGCAAACCGGTATCGGCTCCGTCCAGCCGCGCCAGCACCTGCCCTTTCTTCACCGCCGCGCCCGCATTCACCATGCGCTCGATGATCTTGCCGCCGATGCGAAAACCCAGCACCGTTTCGTAGCGCGCGTGTACCTCGCCGGTGTAGAGATTACCGTTGTCAGTCGCCAGCGCGCCCACCACCAACGTCGCGGCCGGACGGTCGACCGCTCGCGGCGCGGCGGCTTCCTTGCCGCAGGCCGCCAGCAGGAGAGGCAACAGGATGAAGATCGGATAAGTATTTTTCATATTTAATCCCCGGCCGACAGGCCCTTCAACAACAGATCGATATGGGTGTGAATGTAGCGCTCGGAATCTGCCTTGCCGCCGCGGCAGCTGGTTGCCATCGAGCATTCCCAGATGGAACGCATCAAAATGGGCGCACCGACCAGCTCGATGACAGACGCAATATCCACCTTGCGGAACTCGCCTTTTTCGATGCCGGACTGCAGCACTTTGCCGAGCAAGGCATCAACCCGCCGCGTAATATTCTCCACGAAATACTGCGCCACTTCCGGGAAGTTGCCCGCCTCGGAGATGATCAGCTTGGGGATGCCGCCCAGCTTGGTGCCGTTCACCAGCGTCCACCAGCGCAAGATCAGGCCGCGCAGCAGCGAAGCCGAGTCGCCGCTGTGCGGCCCCAGCATCGCCTCGCCCTCCACCACCACCGGCATCAGCCCCTGCTTGATCACCTCCAGAAACAACACTTCCTTGTCGGCGAAATACAGATACAAAGTGCCTTTGGATACCCCGGCGCGCGCCGCCACGTCGACCAGTTTGGTTGCGGCAAAACCGCGTTCAACGAACAGATCGAGCGCGGCGGCGATCAACTCGGCGGGACGCGCCTCCTTGCGGCGCTGGCGCACGCGATGTTCATTTGTATCATTATTTTTCATGATTTTTACGTTACTGACCGACCGGTCGGTAATTTAATCAACTGCCGCGAGCGCGTCAAACGTGATTTTTTCCCGGGATGCTAGAATCCGCCCCATGCTCAATGACCGCGCCCACATCCTGCTGAAAACATTGGTAGAACGCTATATCAGCGAGGGACAACCGGTCGGTTCCCGCGCCTTGCAACAGTTTTCCGGACTCGAAGTCAGCCCCGCCACCATCCGCAACGTGATGGCCGACCTGGAATCCATCGGCCTGGTGGCCAGTCCGCACACCTCGGCGGGACGCATCCCGACCGCGCTTGGCTACCGCCTGTTCATCGACAAACTGATGGTGGTGCAACCGCTGTCCGAATCGCGCGTGCAGCAACTTGAAAGCAAGCTGCAGCCCAACAACCCGTCGCGTCTGCTGGCGCAGGCGTCCGGCCTGCTATCCGAACTGACCCGCTTCGCCGGCGTGGTCGCCACACCGAAACGCGCCGCGCTCAAAGTGCGCCAGATCGAATTTTTGCGCCTGTCGGAAAAACGCGTGCTGCTCATCATCGTGATGCCGGACGGCGAAGTGGAGAACCGCGTGCTGGTGACGCCCAAGGATTACAGCCAATCGCAGTTGACCGAGGCGGGCAACTTCCTCAGCCAGCATTACGCCGACCTGGCGTTCGGCGACATCCATCAGCGCATGCAAAGGGAGCTGCGCCAGCTGCAGCACGATATGACCGCGCTGATGAGCGCCGCGATGGCCGCCGGCGATGAAGCTGTCGCCCGCAAGAACGAGGATTACGTGATCAGCGGCGAACGCAACCTGCTGCACGTGAACGACCTCTCCGCCAACATGGAGCAGTTGCGCAAACTGTTCAACGTGTTCGAACAGAAGACCGGGCTGCTGCATCTGCTGGATGCCGGACGCCGCGCGCAGGGCGTGCACATCTTCGTCGGCAACGAGTCCGGACTGGCGGGGCTGGACGAATGCAGCATCGTCAGCGCGCCGTACACGGCTGACGGACATATCGTCGGCACGCTGGCCGTGGTCGGCCCGAAACGCATGAACTACGAACGCGTGGTGCCCATTGTGGACATCACCGCCAAACTATTGAGCAACGCGCTCTCACAAAATCACGGCTAAAGACCCTTGTCCGCGAAAGACACGAAATGATGGCCGACGAAGGACTGCTATTCAAAGATGAGTGCCATCAGATTCAAGGGCGGTTTTCGAGGTGTATCGGGAAATGGGATGCGGTTTTCTTGAGGCGGTGTATCAGGAATGTCTGGAAAAGGAATTTACCAATCAGGGCATTCCTTTTAGCGCGCAACCAGCCTTAAGGCTTTCCTACAAGGGAACTGCGTTGCGACAAATCTATATTCCAGACTTCGTGTGCCACCGATCCATCATCGTTGAGCTTAAAGCACTTGCTTCCACCAGCGGAGAGCACAAAGCGCAAGTCTTGAACTATCTTAAAGCAACAGGAATGCGCTTGGGATTACTAGTAAACTTCGGCCCCCATCCCAAAGCCACTATCGAGAGAATAGTGCGATGAAAGTACCAACAGCATCATTTCGTGCTTTTCGTGTCTTTCGTGGACAATATTTTTGCGACCTATGACCTATCAAACCGAACCTGCATTCACCCACGGCGCACCCGAGAAGACCGGCATCCTGCTGATCAACCTCGGCACGCCCGATGCGCCGACGGCGCAGGCGGTGCGCCCTTACCTGAAAGAATTCCTCGGCGATCCGCGCGTGGTGGAGATCCCTCGTCTAATCTGGTGGCTGATCCTGAACGGCATCATCCTCAATGTGCGCCCGAAGAAGTCCGCCGCCAAGTACGCATCCATCTGGCTCAAGGAAGGTTCGCCGTTGCGCGTGTACACCGAGAAACAGACCGTGCTGCTGCAAGGCTATCTGAGTTGGCGCACGCAGGCACCGTTCGCGGTCGAGTACGCCATGCGCTACGGTCAGCCTTCCATTCCGGCGGCGCTGCGCAAGCTGAAAGAACAGAACTGCCAGCGCATCCTGGTCGTGCCCATGTATCCGCAATACGCGGCCAGCACCACCGCCACGGCGACCGACATCGTGTTCCGCGAACTGCGGCACATGCGCAACACGCCCGCCCTCCGCACCATCAAGCATTTCCACGACGATGCCGGGTACATCAAGGCGCTCGCCGCGAACATCAACGAGCACTGGATGAAGAACGGGCGGCCCGAGAAGTTGCTGATGAGTTTCCACGGCCTGCCGAAATACACGCTGGAGAAAGGCGACCCGTATCACTGCGAATGCCTGAAGACCGGACGCCTGCTGGCCGAGGAACTCGGTCTCAAGAAAGAACAATACGCCGTCACTTTCCAGTCGCGCTTCGGCAAGGCCGAATGGCTACAGCCCTACACCAGCGCCACCCTCAAACAATGGGGTGCGGATAAACTCAAGCGCGTGGATGTGGTGTGCCCCGGTTTCGTGGCGGATTGTCTGGAGACGCTGGAAGAGATCGCCATGGAAGGCCGGGAAGACTTCCAGCATGCGGGCGGCGGCGAATATCACTACATCCCTTGCCTCAACGCACGCGACGACTGGATGCATGCGCTGACCGATCTGGTGATGGACAATCTGCAAGGGTGGCTGATTTCGCCGGATGCGGCAGAACTGGAACGTTCAAAGCTGCAGGCAAAGGAAGCGGGCGCTTCCAGATAACGATCAGGTCGGCGTGATCTGCTCGGCTTCGAGCTGGATCATGTAACGCTGGATCACATTGGTCACGCCGCGGCTCAATCCGACGAACTCCAGGCCGACACGATGGATCTGCTCGCCGCCCTTGGTGGTGGTCGAGTTCCAGATTCCGCATACGCGCAGATTCATGGGCATGCGCCCGAGCTCGGGAAACTCGACACTGCATCCCTCAAGAATGGCCCCCTGCACGAAGATGTCGTTCGCCGCACCGCGGTAGGTGATGCCTATGCCGCCCGCGCTCATATCCACCAACGCCACTTCCAGAACCTCTTCTTCACCCAGCGGAATCTTGCACACCAGCGCATTGGCACCCTGCGGCGTGTACAAACGGAAGTATTCGCGGCGCTGGATGCGCTCGATCACCGAGGGCACATGCAGTGAGAACGCCAAGCCGTCCCTCGCGGTGACCAGTTGCAGATGGGTGGAATGCCAGCGCACCTTGATCCGGGACTGCGACTCGAACGAGACCAGGTTGCTATCGGTGATCTTCTGATTGATATCGTCATCCGAACTCACGTCGATACACACGAATTTGCGGTCGCCGCTGACGTACAGCACGGTGGTCACCAGCGTGTCGCCCTCGTGGGTTTCCAGATTGATCAGCACACGATGCTTCGCCAGCTCGTTCAGAACGTGCACAATCTCCACGTGATTATGAATCGCGAACTGCGAATTGATTTCGTGGTGCGTCATGACAGCGGATTCGGTGCGTTGATCGGTAGATTCATGGTTTCATGACGGCATTTTACACAGAGTCTCGACAACCTCTAGTGCGCCCGTGTTGGAGGGGGGAGTGGGCTGCGGCATTGCCCACAAGGCAGCCAGCGTTTCGCCCAACTCCCCGGCAAGCAAGCGGGCCGGATCAACCGCCACCGCGACGCCATGCCGCTGCAGCCAATCCACCAGCCAGGGGGCTTCTGGCCAATCGCCGCGCGGCACATACATGAGCGGGACGCCGACGCAGGCCGCCTCGGCGAAGGTGCCGTAACCCGGCTTGGTCAATATTGCATCGCAGGACGCCAGCACATCCCGAAAATCCATGTCCAGCGATTCAAACGGCATCGCGTCGTCGCGCCGGATGCCCCAGGCCGCTGGCACCAACCAGCGCACGCCGGCGATGCGCGGCCAGCCTTCCATCGGCAAACGGTATTCGATCCCGCCCATCGCCACCATCACCAGCCGGTCTTGACCGGTTGCGCCGCTGCGTTCCTGCAGCAACGCGCGCCGCCGTTCGCCGGTCTGTGCGACACAGGCCAGTTCGCGTGCGTTGCACAGATCAGGCATCGGCATGGTCGGACTGGGCTTGAGGAAAATTTCGGCACTGTTGTATGCCTCCAGCATCTGCGCATGGATGTCTGCTGCCGCGGCATCGTCCCGCGCATAGTGGCGATAGATGTCCGCCCAATTGAGACAACACATCGCCACAGCGGGAATACCTGCAGCCTTGGCCGCCGCCAGCGACAGATATGGCACGTTCGCCAGCAACAGATCGGGCTGCAGATCGCGCATCTGTTGCGCTGCTGCTTCGACCTTTTGCGCCCAGTTGGCGTGATAGTCGCGGTACGCAGCCAGACTGCGCGGCACATCCACCCTGACCGCATCGAACATGCTCATGCCGAAATCCAGCGCGACCTGTATATGCTCGAATGGGTGAAGGATGCGCTGCCGCAGATATGCAGTGGGCGCATGCGAACGGACGGTGATGCGCAGTTCCGGCTGCTGTTGCGCCAGCAGATTCAATACCGGCGCAGTCTGGGCGATATGTCCGTAGCCGTGGGCGGAAATGTCGATCAGCAGGTGTTTCAAGTATCTTCGCGCTCGTATAGCTTGAAGCTGTTGCGGCCACTTTCCTTGGCCTGATACATCGCACGGTCGGCGTGCTTGATCAGCGTCTCTTCGTTGTCCGCATCATCGGGATACATGGCAGCGCCGATACTGAAGCTGACTGTGCGCGAATGCTCGCCCAACAGATGCGGCCGCGACATCGCCACCATGATCTTGTCAGCGATACGGGTCAACTCTACATTCGACTGGATCTCTTCGATCAGGATGAGGAACTCGTCCCCCCCCTGTCTGCAGATGGTGTCAGAGGCGCGCACGCTCTCGCGCAAGCGCTCGGCCACGGATTGCAACAATTGATCGCCCGCCAAATGGCCCAGCGTGTCGTTGATCTCCTTGAACTTGTCCAGATCGAGGAACATCAGGCCGACCTTGTATTTGTTGCGATCCGCCAGCAGCAGAGCGCGCCGCAGCCTGTCACCGAACAGGGCACGGTTCGGCAGTTTGGTCAGGGAATCATAGTGCGCGAGGAACTCGATCCGTTTCTCGGCTTCCTTGCGCTTGGTGATGTCCGTGAAGGAGGAGATGTAGTTGATGACCTCCCCTTTGTTATTTTTCACCGCCGCGATGGATAGCCATTCCGCGTAGATCTCGCCATCCTTGCGTCGATTCCATATCTCGCCCGACCACTTGCCGGTGACTTCTATGATCTCCCACATCTCCCCATAGAACTCGCGGCTCTGTTTGCCAGAACTGAGTATCCTGGGATTTTTGCCCAGCACTTCCGCCGCCGAAAAATGGGTGATGTGCTCGAAGGCGGGATTGACGGTCAGGATGTTGCGCTTGTCGTCGGTGATCAGGATCGCCTCGCCGCTGTTCTCGAACATCTTGGCGAACAGTTGCAAGCGGTCGGTCGCCTGTTCCAGTTTTTCAACCAGCAGGTTAAAACTCTTGGCCATGTCGCCGATGTCCGGATTGTCGGCATCGATTTCGGCGCGGCGCGACAAGTCCATGTCGTGTTCGATGCCGGCCATCGCCTGCTGCAGCTTCTTCACCGGACGGGTGATGTTGCGCACGATCACATGCCGCACGAACAGCGTGATCAGCACCAGCAACAGCAACTGCACCACCAGATGCCCGACCCACAACCTGTCCTTCATCTCTTCCAGCTGGCGCTGGCCGACAGACAGATCGATAGTCACGCTGGCCGCACCGTTCACGCCACCCAGCTTGGTGTGGTGACAACTCAGACAATTGGTGCCGCGAAAATTCTCGCTGGCGATGAAGGGCATCACCACGCGCAGCAACTTGCGACCGTCCGCCGCGGTCGTGTGCTGGAATACATGCTTGCCGGTCGCCAGCACTTGCCGGTCCAGCTCGTCCTGCGGCTGCTCTTCCGGCAGACCGGGGCCATATTGCGCATTCACCGCCTCGCCGCGGATCATGCGCACTTCAAAGATGCCCTGCGACTTGGACATTTTGTCGACGAACAGGCGGCGGTTCTCGGGATCGGCAATCTGCCCGGTGAGCATCAGCATGTTCATGCCGTTGATCAGACCGTCGGCCGCCTCTTCCGCGCGCAGCTCCGCAGACTGGTCGATCTGCATCTCAAAATGGTCGACCACCCACTCCATCAGGACAAAAAACAATATGAGCAATGCTCCCTGGATCAGGATGTGCAGCTTCTCCTGCACGCCGATCGCGCGCCATACTTTTCTGGCGTACTGCATTGAGCTCCCTCCCTTGAGATGCGGCGTACTGAATTGGATTTATAGTTTTATGAAATGCTCGCGGTAGTGCTTCATCTCTTCGATGGATTCGTATATGTCCGCCAATGCTTCATGCTTGCCGTGCTTCTTGATACCGCCGGCCACTTCCGGCTTCCAGCGCCGCGCCAGTTCCTTGAGCGTGCTCACATCCAGATTGCGGTAGTGGAAATAGTCTTCCAGCTTGGGCATCCAGCGCGCCATGAAACGGCGGTCCTGGCAGATGGAATTGCCGCACATGGGAGAGGTGCGTGCCGGCACATGCTCTTTCAAAAATTCCAGCATCTGTTCTTCCACCGCCGCCTCGTCCAGCGTCGATGCCTTGACCCGGTCGATCAGGCCGGATTTGCCGTGCGTGGATTTGTTCCAGTTGTCCATGCCGTCCAGCACCAGATCGGACTGGTGCACCACCAGCGTCGGTGCCTCGGCGACCGTGTTCAGCTCGCCGTCGGTGACCACCATGGCGATCTCGATGATGCGATCCGTGTCGGGAAAAAGGCCGGTCATCTCCATATCCAGCCAGACGAGGTTGTTCTGATTCTGTGCCATAATCCACCGCAGTTTTGTTATTGAAATTGCGGCGATTGTCGCACAGCCCGGCCTTCCTAACCATGCTCCCCAGCCAATTCTCCGCCATCTTCGTTTCCCTGTTGCTGACCAACGTCGTCGTCAAAGCCTGGCTGGCCTGGCGGCAGATCGACCATGTCGCCTCCCACCGCGCCGAGGTGCCGCCCGTGTTCCGCGAACAGATCAGCATCGCCGCCCATCACAAGGCCGCCGATTACACCCGCACGCTGGTGGGCTTCGGCCTGCTCGGCGTGTTGTTCGATGCCGCGCTGCTGCTGGCTTTCACGGTCGGTGGCGGCATCCAGACCCTGCACGAGCTGATCGCACCGCTGTTCGACAGCCAACTGCTGCAGGGCGCGCTGCTCATCGTCACGGTGCTGATGCTGCAATCGCTGCTGGAAACGCCGCTCGACCTGTATCGCACCTTCAACATCGAAGCGCGCTTCGGCTTCAACAAGATGACGCTCAAGCTCTACCTCAGCGACATGCTCAAGCAACTGCTGCTCGGTGCCGCACTCGGCCTGCCGCTGCTGTTCGCGGTGTTGTGGCTGATGGAAGGCATGGGAGAATACTGGTGGCTGAATGTGTGGAGCGTGTGGGTGGTGTTCAACCTGTTCCTGCTGTTCATCTACCCCAGCTACATCGCGCCCATCTTCAATAAGTTCGAACCGCTGACGGACGAAGAGAGCAAAGCGCGCATCGAAGCGCTGCTGCAGCGCTGCGGCTTCTCCGCCAGCGGCCTGTTCGTGATGGACGGCAGCAAGCGCAGCACGCACGGCAACGCCTACTTCACCGGCTTCGGCAAGACCAAGCGCATCGTGTTCTTCGACACCCTGCTGCAACGCCTCACGCCGGGCGAGATGGATGCCGTACTGGCGCACGAACTCGGCCACTTCAAACGCCGCCATGTGCTGCAGCGCATCGTCGCCACCTTCGCCATCAGCCTCGCCTTCCTGTGGGGACTGGCACAACTGATGCAAACCGAATGGTTCTACGCCGGACTGGGCGTCAGCACGCAATCGACCGCCACCGCCCTGCTGCTGTTCTTCATGGTCATGCCGGTATTCACCTTCATCCTGCAGCCGCTCACCTCGGCCTGGTCGCGCAAGCATGAATACCAGGCCGATGCCTACGCCGCCGCGCAGACCGACGCCACTGAACTGGTGCGAGCACTGGTCAAGTTGTACCAGGACAACGCCAAGACACTGACACCCGACCCGGTGTACGCTGCGTTCTACGAATCGCATCCGCCCGCACCGATGCGCATCGCCCACCTGCAAAAACTGGGAGCCGCCAAATGAAGAAGACACTGTTCCTGCTCATGTTCCTTTCGCTGAATGCACACGCGACACCTTTCGCCGACGGCGATGCCAAGCGCGGCGGCGAGCTGTTCGAAAAATACGACTGCAACAGCTGCCACCGCAACAAGCTGGGCGGCGACGGTAGCGCCATCTTCACGCGCGCAGACCGCACCGTGCGTTCGGCGGACGATCTCATCGTGCAGATGCAACGTTGCTCGGGTGCCATCGGCAAACAGCTCACCGCACAGGAGAAACAAGACCTCGCGGCATGGCTGAACCAGCGCTACTACCACTTCAAGTGAGGCCTATCATGACTAATCACTCTGACTTGATCGACAAACACTGCCAACCCTGCAAAGACGGCGACCCCGCGCTGAGCGCGAGCGCAGCAGGCGAACTGCTCAAACGACTGGACGGCTGGACGCTGCAGGAAAAAAGCATCCGCAAGACCTTCGTCTTCAAGAACTATTACCAGACCATCGCCTTCGTCAACGCGATCGCCTGGATGACACATCGCGAAGACCACCATCCCGACCTGCAGGTCGGCTACAACCGCTGCGTGGTGGAATACAGCACGCATTCCGTCGGCGGACTGTCCGAGAACGATTTCATCTGCGCAGCGAAAGTCGACGCACTGGTCCTATCTTGAGCACAAGTTTGCACGGACGCATCATCGCCGCATACGGCAGACACTATCTGGCCGAGACGCCGGATGGCGAAGTTGTCGAATGCGTGCCGCGCGGCAAGAAGAGCGACATCGCCTGCGGCGACATGATCGAATTCCAGCACACCGGCACCGATCAGGGCGTGGTCGAACGCATCTCGCCGCGCAGCAGCCTGCTCTACCGCTCCGATGCCTACAAGCAGAAACTCATCGCCGCCAACGTCACGCAACTCATCATCGTCGTCGCCAGCGAACCTTCGTTCAACGACGAACTTCTGGCGCGCTGCCTGCTCGCCGGACACGAGCAGCATCTGGAAATGCTCATCGTGCTCAACAAGAGCGACCTGCCGCAGGTCGCCGCCGCGCGCGCGCAGCTCGCGCCGTATGCAAAGATCGGTTATCGCATGCTGGAGCTCTCCGCCAAACAGAACGTAGAACCGCTGCTGCCCTACCTGCAAGGACACATCAGCGTGCTGGTCGGCCAATCCGGCATGGGAAAATCCACGCTCATCAACGCGCTCATCCCCGAAGCGCAAGCCGCCACCCGCGAGATATCCACCGTGCTCGATTCCGGCAAACACACCACCACCCACGCGCGGCTGTATCACCTCAACCAAGACAGCGACCTGATCGACTGCCCCGGCGTACAACTGTTCGGCCTTCACCACCTCGACTTCGCCACACTGGAACGCAACTTCCCCGAATTCCTCCCCTACCTCGGCGAATGCCGCTTCGCCAATTGCAGCCACTCGCACGAACCGGACTGCGCGATACGCAAAGCGACAGCCGATGGCAAGATAGATGCAAGACGCCTCAGCCTCTTCCACGCCATCGCAGGCAGATAGCGCCTGCCGCGCGACATCGCTCGGCTAAACCCGCGTGTTGCAACGGTTGCGGCAATACCATGGCGACATATAATGCCCGCAACCATTCAAAGGAGAAATCACATGCAATACGCCGACATCATTGCAAGGGAAGCTGATTCGCTCCCCTTGGCGAAGCAGGCAGAGGTGCTCGATTTCATCGAATTCCTCAAGGCCCGGCAAGGCAGCTCGGAAGACACTGCGACGCCCAGAACTACAGAGGAAATCGAGGCGTTCTTCCGCAGCTTCAACGTTGATACGAGCGGCTACAAGTTCGACAGGGAAGAAGCCAATGCCCGCTAGCCCGGATATTTCACACAAACAGGGTCGGCACAGGCTTGAAACCCGCATAG
>WOYI011026110.1_pt1 | contig 20227 bp, 21 predicted proteins | sample 6423411 | NCBI WGS metagenome assembly WOYI01 (sample SAMN13441803, study PRJNA592873) | oil field metagenome | biome: oil field; feature: oil-well bore; material: oil-contaminated soil; isolation source: oil-contaminated soil from oil-well borehole | place: Germany: Wietze | collected 2016-10-18 ... | reverse complement strand
TTGCCCTCAATGCGGTCTTTCAATGGATCGAGACTGGAATGCTGCAATCAACATATTAAGATTGGGAACACAATATTTGCAAAATGCTAGAAGCCCCGCCCTTTAGGGCGGGGAGTGTTCACTTCTCCATCACTTCGCCCAATATCTTCATGCCTTTGGTGAAGGGCGGCATTCCCGACGTGAGGAGAACGACCCTCAGCACATCCACTATCTCATCCTTGGTTACGCCAAACTCCTTTATGGCGCTTATCATCTGCTTCTTTGTAGCCCTTTCGTCGGAAGCAGCCGCATTGATCCCCATGGCGATGAGCTTCTGGGTCCTATAATCCAGGACCTTGCCGGTGTAAGCTGCCTCGTTCAGGGCCACTATAGCCTCATACAGATCCGGATAATCTCTCTTTACCATGGTCATGCCTTCGCCGAAGAATAGCTGTTCTTTCATGCAATTCACCAATTAATTTACACCCTGCCTGAAGTTATAGATTGCTATTAAGAGGATGTCTCTCTGCGTCCTCTGAATCCCAGCCTATGACCTCCTTCGGCCCTCCGGTGAGGGCGATCCGCCCTCTCTCCAGAAGGCAGGCCCGGTCGCCGATAGAGGCCACATCCCTCAGATCATGGGTGACTACGATGCTTGGCACATGGCAGGCTTGGACCCTTTGCCTCAGCTCCTGTCTCATAGTCTCTTGCTTGCGAATGTCCAGCGCGGAGAGGGGCTCGTCCAGCAATAGCAGATCGGGCTCGATGATCAGCGCTCGAGCGAGCGCAACGCGCTGCCTCTGCCCACCCGAGACATCGCTGGCCTTCGCCTTCCTGATATCCCAAAGCCCTGCAGATTTCAGATGATCGAGGACCTTCTTCTCGACAAGCGCCCGAGAGAGGCGTCGGGCGTGCAGGCCGAAGGCCACATTACATCCGGTTCCTGCAGCCCGGCGACTATATCGAGAAGGGTGGTCTTCCCGCAGCCGTTGTCCCCTACCAGCATGAGGATCTCCCCTTCTTCCACCCTTATCCTAACTCCAGATCGAAGTCCCGGAGGCTTTTCTTGATATCGATCTCTAACATCTCCTGTAAACCCCGCGGGTAAGAGTCTTCACCAGGAATATGACCAGAAAAGATATGGCAACCAGTATTATGGAGATGCATAAAGAGACATTCAGGTCCCCCTGCATGGCAGTGTATATGGCCAGAGGCATGGTCTGCGTCCGGCCCTGGAAATTGCCGGCAAACATAATTGTCGCCCCGAACTCTCCTAAAGATCGGGCAAACGCCATGATCGCCCCGGAGATCAGGCCGTTGACGGCAATGGGCAGGATTACATGGCTAAATGTGTAGACGCGAGAGGCGCCCAAAGTCCGGGCGGCATTCTCGAGAGCGATGTCCACATCCTCGAAGCTCGTCCTCGCCTGGCGGATGTAGAAAGGGCTGGAGACGAAGACCTGAGCCATAATCACTACTGGATCATGCAGGGATCTGAGGGTGGTATCCAGGGGACTCTTCAGGAAAAGAGTGACGACGGGCAGAGCGATGAATGCTATGGCCAGGATTAGCAAGAGAGCTACCACTGCCTTCAGAGCAAAATCTCTCCTGGCAGAGACGCTGATGGTTTTTCGCCCCTGGCCGGCCAGATTCCCAATATGGTCCGTTTCAGTCTTCATAAAAGCCATGACCTACGATCACAAACGACTGCTCAAATTGTATTCTCAAACGACGCCCCAATTGAGGATTCTGTCCTTGGCATATCTAGAAAGGTACATACTACTTTGAAGTCTCGTCTTGGCTTCTTTTCATCTCTCTCTCATAGGCCCTGATCACATCCGAGCGGGTGATGATGCCAATCAGCTTCTTCGCATCGTCTTTTTCCACCACTGCCAGCCTTCCAACGTCATTTTCATACATGATATCCATGGCCATCTTGGCCGACTGGTGGGGATTAATGGTAATGGGAGCCCTGACCGCCACCTCCTTAACTGTCATCTTCTCCTGCTCATGCGGAGGAATTCTCCTGATATCGTCAAAGGTTATCATCCCCACCAGACGGCCTTCATCCACCACGGGGAAACCGGTATAGTTGCAGCGGTAGATGCTATCTCTCACCTCCGAGATCCTGCAGAGAGGGCTGACGGTGATCACCTCTTTGTGCATCGCCTCCCCCACCGATACTTCGGAGAGAACCGGCTGGGGAAGATCGAGATAAATGCCCTTTCTCATCAGCGTGATAGTGTAAATGGATCCACCCTTCAACAGAATGCGAGCCACGGTATAGCTGGTGATGCAACAAATAATCAGAGACGGTAAGCCACTATAGTTGCCGGTCATCTCCGTGATCATGAATATACAGGTGAGAGGTGCCCCGGCTGTCCCGGCGAAAAGAGCCCCCATGCCCAGGAGACCGTAGTCCAGAGGATTGACAATCTGATCGGGCGCCAGGATCTCAGCCAGCATGCCCGCCGCCAGGCCGAACATGGTTCCAATGTAGAGCGTGGGCGCAAACACCCCGCCGCTCCCTCCGGATCCGACGGTGGAGGATGTTGCCAGCATCTTCAGCAAGCCCAAAGCTAGGAGCAGAAGAAGCAGATCAGTGGCTGGTGCTCTCGCTGCCAGCATGAAGATGTTATTGATGCCCTCATAGCCCACTCCCATTATGCCGAACTCGAAGAAAAATATGCCGCATACTCCTGCTGTTAGCCCGCCAACCGCCGGCTTCAGAATGTCAGGCAGAGGCAGATCCTGGAATCGGTCCTCAAAGAAGTAGTAGCCTTTCACCCAGAGGAAGGAGAGAAATCCAAACAGGGGCCCGATGAAAAAGCAGAGAACCATATCGAAGGTGGTAAAGTAAAAGTTGGGATTCACGAACTCCGGCACGGGATCGATCAACTCCGATGCTACCGCTTTTCCCACTACCGCCGCCAGCAGAATGGGTACAGCATCAAGTGATGTGAATTTCTTGCTGATCACCTCCATGCTGAATATCGCCCCGCCCATGGGTGCATTGAAGGTGGCGGCAATCCCCGAGGCCACACCGCAGCAGGTGAGCACCTTTAAATCGCGTGCGGACAGCTTTATGGCTTTGCCGATAGCCGAGCCCGCCGAGGCTCCAATCAGGGCAATGGGCCCCTCCCGCCCGGCGCTGCCTCCGCTGCCCAGGGTTATAGCCGAGGTGAAGATGAGAACCAGACCGGCTCGCTTTCTGATGTCGCCGGTAAACCTCCGCAGAGCGATCATGATATGAGATATGCCGTCGCCCTTCGCCTCCGGCGCCAGCTTGTAGATCAGAGGTCCGACGATGAGGCCGCCAAGGACCGGCAGCAGAACGACGAAGTAGCTATTCGGCAGGAGAGGGAGGAGAAAGCCGAAGAAGAAATCGTGGCTAAGCTCCACCAGCTTTCGAAAGGCCACTGCCCCCAGGCCCCCGCTTATCCCTACCACAATAGAGAGAAGGTCCAGGTAGATCCATCGCAGATCTTCTGTGAGCTTCAGATGGGTATTCATCTACTCGCCATGGGCTAACACATATTCAGATGGTGATAAAAAAGCTTTTCTTTTGGCGGTGACTACTCCGAGTCTAAGGAAGGCTTGATCAGAGGGATGGAATGGATTTGAATTTATCAATTATCTTCGTTCTTTTGGCTGCGAGCGCTGCAATCTCGACTGCTGCTCCGGGCGGAGAATCAATGATTGCTGATCTGACCATGATTCATGCCATCCAGGGAGATGGACAGTCAAGCCCATTGCAGGGGATGAAAGTCTCGATAGAGGCTATTGTTACCGCTGATTTCCAGGGAACAGATAAGCTGGAAGGATTCTTTGTCCAGGAAGAGGACAGCGATATAGATGACAATATTGAGACCTCAGAGGGCATCTATATCTATGATCCTGGACGGCTGGGAGTGAAAGAGAATGTCACCAGAGGTGATCTGGTCATAGCCAGGGGGCATATCGAAGAGTTTCATGGCCTGACCCAGATGAATTTAAAGGAGATAAAAAAGAAAAAGGCTGGCAAAAATGAGAATAAGAGCACTTTGACCTCCCACCAGCTCATCCTGCCGCTAAAGGAGGATTCGCTGGAAAGATATGAGGGAATGCTCTTGATGCTTCCTCAAGATCTGGTCATCACCGATATTGAGAACTTCTCCGCATATGGTGAACTGGCCATATCTCCCCAATCCCGGCTGCCTGTTCCCACCAACGTTGCCAAGCCCGGAGCCCCAGCCGCGCAGATCCAGGAATTGAACAGTCGCAGCATGATCATCCTTGATGACGGCAGCGGTCGAAGATTCCCCGAATCCTATCCATTCCCAAGAACCATTCGCTGTGCAGACACCATCCAGGGAATTATGGGGATAATGAGCTATGGCTACGGAAATTATAGATTGGAGCCTTTGAATATCTCTAAAATCATGATATCCAATCCCCGGCCTGTTAATCCGGCGCCAGTGGGCGGCAGATTAAGGATTGCCAGCCTGAATCTGGAAAACTACTTCAATGGCAATGGAGCAGGCCGCGGCTTTCCCAGTGCAAGAGGAGCCAGGTCGTATGACGAGTTCGAGCTGCAGAGAGCTAAGATCATTCAGGCTATCACTGATATGAAGGCGGATGTGATCGGTCTCATCGAGATAGAGAATGATGGCTATGGAAACATGAGCGCCATTCGTGATCTATGTGACGGGCTGAATGCTCGTGAAAATGGGATTGGATTGGGGAATTATTCGTTTGTAGACCCGGGATCACCAAGGCTAGGCGATGACCTCATATCTGTGGGATTGATCTACAACAGAACAACGATCAGACCCATAGGCAGGGCAATAACGACATCCATGGGCGCTTTCTCATCGGGCAACCGCCAGCCTCTGGCCCAGACCTTCGAGGAGATCAGCACTCTTGAGCGGTTTACAATCGTGGTCGTTCATCTGAAATCCAAGAATCCGCCAGGTGGAGATGAGGTGGCGGATGGAGATAATAGGGATTGTGCAGATGGTCAAGGATACTGGAATGGTGACCGTACAAGGGCCGCAAATGAGCTGACAAAATGGTTGTCTTCCGATCCTACTGGAAGCCATGACCCCGACTATCTGATCCTGGGGGATATGAACTCGTACCGAAAAGAGGATCCCATCATGGCTTTGAGGAGGGCCGGATATGTTAACCTGATTTCCTCTCAGCTCGCCTCTAATTCTTATTCGTATGTATATCAGGGCAGATGGGGGGAGCTGGATCATATCCTGGCAAGCTCAAGCTTGACCGGACAGGTAACTGGGGCGAGCATCTGGCATATAAATTCCGATGAATCCCCTGACTTCGGCTACAATGGCATTTGGAGCAGCCCAGACAAATATCGCTGCTCGGATCACGATCCATTGATCGCGGGAATCAGTCTATCCTGAGCCCCGGGCTCTCAGGATCAAAGCGGCATTGGTCTGCCAGATGGCCCCAAAAGCGACCAGGCAGAATCTCAAAGCCTCCCATCTGCTCCCGTGAAAGCCGTCCCGCTTGATAGCAGCCGCTTTCCTCTGCGATGCTTCGGCAAAGTTTCTCATCTTCTCCTGAGGGGGAGGAATCACGCTTTTCTGGTAGATGTTCACCGAATCCACCTCATAGAAGAGGGCTTTGACCGCATAGCCTGTTGCCTTCTGGGGAAGGATCAGGGCGAGTACAAAAAAGGTAAAAGCAATGCTTTGAGGCATCATTATAGCTTTCACTCACGCCGGTTGATAGAACCTTCTCAAACTGCATGCCATGCTTCTCATCCAGCCGCCAGAAGAGAGATTCGGCAAACCTTTCCACCCTGCGGACAGCTGCATCGTTCTTTGTCTGAATGATGAGATCTACATCGCTCTTTCCCAGGATGAACTCGCCTCGGGCTACACTTCCGAAGAGAAGGATAAAATCTATATCATCCCCCATCGATCCCACAAGGCCAGAGACGAACTCCTCCAGGAATAGTTCAGCTCTCTGCTGATCCGTTGTCTTCAGGTTATTTGTCATCTTTTCACTCATTATTATTTATATCAATCTGTTCTTCAGGGAAAAAAGCCTTGTCATATCAGCTAAATCGGTCCATTATCGCTCGGGCATTTCAGAAATTTCATTTAAAAATAGAAATGTTATTTAAAAAATTTCAGTGGCTCAATCCAGTGAAATAAGTGCGATTTTCCTGTTTTCATGCCCGCTACATTCCGTAAAATAACAAATATATATTAAATAAGCCTAAAGCTATTTATACGATCAATAAGAAAGGATGCCAAAAAAATATGTAAATCCCTGCTGTGTCAAAGACTAGGATCCTCCGGTGTTTAAGAGTCCTGAGTCTCATATGATTATATAAAACCGGTGGTGGAGCTTGAGCCGCTTGATAAGTTTGCCTGCGATGGATCAGAAGTGGTATTGAATGCGGGTCGCGTACGTGATATACTGAAAAGCGCTAACAGGTGATGTGATGGGCACATGAGGTCAAAATGAATCCCATGCACCCGATTTTGTCAAGAATTTTCAGTAATTCCCACCCGCGACCTGAATGCGCAGGCATCTGGAACCGAGCCTCTTAACTACCAATGGAAGAAGAACGGTGAGAATATCACAGGAGCCAATGCAAACCGCTATCTGATCTCCAGCATCCTGCCGGCTGATGAAGGCAATTACAGTCTGGCAGTGAGCAATATTTGCGGTGAGGCAGAATCCGGAGCGGTTCGCATATCTGTGAGGTCCAGGCCAAAAATTCTGGTGCAGCCAATCAGCCAAACCATCTGCACCGGCTCGCCGGTCTCCTTTGAGGTCCAGGTTGCCGGCAATGAGTCATACACCTATCAATGGCAGAAGGATGGCCTGAACATTACCGCAGCCAATGCCGCCGTTCTGAGCATATCTGCGGCCAATAGCACCGACCAGGGCAATTACAGCATAATCATAGGCAGCGACCTATGCGGCTGGATTCAATCCGATAAGGCTAAATTGAGCATTAGATCAATGCCGATGATCACAGGACCGCATTTACCTGCCAGCAAATTGGCATGTGAGGGATCGGAAATAGCTCTTGTAGCCGATGTGACCGGCAGCGATCCCGTCACCATTCAGTGGATGAAAGACGGATTGCAGATTCCTGGTGCAAACCTTGACTCTTTTGTCATCAAGAATGCAACCCGCAATGATTCCGGCAGCTACAGCCTGATCGTCAGCAACGACTGCGGCCAGATTGAATCAATTGCATCCTATCTAAATATCGCAACCAGACCGGTGATTCTGGTCCAGCCTGCCAGCCTGAGGGTATGCCAGGGTGCGGCAGCAACATTCAGCCTAAAGGCAAGCGGCGGCGAGCCGCTGGAATACCAATAGTATAAGGACGGTACAGAAATAGAAGGAGCAACATCGAATGCTTATTCGATTCCAGTGGCTAGCCCCAGCGATAGGGGAAGCTACTGGGTACAGATAAGAGACGGATGTAATCTGATTGAATCGGAGGCAGCAAATCTGGATATAATCGCATTGCCTGAGATTTTGGTCCAGCCCACCAGCCAGAAGGTCTGCGAAGGATCGACGGCGACGTTCACTGTGTTGGCAAAAAGCGCTCAGCCTCTGACCTATCAATGGATAAAAGGCGGCAGTATCATTCCAGGGGCCAACTCCGAGGAGCTCACCATTTTCGATGCGAATATGGAGGATATGGGTGAATACAGAGTTGTGATATCCAATGGCTGCGGATTCATCGATTCAAATGCTGTGAGCCTGATCGTAGAAAGGCCGCCTGGGGATGTGGAAATTGAACCCGATTGCCTGATTGCCGACGCCGGTGAGACTGTGGCGTTCATAATGAAGGGCGCCGCTGTTGGGGCAAATTCCTATCAATGGGAGAAGAATGGAGAGATAATTCCCGGAGAGGTATCACCCTCATTGATAATCCTTAACCCGAAACCATCTGATTCCGGCGGCTACAGACTGACGGTGAGCAATGGCTGCGGCTCGAATAAATCAAAAATGTCAGTGTTGAGTGTGGTGGAGGATTCAACAAAGGTTGATCCATGTTTAAATCCGCTGTCAGCATGCTGCAATTCGAGCTGAGGAGTCGATGGGACGAGCCCGAGTTTGGCTCAGGCCTGCTTGCGCAGAGCCTGACCGGGTTGAGCCCGACTGTATTGAGCCTCCCTGATGATCCAGGGGGCTCTATCACAGCCAAGCGCTTATAGTATCCCTGCACGGGCTCCCTCTTTCCTTTTTCATTCCTTTTCCTGCACCTACATTGTCTCCTTTCCTCTCCCTCAATCTCATCCTCCAGCTTCTTCTCACCTTACCTTCAGCTCGTCGATATTCAAGGGATTGAGAGGCTTGCAGATGATCTCATTGACCCTTAGCCTCCGCAGATGCTGGCTGGAGGCGGCCTGCATCACCAGAGCGGTATCCGATCCGGAGGCGGTCCCTGCTATTGCTATTACCTTCTCTCCCGAGGCCAGGAGGCCGGCATCTGTGGCCATGAGCACTATCTCGAAGCAGACCTTTACCCCCTGGCAGAAGCATCGCAGGAGGTTAGCCATTGTGGTAGCGATGTTTGAGCCGTAGAGGCCGTCGGTATGGAAGAGCATCGTCCCAAAATGAACCTCATGCCCCTCTCTGCGCAGCTCTCTCGTCAGCGGCTCAGGAAAGGCATTCAGCTCTCGATGAAAATCCCACTGATGGGGCACTACTATCAGCTTGATACCATCCTGGCTGAAAAAGTCCATCGCCTTGGCCGCGGTGGCTCCGGTGGTGGAGGCCAGGACTATCTTCTTGATGTTCAGGCTGCTTGATCTTTCCTGCACCAGCCGGAATGTCTCTAGGGTATTTTCCGGTCCTCCCTCATCAAAATAGACGATCTTCTTATCCATTGAACTTGTCACCTCTATTTCTTCAATCGACCGCATCTGATATATTTTCTTCGTTTGAGGAGAGAGCATAAACCCGGAGAAGACGGAAGACGAAAGATGGAAATAAGATATGGAAGATAGAAGATTGGAAGACGGAAGATAAACGATAGTAGAGGACGATTATGCTAGATATTTTGAGAGACCGGCGGAGCATCAGGAAATACAAGGATGTGAAGATCGATGAACAGATCATTGATCAACTCAAGGAGGCTGCTTTGCGCTCACCAAGCTCCCGGGGGGTCAATCCCTGGCGGCTTTTGTTCATCACCGATAAGGATATGCTGGAGGTGCTGTCCCGCGCCAAACAAAGCGGCTCGGGATTCCTGAAGGGAGCCGGTCTGGGTGTGGTGGTCATAGCCAGGAACGAGGAATCGGACGTCTGGATTGAAGACTGCTCCATCGCTTCCATCATCCTGCAGCTGACTGGCCAGAGCCTGGGGCTGGGATCATGCTGGATCCAGATCAGAAACCGGATGCATAATGATGGCCAAACCTCTGAGGACTATATCCGAAAGGCCCTAGATCTGCCGGAGGGGTCGAAGGTGGAATGCATGATCGCCTTTGGCTACCCTGATGAGATAAAAGAGCCCCATCCCAAGAGCGAGTTGGAGTACGGGAAGATACTGGAATCATAGGAAGGAGTGATTGGCAAAAGGGTATGAGGATGGTCCTAACTCATCAATCTTTTTTGTTCTGATAATTCTTAACTCTGATTGGTACTGCTGAATGTCCCGAGAAAGGAGTTATATAATATGGCAATGGAACAGCTTATGTCGGGAGATAATCTCTCTATGATAAGCAGCAAAGTTGGTGCAGACGAACAATCCACCAAATCCGCCCAGGAGATGGGCCTGCCCCTATTATTGGGAGCCATGAGCAGCAAAGCCTCCAGCAAAAATGGAGCGAACGCTATCTTGAGCGGTCTTTCCGAGTCAGCTAAGGGCAACTCAATGCAGGACATGGCCAAATACCTTGGCGGCAGCAGCTCATCCTTTGGACCGGGCATGCTCAATTCCATACTGGGAAGCAGCATGATTCCCATTCAGCAATCGATCGCCAAAAAGACACTTGACAAAAAGCTCCTCATAAAAGGAGATGAAACCGGATGATCTCTCAAAGCTGCTTGATGAGCAATCGAAGATGGCACTCACTTCGTCACCTGAAGCAGAAGCAATGATGAAGGATATCCTATCCGCACAGGACGGAGGCAGTGGATTTATGGGGATGATCAAGAAGCTGTTTAAATCTTAACTATATCTCTCTCCTGAGTGGGAAGGCAGCCCCTGCACCAGCAGCCATGCAGATGAGCGAAAATAGCCACAAAAATTGATATGTTGGACCGAGCATAGAAAGAAGGAAGAAGGAATAAGCTGATAGATAAGGGCGACTGCAGCATCTAAAAAATGCCGTTGGTCGAATCCTCCTATCAAGGATATCATTGGAGTGTCCTGGTATAACGCCATAGGTGGTTATATTTATGAATATGTATATAATTTCTGTATTGATTCTTTTAGCGATAGCATGCAGCAGCCAGTCGACAGATACAGTGAACATCAGCAGAGATGCTGGCATGGCAATACTGGCCAATCTGACCGGAAGCTCTTCCAGCCCCTCCGCAGCCCAGGAGAGCATACTGCAAAACCAGACAAATCAGACTGGCAACACCAGCCTGTCAGCGAATGATAACTTGTGGAGTTGGGGTAAAATTCCCATTGGCTATGAGGTAAGCGATAACGGAACTCTGATCAACCTGGCCGAGCAGGAATGGGCTCCAAGCATCTAAAGGGCATACTGATACGATTCTTTAAATTTTTTTGCCAGCCATGTTTTAGGCCGTATGAATGATAGGAGATGCTCGCCTCATAAAGATCTTCTCTCTGCCTCCCTCTTGAGAGGCTATTACGGGGGCGAATTCATTTATCTTCTTTTCCGGATTTCTCCAGGATCACTCATCTCCTCATACTCAATAGGTTATCGATCTCAAGATCCTTTTCGCCAGCCTTTTCTAGGTCTGGTGAAGAGCTGATGTGAGAAAATGGCAAGCTACAAGGCAGGAGCAGGACTTTTCATAGCCGCCCTGATAATCGCCTTATTCATTGGCTGGATGGGTCTTCCCGGCAGCACTCCAGCTACGAAGAGCCATAGCCTGGACTGGAGGGTAGACGAAGATGGCAGGTTGTCTTATCAGCTCCAAAGTCCCAGCTTCAATCTGAGCGAGGAGAAGACCGATGACAACAGCTCTCTGATTGCCGTTCAGTTTGCGAGCAGAGGAGCAGAGATAGCAGGACTATTGAGAATCCCAAAATTCAGCCGGACCGTCAGCGATGAGGCGAATGATAGAGACGGTATTCCCGGCATAGTGCTCCTGCCCGGAGCCACAGTGACCAAGGAGCGGGAGCAGGGATTGGCAAAGCGCCTGGCCGACCTGGGCTATGCCACTATCACCCTGGACCAGAGAAATCTGGGGGCAATCGATGTTAACGCAGATCTTGAGCTCTTTTTGGAGGGCTCGGAGCCGATCGAGCATATGATGATCCATGATGCCCTGTCTGCGGCAGAGATCCTGCGCTCTGTGCCCGAGATCGACCCGGAGAAGATCGTCTATGCCGGAGAGAGCAACGGAGCTCGAACTGCTATCATCGCCTGCGCCCTGGACGAGAGATCTAAGGGCGTTCTGGCCATAAGCACCTGCGGCTATGGTACTGATGCAGCCTTTGCCCAGTCGGGCATCAAGGATGAGGATACCATTCGCTTCTATCGATCCATAGATCCTGAGACCTATCTCCCTCTGATCGCGCCCCGGCCACTGGCCATGATTCAGTCGGAAAACGATACGGTGATACCCTATCCTCTGGCAGAGAAGACTTTCGCCCTCGCTTCTCAGCCCAAGAGCTTGGTCTCAGTGGGCTGCAGGGTGCACGGTTACTGCCAGGAGATGGATGAGGGGATCGAAAAAGGGCTGAAAGGAATGTTTTCCTGATTCAATTTTGCATAATTTGCATCATGCACATATCATAATCAGAGCCCTCAACCTTTTCTCATATCCCTCCGTAGTTTTGCGCATGCTCCCAGGCCCGATGACCCTCGGGGAACCGATCACGCCGGGAGTAGATCGATATATCCTCCCGGCGAAACAGCCGCCGGTCCAGACCCACCGGGCAGACCTTGATGCAAATTCCGCAAGGGGATATGCCCTTCTGGTTCAGATCATTGCTATGCTCGGCACAGCTCTTCTTATTGGTCAGACCCTGGGGGTAATCCCTCTCATCCAGCGCATTGACCGGACACATCTTGACGCAGCGCATGCATTCAGAGCAGAGCTTCTCCTCTTTCATCGGGTCCGATGGAAGAACTGCGGAGGTGAAGACAGAGCCGAAGCGCACCCGTGGACCATAATCTGGCGTCAGGAGCATATTGTTCACACCGAAGCTTCCCAGGCCTGCCAGAAAGGCAGCATGGCGGTGGGAGAAGATTGCCACCGGATTTTTCAGCAGCGCCTTAATCCCGATGTATCCATCCCTGGGAACGAAGACGGAAGGATGGCCCAATTGGGTGAGATAGCTGGCCAGGCGGTAGGTGTACTGGTCGAGAAGGGAGTTGACTGTGCTGTATAGCTCTCGGTAATAGACGGAGGGCGACGTTTCCAGAACTGGCAGGCTGATTGGCAGGCCTATGACTATCACCGACCGGGCTTCGGGATATATCGACTGGGGATAGAACTCCTCCGGCATCCAAGGCTGAAATGGGGGTTCTTTCCATCGATCCACGCTGGCCACTCCCAGCAGGGGTATCTCCAACTTTTCGCACCATTTCTGGATAGCAGCTTTCAGCTCATTGCTCATGAAAGGATCATATGCAGCTCAACGGATAAAAGGCTCACCAGGGATTATCTGCGATGCTATTTCTCATATCACATCCTCCCGGTTCTGCTCCTTGGATTTGCGGAAGAGCATCTTCATCTCATATACCCCTTCTTCTCTTCTTTTCTCTGTATAGAATCCCATCTTCTCAAATAAGCTCACCATGGCCTTGTTCTCTACCAGGGTGTCTGCGGTAAAGCCAAGCAGCCCATGCCTTCTGGCGATGTATGTCAGATAAGAGAGAAGCTCTTTGCCCACTCCCATTCCATGATACTCGTCCTTCACCACTATTGCCACCTCTGCCATGTACTTGTCCGGGTTCAGCTCGTACTGGCCAAGGGCGATAATGGTCTCTCTTTCTCTCTCCTTCTCCTTGATCACCGCCAGGATCTCCATCTTCAGGCTCCAGTCCACAATAACGAAGTCCTGCAGCCTCTTATGGGGCATATCCTTCCGGGCAGAGAAGAACCTCATGTACATGCTATCCTCGGATAGATCGTAGAAGAAGTCCTTGAGCATGGGCTCGTCCGTTATCTTCACCGGCCGGAGGAATATCTCCAGGCCTTTCTTGGTGGTCCTGTATGTCTCCAACTCCTCGGGATACATTCCCTTCTCGCCAGGGATGAAGACCTGATCTTTGTAGATTAGATTTCTCTTCCGGGCGGCCTCTATCAGCCAGGGGCGGAACTTGGGATGGGCGATGGCGATGAGGTCCATGGCTCTCTCCCGGATGTTCTTGCCATGCAAATAGGCGATTCCGTATTCAGTCACCATATAATGCACGTCTCCCCTGGTTAAAGTGATCCCGGCTCCCTCCTGCAGGACGGGAACGATGCGGGAGACGCTGTCGTTCAGAGCAGTGGAAGGGAAGGCGAGAATGGTCTTGCCGCCCGGGCTGAGGACCGCTCCCCGTATGAAGTCCGCCTGACCGCCGATGCCGCTGTAGAAGGTACCTCCCAGAGATTCTGCTGTTGCCTGGCCGGTCAGGTCCACCTCCATGGCGCTGTTGATGGCGGTCATCATCCTATTTCGGGAGATTATGAGGGGATTGTTGGTGTAGTCGATCCTCTTGAACTCGATCGACGGATTCTCGTCCAGGAAATCGTAGGTATCCCGGCTTCCCATGCAGAATGAGGCGATGGTCTTTCCTGGATTGTGGATCTTCTTCTGATTGGTGACAACTCCCTTTTTCATCAGCTCGACGATGCCATCGCTCAAGAGCTCCGTATGCACTCCCAGGTCCTTTTTGTCCTCGAGGCTGTGCACCACCTCGTCCGGTATCAGACCGTATCCCACCTGAATGGTTGAGCCATCCTCTATGATGCGAGCGACGTATTTTCCGATCCTCTGCACGATATCGTTGGGAGCCTTAACGGAATACTCGAGGAGAGGCTCGTCATGGGGAAGGATAAAGTCGATATCTTTGATATGAATGAAGCCATCACCATGCGTTCGAGGCATGTTTTCATTCACCTGGGCCACGACGATCTCTGCCTTTTCCAGGGCTGCCTTGACCACATCCACGCTTATTCCCAGGCTCAGGTAGCCGTGCTTATCCGGAAGAGAGGTCTGGACCAGGGCTATATCCACTGGAACCATCTCTGAGCGGAAGAGATCGGGAACGGAAGAGAGGAAGATGGGGGTATAATCCGCTGCGCCACGGTTGACCGGGTTTCTGGTGCTGTCTCCCACAAAGAAGGAGTCAAGCCTGAAGTTATCCTGGAACTTTTCATCGGTATAAGGAGCCACGCCAAGCGTCCAGATGTGGATCAGTTCCGCATCGAAGAACGCTTTGGGATTATTGTTGACGTAGTTGACCAGCTCAGCCACCAGGAATTGAGGCTCACCGCAGCCGGTCCCTATGAAGATCCTGTCTCCTGCATGGATGTGGCTGAATATGGTCTCCGGGGGCAGGAACTTCTCAGGATAAGTATTCTTGAACTCTTTCAGGATCTTTTTATCTTTCATTGCTCAGCTCTCCTCATTTGCGTCCTATGTCAATTCCTCTCAGTTCATTCCTGTTTGGATTCTTCTTCTTCCATAATCAGCCTATCGCTCTGAAAAGAGAAGATTATGCAGGTCAGCTGTGGTCAGATGTCATTCGCTCTTTGCACATTATTATATTCTCAATGGAGAATCTATCTTAAAAGGGGAATAGATTGATATAGAAATGGTCAGCATTTAACAATAATCGGGTTTAATTGAGGAGATCGACAATGATCAACCTATTCAAGAAGAATGCTGGAGGAGAGGCAAGAAAGGATAAGAAGAAAGAAAAGCAGGAGGAGAGGCGACAGAAAGCGCAGGCCAGGGGACAGAAGCCCATAAAATAATCGTTTTTTGGCTTAACCATAAAAGATCGATCTCACCAGTAGCGAGAATTCACTGGCGTGAGAGGTCAATGCTGTCTATCGCCTTCACAACGCTCTCCCATTCCGGGCAGTATGAGACCTGGCTGCTGTAATCCTCAATTCCAGTGCCGTTCAGGCTCCATGGGTGCTGAAATAGAATTCCATGCCGATCTGGATCGCTCTTCACGAACTCCACTATATTGATGTCCAGGTCATCGATAAGCACATCCGATGGCACATTATGCTTGGTCCCTGTTCTGGCCCAGTAGTAGCCCTTCAGGGAAGGAAAATGGGCGCTCAGCCATCTGCGGGTAGCCTCTTCGGTATGCGGCCTCCTGGCGGTCACCACGAAGATATCATGGTGGCTGAGCTTCTTTATCCCCCTTTGCGAGCCATGGATAATTGGCACCTGCATCACATATTCTGGATCCGAAAGCAATCTAGATATCTCCTCCCAGACCTCCCTTCCCTCGAAGGTCCAGTGCGCACGATCGACATCGCTCTTGGAATACACGAGGCCGTATTCCCTTTCGATCTCCCTCAGAACAGCAGCCACCTGATCTGCCAGCACCCCGTCGATGTCCACAGCGATCTTTAAAGTCATTTTTTGCGGAAACCTCATTTATTTGAGTAGATGAATATTCGATATGCCACCACTGTCTTGCTCAACTGCTCCGTTCAACTGCATTATCCTGCTGCTGATGCTCAACTGCCTTATTCAGCGGGTCTATTAATGCATTTAATCAGGGCACCCATATAAAGGTTTCAGCCTGCGCCGGATACACTGGTGAGGCAACGATCCTGTTATGCACCTGACTTGAAGATGCCATGGCAATCAGTGGGCAATGCCATGTGTATGATTCAATTGATCAAAGATGGTTAGGTAAATAAATGATCAAGATGATCAGCCATGCAACAGCTACTGACAGAATGGCAAAAACGCATAGCCAGCAATACACTGCAATGACCAGGCTCAAACCATGGCCGGCAATGGACCAGCAGTTGATGACAAAAAAAGATAATAAATGGATTATAAGAGGCAGGCAAAATGGATTATGTTCTTCACCCCAAGTCAGAGATCGATGGCAGGATAAAAAAGCTAAAAGACCGGATGGACGACATCGACGGAGCACTCCTATTTCAGGCGGTGGATATGTGCTACTTCTCTGGGACCGCCCAGAACGGGCTGGTCTACATCCCCAGAGACGGCGAGCCGATTGTTATGATGAAAAGAAGCCTGGAGAGGGCAAAGGAGGAGTCGCCCCTGGAGGTCCGGCCACTGAAGAATATGAGAAATCTAAAAGAGGACCTGGGCATCAAAACGAGCGCCACCATTGGCCTTGAGATGGATGTCCTTCCCTGCAGCTTCTACTTTAGGGTGAACAAGGCCCTGGAGGATGCTTCTTTTGTCGATGTTGCCGAGAGGATCAAGCATATCCGCTCAGTCAAGTCAGAGTTCGAGATAAAACTGGCCAAGGAAGCAGCACAGATGCTGGTGGAGGGATTCTCCACCGTTCCGGATCATATTAAAGAGGGAATGACTGAGGTGGAGCTGATGTGCCGCATGGAATCGGAGATGAGGCTGATGGGCCATCAGGGATCCCTGCGCTTTCGCCGCTTCAACAGCATCGTTCCCATAGGCCATATAATGTCCGGATCAAGCGCTGCCATCCCCAGCTTCCTGGCCTCACCCACCGGCGGCAAGGGAACCTCGGTGGTGTTTCCCCATGGTCCAGGCTACAGAAAGATAAAGAGAAACGAACCGATATTTGTGGACACTGTGGGCATCTGCAATGGATATATCGCCGATGCCACCAGGATCTTCTCTTTGGGCAAGATCGAGCCGGAGCTCGTGGAGGCTTACGAGGCCTCCTGCCAGATCGAGGAGGCCATCGCCAGGGAGATGAAGCCGGGCAGGACGGCTAGAGAGCTGTTCGAGCTCTCCGAATCAGAGGGGGCGCGTCTGGGCTACGGCGATTTCCTGGGTGGACCGGTAGGGAGCAAATGCGGCTTCGTGGGCCACGGTGTCGGCCTTGAGCTGGATGAGTATCCGGTGCTCGCCCCGCTGGACCACGAGATCCAGGAAGGGATGACCATCGCCGTGGAGCCAAAGATCATCTATCCAGGCAAAGGGGTCTTAGGGGTGGAGGACACCTTCCTGACGACATCATCCGGAGCCCTGAGGCTGACGGAGATGCCCCTGGAGATCTGGGAGGTCTGAGGCCTTGTCGGATGGAGTCAGAAGGCGCAGATCCGGCTTTGTGACGCTCCATCGGGACGACTTCGCTAGAGGAGCTCCGCCTCAGTCTCATTTGCTATGACCTGGATGGATCCAAAACCTCTGGAGCTGGCATTCAGCGGGCGCCAGCTGTTCATGTACTGAGCCACGATCACTGGATCGTAGTACTCTATGATCCAATTCCCTTCTTTTTCAGAGGCGTTGATCGCTACTGCACTGGATCTCCACCGGAAGAGCTTGACCTGGGGGAGGCTCTCAGCTCTTTTGAGGGCTTCGTCCAATCCATCTTTATGGAGCGGGGCATTTTGGTGAAGATAGGATGCATTTTCCGGCAGCAATCCAGCAAAGATATTGAACTTGGAGATCAGGAAACTATTGTTATTGCTATCGTTTTTCAGCATGGTCCACTGGAAGAGATTTGAGTCCGGATAGATCTTGAAGCCGTCATCATGAAAGCCATTCGCCATTTCTTTGCCCTCCAGCCTTATTCCGCTTATGACCAGAAGAAATATGAGAAAGGCGGCGGACACCTTTTTATCGATTTTCATCTCTGGCCGGTCCCGGAAGAGCTTCGCCATAAATAGAAGGGTAGCGATCATTATCACGATCTCTAAATGGCTGAAGATCTCTGCTGAGTACCTGGCAGCGGTCAGAGGATAGAAGAGGGGAACGCCTCCCGAGGTGAGAAAGTCTAAGAAGAGGTGGCTGATTATTCCGGCATAGGAATAGGCCAGGGTCGTGGGCGAGAACTGCAGGTCTTTAGTGACAATACCCCTGGACCCGGTCTTTATCCAGTTGCGTGAGACCAGAAAGAGGAGGATTGCTGCCACGAAGAAGCCGAAGAGGAACGTATGGGTGAAACCCCTGTGAACTATGAGATAAGAGGTCGGATGAATCTGATTGATCCACACCACCAGCATGTCCAGGTCGGGAGCTATTCCGCCGAGCACCAGGGCGGCAAGATAATCTCTCCTGATCCTCAAGAAGCGGCCCAAGAGATAGGGAAGCAATGCATGGGAGAAGAAGTCCATCAAGGCAGTTTAGCTCATTATGGCTATTTCTGCTTTTTGGAAACGGCCTTTGCTCAGAACAAAAATAAAAAAGGCATAGATGAGATCAACTGTCAGATGGTCACAGGCATCTGGGAAGGTTCCGGATTGACCTGGCATTCCAGGCACCTGGCTACCCCTGGCCTTGATCTTTATTGTGCCAGTCAGAATGTATGAACGGGAGGCTCTGCTGAGACAGAGTCCGGGGATAGGATTTGATCTGTCTGATTCATCTGCCCCAAGATACCCTCCGGTTCTGCTTGATCAGCCTTGACCGGCTGACCAGCAGGGATGGCCTGATCCGCATAGCCGGATATGGGCAGCCCAGGATAGGGCATGATCATCAGATATGGCCCCTGGCCGCTCTCTCTGGACAGAAAGTCGATCTCAGTCGTGCTGTTGCCAATGGCCTCCAGGAGGAATGATACCTTGTCCCCTCTTTCCTTTGCCTGCATGAGCTTTTGGGAGACATCGAAGGCATAGATATCATCGCCATCGCTATTGGTGCTCATCAGAGTGAGGTCATTTTTCACTATCAGGTTCCTGGCAGGCAGGATGTTGACCAGGAAGGTGGTGATATCGGATTGCTCATCCCAGTCCGAGCCGATGGTCACCAGAGCCACAATGCCAGAGCGATCCATCTGACGCACCGATGCTGCTTTGAGCACCAGAATTGCGATGTCGTCATCTGCAATGTCTATGCCGGAAAGGTTGAATTGTATTAATGGAACCCCGGGATAGCTGTTCAAAGTGGTATTGTTTGTATCCGGCACATTGGTGGCGCAAAGCAGTGTATCGCTCTGGTTGTATACCGTCTCATTTCCTGTTCCCAGGCTGACGTAAACATCCTGGGAAGCGGGAATCTCTGTCGCCTGGCATTGCCCGCAGACGGCGATGACCGCCGTCAGCAGCATGAGAATTATCCCCCTTCTATTCATATCTCATCTCTCCTCAATCAATTCTTATCCAGATGATATTACATAAAATCGATTCATATTTAAAATTATAGTTTGGAAATCTTTTTTGTCAACTACCCCTCCCTGAAGGGATGGGCTTGTAGCTCCGCAAAAAGTCGGGCCACGATGGGCATATTGACTGATACCCTTGCCGCAATATTCCGCGCTGCGATTGTGTCAGCCGGACCAGAGAAGCCGCAGCAGACACACGAAAATTCGTCCCTTGTAGGACGGTTGGATCGAGATATAAGATGACAGATAGGGCATTCCTGGGAAGTATAAGCAGGATCAATGCAGATCACGGGCACACCAGCTATGGCGGCCTTGTAGTCGATATATTGCCTGAGTTGATAGAAGCTCCATGCTGTTTGCGCCTCTGAGCCATTGGAACCGTTATCCTCTCTCTTATGCCAGAAAGATCTTCCAACACGATAGCAGACGAGGTGTCTATGGCCTTCGCAACCAGCTTCTTAGAGATGCAATGATTAACGTCTCTATGGAATCTAGCTTCTTTACCGGAAAGCTTCTTCAGATGACGTTTTGCGCTATCTGTTCCACAGCTCTGAAGATCGGCTTTGAGGTTATCGATTTTGGATCTAACTTTTTCAATCTTCTCACCAGAGAACTCTTCACCCGAAGAATCAACTGCAATGTTCTTGATTCCAAGATCAACACCAAGAACATTTTGAGGAACAAACTTCTTTGGCTCGGGAACATCGACCACAACACAAAGATAGAATGTCCCATTCTGGAAGATGAGATCGGCCTGACCTCGGATTCTGTCAAGCCTTGGAGCATGGTAATCACAGATCACGACAGGCAGCTTAGGACTTGGATATGGCCCTAACAGCCATCTGAGCAGAGATGCCAAACATTTCCCG
>WOYI011093891.1_pt1 | contig 20234 bp, 17 predicted proteins | sample 6423411 | NCBI WGS metagenome assembly WOYI01 (sample SAMN13441803, study PRJNA592873) | oil field metagenome | biome: oil field; feature: oil-well bore; material: oil-contaminated soil; isolation source: oil-contaminated soil from oil-well borehole | place: Germany: Wietze | collected 2016-10-18 ... | reverse complement strand
GAGGTCTTTCACAAGGGCACGGAGCTGGTCCAGATCGAGCGATTGCGGGCCGTCGCAGAGCGCCTCGCGTGGATTCGGGTGCACCTCGACCATCACACCGTCCGCGCCCACCGCGACTGCAGCGCGGGAGACCGCGGGAACAAGGTCAGCGGAGCCCGTTGGGTGCGACACGTTGATGATGATCGGCAGCAGCGAGAGCTTCTTCACGACCGGCACCGCCGAGATGTCGAGCGTGAAACGCGTCGCCGTCTCAAAGGTACGGATGCCGCGCTCGCACAAGATGACGTTGTCGTTTCCCAGCGCCGTGATGTAGTTGCTCGCCTGCAGCCATTCCTCGATCGTGGCAGCCATGCCGCGCTTAAACACGACCGGCTTGCGGGACTCGGCAGTCACTCGGCCGATCTTCTTGAGCAGGCTGAAGTTGGCCATATTGCGGGTGCCCACCTGAAGGATGTCCGCGTATGCGTCCACCTTCTCCACCAGCGCCGAGTCGGTCACCTCGGTCACCACCAGCAGGCCGAACTCATCGGCCGCCTCACGCAACAAGATGAGCCCCTGCTCTTCGAGTCCCTGGAACGAGAACGGCGAGGTTCTGGGCTTGTACGCGCCGCCGCGCATCACCCGGATCCCGAGCTCGGCGAGCGTTGCGGCCACTTCCCGCATCTGCTCGCGGCTCTCCACCGAGCACGGCCCGGCGATGAGCGTCACCACGCCATCGCGCTCGACGGCACCGATAGCGCGCGCCTCCCCGGCGACCATCAGTCCCTCATCTCCTTCATCACGTGCAGGATGGTCTCGTAGATCTCGCGGAGGTTCTCGCCGAAGAGCGGGCCCTCGTTCCACCCCGCGAGGTTCTCGAAGATCTCCTCTTCGCGCTTGGGGTCGTAGAGTCCCCAGTGGACCTTCGGCTTGAGCGCCCGGATGGCGAGCGCCTCGGCCGCGCGTTCGTTGAGCAACCGCACGAGCTGGCGGTCGACCTCGTCGATGCGAGCGCGGTGCGCGGCAATCTGCTTCTGTGCGTCAAGATCCGGCGCGTCGAGGTTCTTCTCGTCCATATGCCTCAGCTCCCTGTCTTTGTCCTGCGAACGACGAACGCCGGGCTGCGTGCAGCTCGGCGCCTCATCCCACCCCGTCATTCCCACTCGATCGTCCCCGGCGGCTTGCTCGTGATGTCGTAGGCCACGCGATTCACGCCCTCGACCTCGTTGATGATGCGGTTGCTCATCGTGGCCAGAAGCTCGTGCGGCAACCTTGCCCAGTCCGCCGTCATAGCGTCTGCCGAGGAGACAGCACGGATGATGATCGGTCGCGCGTACGTGCGCTCGTCGCCCATGACGCCCACCGAACGGATGTCCGGCAGCACAGCGAAGTACTGCCACACCTCGCGATCGGTGTCCCAGCGGCCGATCTCATCGCGAACGATGGCGTCGGCGTGACGCAGGATCCCCAGCTTCTCACGGTCGACGTCGCCGATGATGCGAACCGCCAGGCCGGGACCCGGGAACGGCTGGCGCTGGACGATCTCCTCGGGTAGGCCGAGCTCGGAGCCGACAGCGCGGACCTCGTCTTTGAAGAGCGCCTTGAGCGGCTCGATGAGGTCGAAGTGCACGCCTTCCGGGAACGGGATGAGGTTGTGGTGGCTCTTGATCTTTGCGGCGGTCTTGTTGCCGCTCTCGATGACGTCGGGGTAAAGCGTCCCTTGCGCGAGCCACTTCACGCCCTCGAGCTTGGTGGCCTCCTCGAAGAAGACCTGCCAGAACTCCTCGCCGATGATCCGGCGCTTCTGTTCGGGGTCGGTCACGCCCGCGAGCAGCGAGAGGTAGCGCTCCTCGGCGTCCACGTGCACCAGGTCGATGTGGAACTGGTCGCGGAACGTGCGCACGACCTGCTCGGCCTCGTTGAGACGCATCATACCGTGGTCCACGAACACGCAGGTGAGCTGGCTGCCGATCGCGCGGTGCAGCAGCGCGGCCACGACGCTCGAGTCCACGCCCCCGGACAGGCCGCAGATGACGCGGTCGGTCCCCACCTGCTCGCGCACGCGCGCAACGGTCTCATCGATGATGTTCAGCATCGTCCACACGGGAGGGATGCCGACGATCTCGTGCAGGAAGTGCCTGATGATCTGCTGGCCGAACTCGGTGTGAGCCACCTCGGGGTGGAACTGTGTGGCGAACAGGCCGCGGGACGCGTCCTCCATCGCCGCTACCGGCGTGATGGCGGTCCGGGCGGTCACCAGAAAGCCCTCCGGCGGCGTTCCCACGCTGTCCCGATGGCTCATCCAGCACTGCGACGTTTCGGGCACACCGTCGAGCAGCCGGCACTCAGGCTCCATGACGGTCAGCTCGGCGAAACCGTACTCGCCGATATCGGTGTGCGGCACGTCCCCGCCGAGATCGAGCGCCATGAGCTGCATGCCGTAGCAGAAGCCCAGGATCGGCACGCCGAGGTCGTAGATGCGCGTGTCCATCTTCGGCGCGCCGGGAGCGTACACGCTCGCCGGGCCACCGGACAATACGAGCGCCGCCGGCCGGCGACGCTCGATCTCTTCAGCCGTGATGTCGTGCGGGACGATCTCCGAGTACACCCGTGCCTCGCGCACGCGGCGCGCGATGAGCTGAGCATACTGCGCCCCGAAATCCAGGACGAAGACCGTGGGCTGGTCGCCGTGATAGCCGGTCACGCCCGTCCCCTACCGGCCCATGCCGACGCCCTGTGCGTTCTGGAGGATCTTGCCCTCCGTCTGCAGCGCGGGTGCGACCATGACCTCGGCCTTCTGGAAGGCCTTGAGATTCTCGTAACCGCAGGTGGCCATCGAGGTCCGTAGACCGCCGCACAGGTTCAAGGTGCCGTCGTTCTCGTGGGCGGGGCCGACGAGCACATCGGCGAGCGAGCCCTTCTGACCGGCGAAGACGCGCGTGCCGCGCGGCAGGTCGGGATGGAAGGTCGCCATGCCCCAGTGATATCCGCGGCCGGGTGCCTCGGCAGCAGCGGCGAGCGGGGAGCCGATCATCACGCTGTCGGCGCCGCATGCGATGGCCTTGGCCAGGTCGCCGCCGGTCCGCATACCGCCGTCAGCGATGACGTGGCAGTAGATCCCGGTCTCGTCCAGGTGGCGCATACGCGCGGCAGCCGCATCGGCGACCGCGGTGCACTGCGGAACGCCGATACCGAGGACACGGCGTGACGTGCACGCGTGGCCGGGACCGACGCCCACAAGGACGCCTACGGCACCCGTGCGCATGAGGTGCAGGGCGCCCTGATAGCTGCAGCAGCCGCCGACGATCACAGGGATGTCGAGGCTGGCGATGAACGCGTTCAGGTCGAGCGGCTTGTCGAAGCTGGAGACGTGCTCGGCCGAGACCACCGTGCCCTGGATGATGAGGATATCGAGCCCGCCTTCGAGCGCGGGACCGATGAACTTCTCGACGTTCTGAGGGGTGAGCGACGCGGCTGCCAGCACGCCGCCCGCCTTGATCTCCTGCACCCGCTGCTTCACGAGATCGGCCTTCACGTCTTCCACCGCGTAGATCTCCTGCATCTTGCGCGTTGCCTCTTCACGCGAGAACGACGCGATGGCATCGAGCTGCGGACCCGGGTCGGCGTAGCGGGTCTGGATACCCTCGAGGTTGAGCACCGCGAGACCGCCCAGCTTGCCGAGAGTGATCGCGAACCCCGGGTCGACGACACCGTCCATGGCCGACGCGAGCACCGGTAGGGGGAACGCGTAGTCGCGACCCTTGAACGAGAACTCCCAGTCGATACTCACATCCCGCAGGTCACGCGTCCGGCGACTTGGCACGATCGCGATGTCGTCGAACCCGTATGCCTGTCGCGCGGTCTTGCCACGTCCGATCTCGATTTCCATAAGCGCTGATTCCTCCCGGTCGATTCGCGCCCTACGATCCTGCGTCATACACTGCCCCTCGGTACGCGAAGGACCAGGGCCGCGCCACAACGCGGGGTGCCTGGTCCGAAAGATGCTGCGGCGAAGAGGTTGTTCGGTCAGTGCGTGGTCTGTTCATGCTACGCCAGCGCACCAGGAGGGTCAAACCATCCTGCGCTGCGGTACAATCAGCTGTAGACCCGCGCCAGGGAGCACGAAGATGAAGTCTCGTCGCAGCACTCGAATCCCTCTGGACGCGCCGCACCGGGCAGCGCTCGCGCTTGCGGTGACGGTGTGTCTTGGCGCCCTCTTGCTCGCCTCTCCGGCCCATGCAGCCCCTCTTGTGGTGATCGACGCCGGTCACGGCGGCCCCTACAACCACGCAAGCTACGGCTCGCTCACCGAGAAGGCGGCCAACCTGTTGTTCGCACTCGAACTGGGCGCACGACTGCAGGGCGCGGGCTACCGGGTGGCGTTCACGCGGACGTCGGATGTGGCGGTGGGCGCGGCCGACATACCCACCTGGCACTGGGTCGATACCGAGAGTCGTTGGGTGTACGCACCCGACGGTGTCGTCTGGTACAGCGACGGCGTGCCGCGCGACGATCTGCAGGCGCGTGCGAACATCGCCAACAGGCTCGGCGCGGACATGTTCATCTCGGTCCACTGCAACGGCTCGTCTTCGGCCGCCGCCCACGGGACCGAGAACTGGGCGTCATCGAACGACCGGCCCGGGCAGGCCCTCGGGCAGTATGTTCAGGGCGCCGTGCTGGAGCAGACAGGTCAGCGGAACCGCGGCGCCGGCGTGACGAGCTTCTACGTCACCAAGTGGGCGAACATGCCTGCCCTGCTGCTCGAGACCGGTTTCATGAGCAATCCCACCGAAGGCGCGTGGATTGCGAACCCCGCCTGGCGGAGCCGCTACGTCACGGGCGTCGTCAACGGCGTGAACCGTTGGATGGCAACGAACCCGTTCCACCCGCTGTACGGGCGCGTCGCCGGCGCGACGGCCTCGGGCACCGCGGTGTCGGCATCGCGGGCGAACTCCCCGTCGGGGGCATCGACCATACTGTTCTCGTCAGTCGCCGACCCCGTGAGTGCGCTTGCGGCCCCGCTGGGGTTGACGGGCCTCGATGCACCGATCCTGTATGCGGACCTCACCGGCGTCTCCGCCGAGACGGCCGCCGAGATCGCGCGGCTGAACCCTTCGCGCATCATCGCGCTCGGTTCGCCGAAGATGCTGCCGGACGCATTCCTCAAGCAGGCTGCCACCGCAGCCGGGATAGACACGAGCGCCGTCATGCGCGTGGCCGGAAGCGAGTCGGCGGCCGTTGCGCCACTGCTGTGCGAATCGATCGTCGCCACCGACGTGCCGATGACCGTGGTCTTCGCGAACGCGGCCCGGCTGACCGACTCGCTGTGCGCCTCGACCATCGCGGCCTCACGCGGTGCGGCCCTCATCCTCACCAGACCGGACGGCTCGCTGCCGCCCGAAGCCGAAGCGTTCCTGGCCGCGCACGAGGAGAACATCACGGCCGCGATCTCGGTGGGCGCGGTCTCGGACTCGGTCTCGCGCGAACTGCCGAACCGCACGCGCATCGGCGGCGGCGACGCGTACCGGACCGCCGTGAGCGTCATGCAGACGACGAACCCCACGGGTCCGCTCGCGCTCCTGCCCTACAACCCCGATGTCCCGACCGATGGGATCATCGCGGCGGCGCTCGCTGCCCGGTCCGGCAGCGTCGCCCTGCCGATCAACGGAAGCGTCCTGTCTCCATACATCCGGGAGTGGCTCGAGAACGTCTATCCCCGCATCTACCACGTGGCGATGGTGGGCAACACGGGTTCGCTCCCCACGGTCACGGAGCACATGATCGAGAAGACGATCCGGTAGCGCCGCTAGACGTTGAACCGGAAATGGCAGACGTCGCCGTCTGCCATGACGTACTCCTTACCCTCGATGCGGAGCTTTCCCGCAGCCTTTGCCGCAGCCTCGCTACCGAGCGCGTCGTAGTCGGCGTAGGAGATGACCTCGGCCTTGATGAACCCGCGCTCGAAGTCGGTGTGGATGACCCCCGCCGCCTCGGGCGCCTTCGCGCCCACGCGCACCGTCCACGCACGGACCTCCTGCACGCCCGCGGTGAAGAACGACTGCAGGCCGAGGAGGCGATACGCCTCACGGATGAGCGCGTTCAGCCCGGGCTCGGTCAGGCCCTCCATCTCGAGGTACTCCTGAAGGTCCTCGGCTTCGAGTTCGGCCATCTCGGACTCGATCTTGGCGCAGATGGGCACCGGTGCGATCCCGTCGATCTGGGCGAGCGATGCACCGATGTCAGCCTCGTCGACGTTGGCGACGTAGAGCATCGGTTTCATGGTGAGCAGATGGAGGTCGCACACCGAGGCGCGCTCCTCGCCGGTCATCTCCATGGTGCGGGCGCGATGCCCCTGCTCCATCCAGGTGTTCAGCCTTCGGGCGACCTCGAGCTTGCGGCCGAGCCACGCGTCACGCTTCGCGTCCTTCTCGAGCCGCGGCAGCGCGCGCTCGAGCGTGCCGAGATCGGCGAGAACCAGTTCGGTCTTGATGGTCTCGACGTCGCCGGCGGGATCGACCTTGCCCTCGACGTGGATCACGTTGGGATCCCGGAAGTAGCGCACGACCTCGGCGATCGCATCGGTCTCCCGGATGTTGGCGAGGAACTGGTTGCCCAGGCCCTCCCCTTCACTCGCGCCCTTCACCAGACCTGCGATGTCCACGAACTCGACCGTCGCGGGGACGACACGCTCGGGGACCACCAACTCGGCCAGCCGGTCGAGCCGGCTGTCGGGCACCGGGACGAGCCCGACGTTGGGCTCGATCGTCGCGAACGGGTAGTTGGCCGCGTCCACCTGCTTGCGGGTGAGTGCGGTGAACAGCGTGGACTTCCCCACATTCGGGAGGCCGACGATACCGATGGAAAGCGCCACACGAACTCCTCTCGTCGCACGGAGGGCCCGCGCGGCCTGCGATACTATACCACCATGACCACGCGCGAGAACGTCATCAGATGCCACCTGAGACACGGGTCCAGCCGACTATGAGCGATGCCCTCATACAGGCGCTCGCGCTCGGTGGCAGCGCCTTCCTCATCGGACTCACCGGTGCCATGTCGCCGGGCCCCTACCTCACGGTGACCATCACCCGGACGGTCACGAAAGGACCGCGATCGGCAGCGCTCATGCTGGTGGGGCACGCGCTGCTGGAGGGGCTCCTGCTCGTAGGCTTCGCGTTCGGGTTGCAGGAGATCCTGACCAACCTGCACGTCGCCCGGGTGCTCGCCGGGGTGGGCGGCGCCTTCCTCGTCTGGATGGGCTGGGGGCTGCTGAAAGGCGCCATCGCCGGGACCATCAGTCCGAACCCGACGGCCGGTCAGCCGGAACCGCGGTTCGGCCCGGTGATGTCCGGTGCCGCGGTAAGCCTCGCCAATCCGTACTGGACCCTGTGGTGGGCGACGATCGGCGTCAAGCTCGCTGCCGACGGACTGGCCATCGGGCCGCTCGGCGTGGCCGCATTCTTCATCGGTCACGAACTCGCCGACGTGAGCTGGTACGGGCTGGTCATCTTCGCGACATCGCGAGGGCGCAAGCTTCTCGCCGAGAAGCCCTACCGCATCATCATCGGTGCATGCGCGGTCTTCCTGCTGTACCTCGGCGCGCGGTTCATGCTGAGCTCCCTCGACGTGCTCTAGCGCGATGCGCCCGATCCGGCGGTCCCGGGGGCGACGACCGCCAGGGCCTCACGTTCGAGTGCGCGCGACGGGACCGACGCGACGACCACTCGATTGCGCCCGTCGCCCTTCGCCCCGTAGAGCGCCGAGTCGGCTGCCGCAAGCAGCCCCTCCACGCTCTCGCCGTGTTCGCCGAGGAGCGCGATGCCTATCGACAGGGTCACGCCACCCAGAGACTCACCGTGGAGCTCCAGGTGAAGCGCTTCGACGCCTTCGCGCAGACCCTCGGCGCGCGCGAAGGCGCTGGCAAGATCGGCTCCCAGCCACACCGTCACAAACTCCTCACCGCCATACCGCGAGAGCAGGTCCCCGGCCCTCGTATGATCCCTGAGGTACCCCGCCACCTGCTTGAGCACGTAGTCTCCGGCCTCGTGACCGTAGGCGTCGTTGAAGTCCTTGAAGTGGTCGATGTCCACGAAGCCCACCACGAGCGGCGTGGATTCGCGAGCAGCCCGGGCGATCTCTCGCGCAAGCCCCTCCTCCATGATGCGACGGTTGTACAGTCCCGTGAGCGCATCACGCAGGGCCTGCTCCCGCAGTGTCTCGCGCAGCTGGATGTTGGAGACGGCGAGCGCGACGCGACCGGCAAACGACGCCAGGACCCCGCGGACGTGCTCGTACGCGCCGGGTTCGCCGCAGGGGTCCGAGCCGCCGCACCCCACCAGTACGATCGTACCGAGCCGCTCTCCGTGTGCCACCAGCGGTACGCATGCCGAGCATGCCCCTGGAGCGTGTACGTGTTCGCACGAGGGAAGGTCCCGCTCGTTGAAACGGGTCCAGTGGGCGCGCGCGGTCCTGAGCGACCAACACTCGTCCAGGTCGTAGCGTTCCGCCAGCGGCTCGGCGTCGCCCCACTCCACTGCACGTGCAAGAACGCGATTGTCCCCGTCGAACAGGTACAGGGCGCCCTGGAACCCCGCGAACAGCCGTTGGCCGTAGTTTGCGATGACGGTATACGCCTCGGACCATGAGAGGTCGGCCTGCAACAACTCGTCCATCTCCCCGGCGAGATTCATCTCACTGTTGAAGCGCCGTGCGTTCTCGAGGAGACGGCGCAGCTCACCGTTGGTTTGGGCAATGGCCTCTTTGGTCGCGGTCTGCTCCTCGATCCGGTCGTGCAGGGAGCTCAGCGCGCCGCGAAGGTTCACGCGCATCTTCTCGAACACGACAGCGAGGTCGCGGATCTCGTCATTGCCCACCTGCGGAATCTCGTGGTCCAGTTCCCCATCCACAAGACGCTGCACCGCCTCGTCCAGGACCGCCAGGGGGTGAGCCACCCAACGCGACGCGAAGATCCCGGCCCAGGCGATGACCGCCAACAGTACGATCGCCAGTACGAGCATGACAACCCGGGCCCGCGCGATGCCGGCGCTGAGCGCGTCCATGGCGCCCACAGCCTCCTCGCGCTCATGCTCGGCGAGTCCGTCCAGGGGTATGGCCATCCGGTCGAGCGCGCCGGCGAGTCGGGCCGTTCGTCCCCGGACCGCGGAACGCACGTCGGTCCACGCCGTCTGGATACGCTCGGTATAGACGCCCTCGCTTTGTCCGATCGAGCCCCGGGCGCTCCCGTAGTCGGCGGTTGCGCGATCGAACCGCGTGGCTGCCGCCTCGAAGGCGATCTGATCCTCGTATCGGCCCGACATCACGTAGACCGCGGCGAGGCGGCCCGCTTCCTGCGCGCGTGATGTCATCTGCTCGCTCAGCAGGGCGGCCTCGAAGTGCACGTCGCGGATGCTCTCACCCCCCTCTCGAACCGGGGCGAGCACAGCGAAGACGCTGAGGACAACGACGACCGCGCCGATGGCGGCGAACGTGGTGATGCGGTGTCTGGTCTTCAAGTGGTCAACGCCTCTGAGGCACGAAGTGGATGCAAGGATAAGCACTCTCTATATGTGTTATCGGCACAAACCCCACTGAAGTGAAGGACCACAGCTCCGGGCCGTTGAGGCCGCTCCCGGATGTCGCGAGCCAGAAGTGCACGCAGGGCCCCGGCGGATGCCGGGGCCCTGCGCAATGCGTCGCCTAATTGGCAGCGCGGGTATTACATCATCCCGCCCATGCCGCCCATGCCAGCCATGGCCGCTGCGGCACCGTCGTCCTTCACGGGGATGTCGGAGACGGTGGTCTCGGTGATGAGGATCAAAGCCGCGATCGACGCCGCGTTCTGGAGCGCCGTGCGGGTGACCTTCACCGGATCGATGACACCCATCTTCGCGAGGTCGCCGTACTCGCCCGTGGCGGCGTTCAGGCCCTCTCCCTTGGCGAGCGCCTTGACCTTCTCGACCACGACCGAGCCCTCGAAGCCCGCGTTGGCAGCGATCTGCTTCAGCGGCTCGTCGAGCGCCTTGCGGATGATGGTGACGCCGATCTGCTCGTCACCGGGGAGCACCAGCGCGTCGAGCGCGGGGGCCGCGTCGGTGAGCGCCACGCCGCCGCCGGCGACGATGCCCTCTTCGACTGCCGCGCGGGTCGCCTGGAGGGCGTCCTCGATGCGGTGCTTCTTCTCCTTGAGCTCGACTTCGGTAGCCGCGCCCACCTTGATGACGGCCACGCCGCCGGAGAGCTTGGCGAGCCGCTCCTGGAGCTTCTCACGGTCGAAGTCGGAGTCCGAGTTCTCGATCTCGTTCTTCAGCTGCGAGATGCGGGCCTTGATCTGATCCTCGGAGCCCTTGCCGTCGATGATCGTGGTGTCGTCCTTGGTGATCTTCACCTTGTCGGCACGGCCGAGCATCTCGAGCGTGACGTTCTCGAGCTTGTGACCGAGCTCCTCGGAAACGACCTGGCCACCGGTGACGATGGCGATGTCCTCGAGCATGCGCTTGCGGCGGTCGCCGAAGCCCGGGGCCTTGACGGCCACGGAGGTGAAGGTGCCGCGGAGCTTGTTCACGACGAGCGTGGCAAGGGCCTCGCCCTCCACGTCCTCGGCGATGATGAGCAGCTGCTTGCCGGCCTGCATGATCTTCTCGAGCACCGGCAGGAGATCCTGGATGTTGCCGATCTTCTGGCTGACGATCAGGATGTACGGATCCTCGAGCACGGCCTCCATGCGGTCCGCGTCGGTGATCATGTACGGGTTGATGTAGCCCTTGTCGAACTGCATGCCCTCGACGGTGTCGATGTCGATGCCGAAAGTGAGGCTCTCCTCGACGGTGATGACGCCGTCCTTGCCCACGACCTCCATCGCCTCGGCGATCTTGTTGCCGATGGTCTCGTCAGCGGCCGAGATCGAGCCGACGTGCGCGATCTCTTCCTTGTCCTCGATCTCCTTCGCGTGGCTCTTGATAGCATCGACGACCGCGTCGACGGCCTTCTCGATGCCGCGCTTGATGGCGAGCGGGTTGGCGCCGGCGGCCACGTTGCGGAGGCCCTCGCGCACGATGACCTGAGCGAGCAGCGTCGCGGTGGTGGTACCGTCACCGGCGACATCGTTGGTCTTGGTGGCGACTTCCTTCACGAGCTGGGCGCCCATGTTCTCGATAGGGTCGTCGAGCTCGATCTCCTTGGCGATCGTCACGCCGTCGTTGGTGATCGTCGGGGCGCCGAACTTCTTCTCGAGCACGACGTAACGGCCACGGGGGCCGAGGGTCACCTTGACCGCATTGGCCAGCTTGTTGACGCCGGCTTCGAGACCGCGGCGGGCCTCTTCATCGAAACGAATATCCTTTGCCATATCGGGTGATTCCCCTCCTTCTGAGTGTGAGGTGACTGATACTGACTAGTCCTGCACGACCGCGAGGATGTCGCTCTGCGACATGATGAAGAACTCCTCGCCGTCGACCTTGATCGAGGTCTTGCCCCACTCCTTGTAGATGACGACGTCGCCTACCTTCACGTCCATCGGCAGGCGCTTGGTGCCCTCGTCTTCCCAGCGGCCATCGCCCACAGCTACGATCTCGCCCTTCTGGGGCTTCTCCTTGGCCGTATCGGGGAGGAAGATACCGCTCTTGGTCTGCTCCTCGGCCTTGGCCGGCTTCACGACGACGTTGTCGAACAGCGGCTTCAGGTTCATGCTCTACCCTCCTACTTCGGTTGACTGACACCGGACACGCGCGACACCTCAGGCGCCGCGGCAGATACCTCAGTACGCGTATCTGAATGTGGTTGGCACTCTCGACCGCCGAGTGCCAACGAAAGAGATTCTAGGACGAGCGCATGTGCAATGCAAGGGGTGCGCCGATGGAATCTGACAATCAGTCACTCAGATATCGGCAGCTACGCTCCGAGCCGAAGGTTCGGCACCGCATCGGCGCTCAGGCCAAGGACACGACCCGCTGCCAGACGATCGTGAGCGGCCGCGGCGATCATCGAGGCGTTGTCGGTACACAGTCCGAGCGGCGGGACCGAGAGTGTGATGCCCTCGGTAGCAAGGGCGGCCCGCAGGCCCTCCCGCAGTGCGGGATTCGCAGCCACGCCACCGGCGAGCACGACCGCCTTCACCGCATGCTCGGTGGCCGCGCGCAGCGTCTTGGCCACCTGCACGTCGATCACGGCGGCCTGGAACGAGGCTGCGATGTCAGGCAGGCTCAGGTCACGCCCGGCGGCGCGTTCGGCCTCCACGTACTGGATGACGGCGGTCTTGAGGCCCGAAAGCGAGACATCGAGGTTGCCGCTCTTCAGCATCGGGCGCGGGAACGCGATAGCAGCGGCATCACCCGATTCGGCGAGGCGCGAGATCACGGGACCGCCGGGGTAGCCGAGGCCCAGCAGCTTGGCCACCTTGTCGAACGCCTCTCCCGCCGCGTCGTCCAGCGTGCGGCCGAGAAGCTCGTAGTGTCCCCACGCGGGGACGTGCACGATGAGCGTGTGGCCCCCCGAGACCAGCAGCGCCACGAACGGCGGTGCCAGTTCGGCGTCGAGGAGGCGCGCGGCGTAGATGTGGCCCTCGAGGTGGTTCACACCGACGAGCGGCAGACCGGTCGCGAGCGCGAGCCCCTTCGCATACGCGAGTCCGACCACGAGCGCGCCCACAAGGCCGGGTCCCTGCGTCACCGCGAGCGCATGCAGGTCGCCGAAGCCCACTCCTGCCTTCACGAGCGCCTCTTCGGCAACGGCCACGATCGCCTCGGTGTGCTTGCGCGACGCGATCTCCGGCACGACGCCGCCGAAGCGCGCGTGGAAGTCTATCTGGCTGGCCACGACCGAGGCGAGTTCCTCACGCCCCCCGCGCATCACCGATGCGGCGGTCTCGTCGCATGAGGTCTCCACCGCCAGGATGAGATCCTCGCCCGCCCGAGCCGCCGCGACCGCATGCGACTGCGGACCGATGGGGCGCGACCACATCACGAGCGCATCCTCCGCGGTCTCGGGATAGTAACCGGTGCGCCTGCCGGCGACATCGAAGCCGCATGATGCGTAGAGTGCCAGCGCCTCGGCGTTCGACTCCCTCACCTCGAGGGTCATCCGCTTCGCCCCGCGGGCCGCCGCTTCCGCCACGAGCGCGACCAACAGCTCGCGCGCGTAGCCCTCTCGCCGGTGATCGCCGTCGACGGCGATGTCCATCACGTGCGCCTCCGACGCGATCACCATGATGCCGCCGAATGCGACGATCCGCCCGCCGACCTCGGCGACGCGCCACACTCGATCTGAGCGGGCGAGGTCGTCGCGAAGCATGCCCTCGCTCCATGGCGCGTCGAAACTCGTGCACTCGATCTCGAGCACGCGGGGCAGATCGGACTCACGCAGTTCGCGTATCATGCCGTCACCCCGGACCGGCCACACCGCCGGGCGGCAGCGCCTCGACGCGGCCTGCCCGCATGCGCTCGGTCTCCTCGGCGTCCGGCAGACGCGTGTAGACGGGAAGCAGCACCTGCGGATGTGCGGCGGCGAGTGCGGCGACGGGCCCAAGCCCTGCGATCGCCGAAAGCGTGCCCTCGCCGCGCTCCGCCCAGGCGGCCGCCACGAGCGATGCGCCATCGGGTGCGCGCAGGCGCTCGGATGCGAGCGTCGCACGCCCGCCGAGAGCGGCCGTGAAGACCTCGGCGTGCTTGGTCAGCCCGTTGCCGGTCAGGAGGATCGGCTCGTCGAGCGCCGCCCACTCGGCGGCAACCTCAGACGGCTGTGCAACCCGATCGGGAGTGAGTCGCGCCGCCAAACCAGCATGCGCACGGAAGAGCGCGGGATAGACCTCCCCGCGCATCGCATCGCCGAGCACGCCGACGAGACCCTCTGCCCGTGCGGCGATGGCGACAGCGTCAAGCGTGCCGAAGCCGACCAGCGGGATACCGAGCCCGTGAGCGAGGCCCTTGGCGGTGGTCACGCCGATGCGCACACCGGTGAACGAGCCGGGCCCTCTGCCGACCGCGACCGCCGAAAGCGCCCGCGGCTCAAGCGCGATGCTGGCCAGGAGCTGCCCGGCGATCGGCAGCACTGTCGTGTTCGCCGCTCGGGGCGCCGGCATGTCCCGCGCCGACAGCACCACGCCGGGAGCGTCCAGGTCGCCCACGGCCAGCGCCAGATGGTCGGTAGCGGTGTCGAACGCGAGGAACGGCCTCACAGCTGCGCCCCGTCCGCGGATACGACGGCGAGCCACGCACCGGCGAGCAGTTCGGAGCGTGCGCCCGAAGGCACGAGCTCGAAGCGTCGCTCATCGCGACCGGTGCGATGCACGACGACGAGCAGCCTGTCAGGAGGCAGCGACGCAGGGAACCGATCGCCCCACTCGATGAAGGACGCCCCATCACCCTCAAGCGTCTCGTAGAAGCCGATATCCTCCAGATCGGCCTCACGCTCGAGCCGGTAGAGATCGAAGTGGTACAGCGGGAGCACGCCGGGGTGGACCGCAAGCAGATTGAACGTCGGACTCGTCACCGGCTCGTCCACGCCGAGTGCCCGCGCGACGCCCTTCACGAGCTGCGTCTTGCCGGCGCCCAGATCACCCGCCAGCACGATCACGTCACCAGCAGCGAGGAGCGGCCCCAGCAGCGCGCCCGCGCGCACGGTGGCCCCGGGATCATATGTGGAGAACTCGAGAGTCAAGCCGTGCCCCTTCTTAGAACAGTGTGGGCGGAACGGTGTCCCCGGCGCCCCCGGGTGGTGCCGTCGAAGCATCGAGGACCGCGCGAAGCCGCTTGAAGTCATCGAACAGAACGGCGCGCTTGCTCTGATCGTAGAGCGCCGCGGCGGGGTGGAAGATCGGCACCACGCGACGGCCGTCGACGTGGAAGAGCCGCCCCCGAAGCGCCGAAATAGGACGCTGCGTGCCGAGGACGTGGTGCGTCGCATGGTTACCGAGCGTCGCGATCACCTCGGGCGCGATCAGCCGGACCTGCTCGTTCAGGAACGGGGTACAGATCGCGACCTCCTCGGCCTGCGGGTCCCGGTTGCCGGGTGGCCGGCACTTGAGGACGTTGGCTATGTACACCTCGGAGCGATCGATTCCTACGCTGCCCAGAAGCTCGTCCAGGAGCTTGCCCGCCGAACCCACGAACGGCTCGCCCCGCAGATCCTCGTTGCGCCCCGGCGCCTCGCCCACGAACATCAGCCGCGCATGTGGATCACCGATGCCGAAGACGAGCGTCGTCCGGGTGTCGCCGAGCGGGCATCGATGACAGTCGCCGATGTGGAGGCTCAGCGCCTCGAGGTCCGCGCAGCCGAACGGGCTGGATCCTTCTGAGGACTCGCTGGACACACACACCCCTTACAGCCAGGTGGTCACTTCTTCGAGCGGGCGGCGCGCCGGTCTGCCGGCGGATTCGGCCGAGTATCCGATGGGCAGCACGGCTATCGGCGTGACGGGAGCGACGGCGTCGATGGCATCGCCGACCGCCTTCTCGTCGAACGCGCCTATCCAGCAGGCCGCGAGTCCGCGGTCGACCGCCGCGAGCAGGATGTTCTCGACTGCCGCTGCGGTGTCCTGGATGGAATACAGGTACTCACCGCGGTCCCCGTAGCGCGCGGCGCACGGCCGCGGATCCACCGCGACCACGATCACCAGAGGGGCAGCTCCCGCCCAGCGCTGGTGCAGCGCGGCTGCGAGGCGCTCCCGTGCCTCGGCCGAACGCACGACGAAGAATCGCCACGGCTGGATGTTACCTGCGGTCGGCGCCGCCACCGCTGCTTCCAGCAGGGCGCGGGCGTCCGCCTCGCTGACCGCCAGCTTGGGATTGAGGTGCCGAACGCTCCTCCGCTTCGCGATGACCTCGCTGAACTCCATCCCGATCCTTTCACCAGCCAGGCCGGGACGCCCCGGCACGCGCTCATTCTATCGGAGTCGGACAGGCGCGGCGATGAGCCCGGCAGGAACTCGCCGTGGCGGTGGCGAACATACCAGCAGGAGGTGGGGCCCATGAGCAGCAACAGACCTGATGTCCGGGATGAAGATATCGGCATGCGGGCGTTCCAGATGCGCAAGGCCAAGGCGGTGGAGCGCTCGATCGACCGTATCCGCCAGGGCATCAGGATCGACTGGGCGATGTTCACCCAGCGCGATCTGGACGACCTGAACTGGATGCTCGGGGAGCTGTGGGCGTACGAGAAGCGCGCTGACTGGGAAGACCTCAAGTTCAGCAAGCTCTCCCCCGAGGACGTCACGCAGATCATCGAGATCGCCCGTGGCCTGCGCGAGAACCCCCATAACACCGTCGAGACCCTCGAGAACGTCGGCGACATCATCCGCGAGCGCAGCGCATAACGAACCGCACCTCTCCGCATCCCGCACGAAGTGAACGGCCGCCTTCGGGCGGCCGTTGCCATGTGGGGCGCAACCGAGACGCCCCCGAACGAGCGGTGAGGCGGCGCCTGTATACCCCCCGGTAGGCAGCGCCGCCTCACAGTATCTGAACCACGCAGACGCTAGGTGTGCGCGGCCTTCTTCTGCTCGATCTTCTTCTTGACCTTCTTGAGCCGGAACAGGTCCTCACGAGCGCGCTCGTCGAGCGCCTGCCGGATATAGGAGACCTGCTCCTTCAGCTGCGGAACAGTGACCTGCTCGAGCGCGTTGACTCGCCGGTTCGTCTTCTGGATCTCCTCGCCGAGACGCTTGAGGCGCGTCTCGATGTCGGCATACTCGATGATGACGTCCAGGATGCGCTCGAACTTGTCCGCCGTCTCGTCGATGCGGGAGGACACGCCGGTGATGGCGTAACCTCGCGTGAACGACGTGCGCAGCGGGCTCTCGCCTTTGGTCACGACCGGCACCGAGATACCCATGATCTTCGTACCGGTCATGTCGATCGTGATCTCTCCACGCGTGGCGAACGCGGCCGAGCGGACCGACACCGTGCCATCCACAGCCTTGGCGATCGCAAGGCTGTACTGAGCCTCGTTGGTGGTGCGCTGCAGGTCGTTCGACAGCCGGAGCGTCTCGTCCATGACGGACATGAACTCGATCAGCAGGGCGTCACGCTTCTGCTTGAGCAGGTCCATGCCCTGCTCGGCGAGCGTGATCTGCTGCTTGCGCTCGAGTAGCTCGGATCTGGTCGGCCTGACTTCTTCCACGTCTCACCTCCTCACCTGCGTCGCCGGCGGCGACCGTCCTTACAGGTCGCCCATCTCGGCCGCCTGTGCGATGGCGGTGGGGTGGTACTTGTCGATGAATTCGCGCACACGCTTGAGCTCGCCCATCGGCAACTCGCTCATAAGCTCCCAGCCGATGGTGAGCGTCTCTTCGATCGACCTACCCACATCGCCCTGGCCGACGATCTGGTGCTCGAACTCGTCAGCGAAATGCAGGAACCGGCGGTCCGTGTCGGAGAGCGCTTCCTCGCCGACGATGGCGACCAGGCGGCGCAAGTCGCGTCCCTGGGCGTACGCCGCGTAGAGCTGGTTCGCGACCGCACGGTGATCTTCACGGGTCTTCTCGTCGCCGATACCCAGGTTCATCAGGCGCGACAGGCACGGCAGAACGTCGATCGGCGGGAACAGGCCGCGGCGATGCAGGTGTCGCGAGAGCACGATCTGACCCTCGGTGATGTACCCGGTAAGGTCGGGGATCGGGTGCGTGATGTCGTCGTCCGGCATCGTCAGGATCGGGAGCTGCGTGACCGAACCCTTCTGGCCCTTGATACGGCCGGCGCGCTCGTAGATGGTCGAGAGGTCGGTGTACATGTAACCCGGGTAGCCGCGGCGTCCCGGAACCTCTTCGCGAGCGGTGGAGACCTCGCGAAGCGCCTCGCAGTAGTTCGTCATGTCCGAAAGGATGACGAGGACCTGCAGGTCCTTCTCGAACGCGAGATACTCGGCGACTGTGAGCGCGCACTTCGGAGTGAGCAGACGCTCGACCGTGGGGTCGTCGGCCAGGTTGAGGAAGAACACGACGCGCTCGAGGGCACCCGTGGTCTCGAACTGGTTCATGAAGTACGCCGCTTCGCGGTGGGTGATACCCATCGCGCCGAAGACGATGGCGAACTCCTCGCCCGACTTCACGCGTGCCTGGCGGATGATCTGCGCCGCAAGCTCGTTCGCCGGCAGACCCGAGCCCGAGAAGATCGGGAGCTTCTGGCCACGCACGAGCGTGTTCAGACCGTCGATGGCCGAGATGCCGGTCTCGATGAAGTCGGCCGGTTGCGCGCGACGGTATGGGTTGATCGGTGAGCCGGTGATGTCGAGGCGCTGCTCCGGGATGATCGGGGCGCCGCCGTCGATCGGCTTGCCGGTACCGTTCAGGATACGTCCGAGGAGCTCGGGCGCCACGTCGATCTTGGCGACTTCCTCGAGGAAGCGGACCCGCGTGCCATCGATATCGATGCCCTGCGTGCCCTCGAACACCTGGATGACCGCGGTGGTTCCCGCGACCTCGAGGACCTGGCCGCTGCGCTCACTGCCGTCGGGCATGAGCACGGCCACCATCTCGTTGTACGCGACGTGGTGAACGTTCTCCACGAAGATCAGAGGACCGGTGACGTACGTGAGCGTCCGGTACTCGGTGGAGAGCAGCGAACGGTCGAGAGTTGCCTCGGCGGTCATCTACAGCACCTCGATTCCGGCGATCTGTTCACCGATCTGCTGGACCAGCTCGGGCATACGCTCGAGTGCCTGGTCATGCGGTGTGGTCTTGAGTGTCGAGATCTCATCACGCGAGGGAAGCTGCAGAACCTGCCTGAGCGATACGCCGCGCGACATCGCCTGCGTGGCCGCATCGTTGAAAGCGAGGATCGTCTTCAGGATCCAGTACGCCTTCTTGGGCGGGCAGTACGCATCGACCGCGTCGAACGCGAACTGCTGCAGGAAGTCCTCGCGGATCATGCGGGCGACCTCGAGGATGATCTTCTCGGTCTCCGGCAGCGCGTCCGGGCCGACCAGCTGCACGATCTCCTGCAGCTCGGTCTCCTTCTGCAGGATGAACATCGCACGCTCGCGTACCGCGCGCCAGTCGTCGGCAACCTCACTCTCGAACCAGTCCTGCACCTGACCGAGGTACAGCGTGTAGGACTTGGTCCAGGAGATGGCCGGGAAGTGCCGGCGGTGCGCCAGCGAGGTATCCAGGGCCCAGAACGCACCGGTCACACGCAAGGAGTTCTGGGTCATCGGCTCGGACATGTCGCCACCGGGAGGTGAGACGGCGCCGACCATGGTGACCGAACCGACACGATCCCCGTCGCCGAGTGCCTCTACGCGGCCGGAGCGCTCGTAGAAGCTCGCGAGACGGGTGGCGAGGTAGGCCGGATAGCCTTCCTCACCCGGCATTTCTTCCAGACGGCCGGAGACCTCGCGGAGCGCCTCGCCCCAGCGGGAGGTGGAGTCGGCCATCATCGCGACGCTGTAGCCCATGTCGCGGTAGTACTCCGCCAGTGTGACGCCCGTGTAGATAGAGGCTTCACGTGCGGCCACCGGCATGTTCGACGTGTTGGCCACGAGGACGGTGCGATCCATCAGCTTGTGGCCGGTACGCGGGTCGTCGAGTTCAGGGAACTCGGCGAGTACCTCGGTCATCTCGTTGCCACGCTCACCGCAGCCGACGTAGATGATGATGTCCACGTCCGCCCACTTGGCGAGCGACTGCTGCGTGACCGTCTTACCCGTCCCGAAACCGCCCGGGATGATGGCGTTGCCACCGAGGGCGACCGGGAAGAACGTGTCCAGGATGCGCATGCCCGTCATGAACGGCGTGGTGGGGTCGAGCTTGCGCTTGTACGGACGCCCGTACCGGACCGGCCACCACTGGCTCATCTTGAGCTCGGTGCCGTCGTCCAGCGTGGCGATCACGTCGTCGATCGTGTACGAACCCGCTTCGACGATGGATGCGATCGTTCCCTTGATGTTCGGCGGCACCATGACACGATGCAGCACCGTCGCACCCTCGGGAGTGGTGCCGAGCACGTCGCCGCCGGCTACAGCCTGGCCGGCCACGGCGACCGGCGTGAACTCCCAGAGCTTCGTGCGGTTGAGCGCGCTTGCGACGGTTCCACGGGCGATGAAGTCGCTTCCCGTGTCCTCCGCGATCACCGGCAGCGGGCGCTGGATACCGTCGTAGATCGACGTCAGCAGCCCGGGACCGAGCTCGAGTTTGAGCGCGCCTTCAGTGGACTCGACCGGCTCGCCGATGAGCAGGCCCGACGTGTCTTCGTAGACCTGGATCGTGGCGAGTTTGCCTTCGAGCCTGATGACCTCGCCCATGAGGCCGGCATCGCCGACCCGGACGACGTCGT
>WOYI011252146.1_pt2 | contig 20266 bp, 22 predicted proteins | sample 6423411 | NCBI WGS metagenome assembly WOYI01 (sample SAMN13441803, study PRJNA592873) | oil field metagenome | biome: oil field; feature: oil-well bore; material: oil-contaminated soil; isolation source: oil-contaminated soil from oil-well borehole | place: Germany: Wietze | collected 2016-10-18 ... | reverse complement strand
GTCGGACAACCCACGTTCACATGTGAGCGAGGCCCCAGCCCCCCATACCGTCTAGAGGTTCGAGGCCACCTGATGTGGCCCTTCCTCTGTTAGGGGCCGACGGAGGCTCGTTTACATGAAGAGCCGCGCCACCTGCTCAGTCCGGCACCTCAACTCCTCCCGCCGTGCACCACTCCTCGAGCGGGCCATCCACGCGGCCATCCACAAGCTCCTGCGGCTCGTTCGCGTACAGGGCTAGTGCCCGGAGATGGGTCCGGGCCGCGATCGCGGCGAGCACCGTCACCTTGGCCGACGTCTCGGCTGAAGAGTGGATAGCCCGCATCTGCACACCAACCTCGGTTCGGCCGGTGAGGATCGACTCGGAAATACCGGACTGGGTGAAGCGCCCGTGCGTCGCGGCTGAGAGCAACGTGTACGGCTTGCCCGCCTGGTCTGCTCCAAGACCGGACGCAGTGAACATCTCCCGCACGATGGCGGTCTCCGACGGCGGCGCGTCCCCATCCTGCTGATCAGAACGGACGAGGTACGGCGCATCCCAGGGGTTCGGCTTCGTCTTGTACACGGGGCGCAGGCCGGTGTTCGCACCGACTGTCAGGTGATCGTCAGTCAGGGCGGCGATGTCGGCGAGGCTGTCCGAATCGTTGAAGTCCCACGCGGCGCCGTAAATGGCGCCCAACTCCTCGTTCAAGTAGCGCTGTAGGCGCTCCGGTCGGGTGGGGCCGCTGACGATGAACCACGCCTTCGCGGCTGTCACCACACAGGTTCGCGCCAGCGGGTAAGGCGAGAAGAAGACCTTCTCCGCAGGTAGCGCCGCCGCCACCCCGCGCAGGAGATCGCACTGCGCTACAGCGGCGTAGCCCTGATTCATCGCCAGGTTGCTCAGAGCCGTCTTGGTCCGGGTCCCGAGGTGCTCGCCGTCTGCTGCGCGGTCGCGCACAGCCTCGCTGGGGATGCGAGACAAGGGATGGCGGAGTTCGCCTGTGATCAGGCTTTCCACCGCGTCGGCGAACCGGAGGACCACTTCGGACAGCGCCATGTAGGCGGCCACGGGGACGCCGGGAGTGCGGTTCATCATGTTCAGCATCATGGGCCGGACGCTAGACCGCGAGGGTGCAGGAGCCGTTCCGCGTCGCGCGAACCCAATGGAACCGATTGTCAGCGGCGTGCGTCCAAGTAGAGGTGGGCGAGTACCCAGAGGATCTGCCGGGCCCGTGCCCGACGACTTGCCGCCCGGTCAGGGCGAGAAGCTCGTCCGACGCCCACCGCTACCTGTCGCTGTTCCCCATGGCGCCGGGCACCGTGGGCGCACGTCAATCGTCAGCGGTCGAGGTTAACTTCCGCCACTGTGCCGGCCTTCACCGATCTCTTCGCCACCCTGTCCGCGGATCCACGCGTGCGGGGGGCGGCAGTTCGAGCACATCTATCGCTGGGGGGAGCTGGCCCGCACCAAACGTCGGCAAGTCGTCTGATTTTCATGGCCCAGCTGGTTCGGGGGAATACGACGGAATCGAATATGGCGGGTTACCAGTGGCATAACATGGAAGTGGTTGTGCTCCAATAAATTTGGGGCTTAATGGTTACACCGATAATCGGTGTTTGCACGGGTAACGTAGCGGCATGGCGCAGACCGGTGTTACACGTCGCCCGATGCGGCGCTAGCGCTCGGTATCTCAGGCGGGCCGGAATCGGACATCGGGCTGCGTTCATCGACCTGGGTGAGAAGTTCGGCCAATACCCGGGCCTGACCACGGCGGCCTCGGCCTACGGCCAGTGTCTGGGCTGACTGTAGAAAGCCCCGCGCCGTGTCGTAGTCACGCCTCTGGAACGCCAGCATTCCCATGACGATAAGCACCTGGGTGTCGTGCTCCTCCCGGCCCTCCCCAGTGAGGATCGATGCGTGCTCATCTGCACGAAGCACGGCGGCGGCAGCCTCTCCCACCCGGCCGCGGCGGGCCTCGACAAAGGCGATGCTGTCCTCCATCGCGGCGTGGTTGAAGGCCATCTCCTGCCGGATGTCCTCGCGGTCTTGCACTTCCGCCGGAAAATGGCTGACGATCTCATCCAGCGCGCGTCCGGCCAGCTCGAGGCATTCGATCGCCTGCTTGGCTCGCTCAATGGGCTGGTCTTTTCGCGAAGGCCGCGATTTGATGCGCGGCGCGCGTCGCGGCTGGCAACCCCAATCCGGCCCGGAGTTGACGGCGCCCGCGGGTCAGGATCGACGTGCGCAGGGCCTGTGCCGCCGACCACGACCCCGCCTCACGAATCAGCCGGCTCATTACCATTCCGCAGGTGTCGGCGTCGACCATCGGATGTTCGAGCCATTTCGTGATCGCCCCCGAAACATCCGGAGCGACATCGTCTGAAACCTCGGACGGCCACGATCCCGCCTGGCGCGTTGCGGCCGTGGGGGCGCCCAGCATATTCCAGTCGTCAGGCAGGTTGCCCTCCACGAATCGGAAGCGTGCACCGCCCAGACTGACGACCTCCTGCGCCTCGTCCACGGGAACCTGTCCGGGACGGTGCATCCATCGAAGGCTTGGCGTTCTGTCGGCGGCGGACTTCAGACGTAGGTAATCTTCGCGCAAGGCCAAGTCAGCCCCGGAGAAACCTGCGACCGCGACGTGATGCGAGGCGAATACGTGCTCGAGCCACACGAGCCACGGGACCGGCAATCCTCGCGCCTTCTGTGTCGCCAAGTCGACAAGCGAATCCTTATGAGACACGGTGCCATGCAATTTCAGCACGGTGACCGAGCCGTCACTGTCCCTTGGCGGTCGGTCGAGCAAGGCGTTGAACACGCGGTGGCCGACGCCCATGTTGATTAGTGCGCGCTCGATCAATGAGTCGAAGTTGGTTGTCATGATCGTTGGCAATGAACCCGCCTGAGCCCACGCCGCCATCGCGTAGTGATTCGCGTTGGGGGCGCGGCCGTCGAGCACCGACACCGCGTCGAACCACGTGTCGCCGGCAAACGAATCGGCCACGATCTGGGAAAACTCCGTGACGTCCAAATTGTTCAGGCTCAGGCGCGCCAAAGCCCGTGCGGCCTTGACCGGAGGACGGTGGGCGTCTACGAAACGCCGACGCAGCTCCTCCAAGACGGCCTGATTGAACCCCCACCACGACGGCACCGCCGACGGCGGCGCGACCGACACCCCCGCGCCGCACAACACCACCCAACCGGGCATTGCCCTCACCTAACCGCGTCTTCGACGAATGGGAAGCGTAGCGGCGCGCCAGCGCGCGTTCCGCGATACGCCTAGATTTAGATGAGACCCCTCCCAGTTGTGGGGTCGGAGCTGGAGGTTGCAGATGGATCCCGTAACCCTAATCGTCGCTGCGCTCGCGCTTGGCGCGTCCGACGGCGTCTGAGCTTCCCCAGTTTGAGTGGACACCTGAGATAGCGGGACGCAGGGTCCTGCTGGAAGGATGTCGGGATGTCTCGGACTCGTCGGTCGTTTACGCCGGAGTTCAAAGTGGAGGCTGCTCGGCGGGTGATTGATGGTGGCCGCTCGGTCGCCGAGGTTGCCCGAGAGTTGAATGTGCACGAGAATCTGTTCCGCAAATGGGTTGCTGCCGAACGAGTTCGGGACGGGGCTGCCGCCGATGCACGCGGGGTCCCACCCGATGGGGATCTGTCGGCGGCCGAGCGTGCCGAATTGGTGCGGTTGCGTGCTGAGCTCGCCGAGAAGGATCGTGACATCACGTTCCTGAAAAAAGTATCGGCGTACTTTGCGGCACAGCAACACAGGTGAGTCGTTTCGAGCTCATCGCCGCGGAGTGCGCCCACCACGATGTCTCGAAACTCACCCAACTGCTCGATGTTTCACGGTCCGGGTACTACGCGTGGGCAGCACGGCAATGCCGCGTCGAACTCTCCCCACGCCAGCAGTGGCGCCGGGATCTGGAGGTGAAGATCCTCGCCCATTGGAAGGCCTCCACGCGTACGTACGGGTCACCACGGATCACCGCGGACCTGCACGCCGAGGGCGTCACCGTCTCGGCGAACACGGTCGCCAAGGTCATGGCCGAGATGGGCATCGAGGGCATCAGCCCACGCACGTTCAAAGTCAAGACCACCACGGTCGACCCGACGGCTTCGTTCCCGCCGGACCGGGTTGGCCGGATCTTTGATCAGGGCCGCCGCGACGCGGTGTGGACCTCCGACATCACCTACCTGACCTGCGGCGAAGGCGATGCCTACCTCTGTGCGATCCGGGACGAACATTCACGCCGGGTCCTGGGATGGTCGCTGGCCGATCACATGCGCACCGAACTGGTCGAGGCCGCCGTCGATGCCGCGGTATTCACCCGCGCCGGCAATGTCGCCGGCACCATCCTGCATTCGGATCGAGGGAGTCAATTCACCAGCCATGACATGACCCAGGCCTGTTCTCGGCATGGCTTGCTGCGCTCCATGGGAGCGACCGGGATCTGCTGGGACAACGCCGGTTCCGAATCGCTATGGTCGACGGTCAAGCACGAGTACTACAAACGCCACGCGTTCACAACCTACGCGAATCTCACTGCAGGACTTGACAATTACCTCAGATTCTACAACCATGAGAGGCGACATAGTTCATTGGGAATGATCTCACCCATCGACTTCGAGATCGCCTCACAGGCACGTCAGCAATCAAGCTAACCGTGTCCACTTTTTCTGGGGAACCTCAGTCCGCGGCACCGCGAAGCAAGCGATTGGTGACGCCTACTCCGCGATCAAAAGCTTGGTCATAAAGCGCTACGCCTCGGTCAGCGCAGACGTCGAGGGTCTGGAGCAGGAGCCGGAGGAAGAGCTTCGCCGCGCACTGGTTGAGAAGAAGCTCACCCAAGCCGGGGCCGGCGACGACGTGGAGTTGTACGGCCTCGCAAAGGCTCTCCTGTCAACCGTTGAGGAGCAGGCCCCGGATCTCCCAGCCACCATCGGCGTGGTGATCCGCCGCGCCGCGGTTGGAGGCAACATTGAGGTCGAAGACGTGGCTGTCGACGGCGGAACCGGTGTTGCAGCGGAGGACGTTGCAGCTGGCGGCGATCTTCGGATCAGTCGAGTCGCTGCGCGTGCCCCCCAGGCGCCGCCCCACCCTCCCCAGGCGCGGGAGCAGTAGACGAATCGTCTGCTTCCGCGCCATCTCTCAGCACCACGCAGAAGAACGTGCTCGTAGGGCGTGACAACAACACCTATTTCTCTATCGGCGCCACGGAGACTGGGAACAGTGGTGGCCGCATCCGCGCGGTAACCGCCTCCGTGAAAGCCGTGCCCATCGGTCAAGGACTGTGGACCGTGACCGTCACCAACGCCAGTTCTGGTCCGATCACCGACCTCGAAGTCGACGTGTACGGCGTTGACGGAGACGGTAATCGGCTAGATGACGCATGTCACCCGGCGAAGGGGAAAGTCTCGGTGCAGGAACTCTTCCGTGAGATTCTGTCGGGCGGGATGAGCGGAACTCTCGATGCAATCGGCTCCCGCGCTCAGTCGATGTATCCGCGCGGGATGTTGACCGGGATGCCACCGAATCTCGGTGCGTACGGCGGAATGTTCACCGACCACATCTTGACTGCCCCAGGTCTTTCCTCAATTCTTCGGAACGCGCAGCAGCAGATGGTCGATAAATACCCCCAGGTCATCCCGAGGGACGAGTCTTCCGAGGTGCTGTACAGCGCACCGAGGGTGGTTGAGGTGCGCGTTGATCTCCGGTTCGCCGACGACGTCGGCAACCTCTGGCGTCGACGGCACGGTCAGCAGCCCGAGCCCGTAATGGAAGGCGAGGACAGCTAGTCCGCGCTCCGTTGGCGGACCGAGCCACCGGTCGCACGTCTTCGCAATAGCGACGCCTCGCCGCCCTTTGGCACCGGCAGGCGGACCCTAGGCCCGCTGCACGGGAGGAATATGCAGGGATCGAATATGCAGGGTTACCAGTAAACTACGCCATATTCACGAAACGCACTGTCTATCAACACATTCGTGTCCGGTCTCAATGCATCTGGCGGCTTTCGCAATCAACCTGGCGGTCGGCGATCTGCGGTCACTTTCTCACTCAATCTGGCGGCAACTCGACCGTGGCATGGCGGTGCCGGGATCGGCGCATGTTGCATGACGCGATCTTCGTTGATCTCCCCAGAAGTCTTGACGCGATGTGCAGCAGTATGACCACGCGGCCCGGCGTGTGGCGCTTGCAATACCGGCCCGAAAGCAGTAGCCGCGCCATGCAACATGAGGCCATCATCTTGCGCACGCGGCACAGCAGGATGGGCTAACCCAAGTTCACTCTTCCCACCAGATTAAGCACGCAGGGCAGCCCAGGCGGCCCATCCCAGGCCAGCGCGACGACCTTCTGGATACGTTGAGATTCGTCCGTCAGACACACGGCGCTCGGGTATCGTCGTAGCTCATGCGCGGGCCCGGCTTGCGTCGGCCGAAACGCAAATCCGAAGGTGACCACACCCATGTTGGCCGTGCCGAAGACCAATTTGTTCGAACCGTCAGTTTGCATGCTGACCGCAATTTCAGCGGCGGCGCGAAACGGTCCGTCAAGGCCACCGACCGCGTAACACTCCCACGCATCGATCGGGGCCCCATCTCGGTACAAGAAATCGGCAAGGGCGCGCTCGTCGACATCGTCGCTAAGCGCCGTCACGGGTCCGCCTGGGATGAAACGACTCCTGCTGCGGATGCGCCCCACAGCAGTTTCAATAGCCAGCGCTCTAGATGTTCGCCGCTCGCCAGAAAGAACTCGCTCGGACCAGGGCCATCATCTGCGATCAGGTCGCGCTGGTACCGCCGCAGGGCGCCGAAGATCCTGCGCGCTGTAGCGTCGAGCGGACTTAGCGCTTGATTATGTCGTTCGCAGAGCACCTTTTTAACCACAGAAGGGGGATACAGCCTGACTTCCGCACCTTTGGCCCAGCTCAGACCTAGCAGTCGGAGCGGCTCGTCGTCATCGTCGGATGCCTCGCGCAGCACCCCCTCCGAAAGCCAGTGCTCGTCAGTCAGAGACCCCTCACAATCACACGCAGCGGCGGCGTAACAACCCTGGACGGCCACTCCTGTCCGCGGCCCGGAGAGCAACGGTGTGAATTTGGGCAGGATCCATCCGCCGCGGGCCACGCTCGCATGGCAGTCTGTGGGGGGCAATCCGGACTGGCACGGGCATGGATCGAGCGGACCTGGACCGAGGTTCGGCGGATGAGCCGTGAAGACCACGGGGTCCCTCGGCGTAAACGGTTGGACACCCACGGCTCCATTATCGCGCGAAAGGCAGGCAAGAGCCTGCGGTTATTCCACGCACGCGATGATCTGATCCAGTTTGCGGCGCGGCCGACTGCACGGGCGATTCTCCAGGGGGCCGAGCTTCAGCGACGTTCGCGAATTATCAGGAGCCCACGGCTCGTCGGCCTTCAATGCGCAATGGCTAAGAGCAAACGATCCTCCCGCAGGCCGGTGTAGCCGTATCCGGTCTGGGCCGCCTGCGGGATCTGGCCGGCAGTCATTGCCTCTCCCCTGTCAAATTCCACCCCCTCCGCTGAAGCGCATCGTGTGGAATACGGCGGGATCAAATATGGCGGGTTACCAGTACACCGTCATGCACTGATTGCCAATTGTTTTCGTCGTCCCATGGTGATGATGGCGCCGCAGCGCTCATAGATCGAGGACGACACCCAGGGCCGCATCAACGCGACGCAATTCGTCGAAACTTAGGAACCCGACGCTCTTGCCGAGCCGGCCCGGGTCGACCGCTGCGGTCTGCTCAGCAAGCACTCGAGTCTTTAGGCCGCCGACTTCGACCTCGGGTCGGAAGCTGGCAGCACGAGCCGACGTGGATGTCGGCGCAACCAGCCAGGTCGACAGCGGCAGTTGATCTGACTGGACGACTACGGCGTATCGGGAACCGGACTGCTCGTGACCGCGACTCCCCCTCGCGGCATGCAACCGAAAGACCTCACCACGCACGCAGTGTCTCCATATCGCGCAGCACCTGCATGGCCTCAGCGCGATCTGACTCGTCTTCGGCGAGCTCCTCCGCCTCGGCACGAATCGCCGCGCCGGCCTTCCGTCGGGCGGCATCGATAAGAGCAGACCGAACGGCCGCCGACACAGCCGTACCGTCTCTAGTCAAGACCTCCAGCGCCTTCGATGTGTCTTCGTCGGGCCGGAAGGTAATCGTGTCAGCCATAGCCACAGTGTACGACGTTTTGTAAGACGATTACCGGTTCCACGTAAGCGTGCGCACAGCTGCGGCAACCCAACAACAGCGGCGTCCGCCGACAAACAACCCGGCGTGGCCCTCCAGCGAACAGAACACGGGCACCCAGATCGGGCACGAAGGGGCATGGGTCAACGTACCTTCAGGCTGCCGTCGAGGTATTCCGTACGGCATGCGCGTCGAGCCAGCTTCCCGCTCGTGGTGCGCGGGATCGCCCCGGCCGGCACCAAGTGCGCCTGGGCCACCTCGACGCCGTGCTTGGCCAGGACCGCGGCGCGGATCGCGTCGAGGGCCACCTGCGGGTCGGTGCGGCTGGTGCCGGCCGCACGTTCGGCGATGATCACCAGCACCGGTGCGGCGTCGTCGGTCTGCGATCCCGGTAACTCCCCCGCGGGTGCGCAGAACGCCGCGACGTATCCGCGCCGCACGATCGGCGACGCCTCCGCCGCCGTCGCCTCGATGTCCTGGGGGTAGAGGGTGCGGCCGTCCACGGTGACCAGATCCGCGATGCGGCCGGTGACATACAGTTCGCCGTCACGATAGAAGCCGAGGTCGCCGGTGCGCAGCCAGGTGGCCGAGTCTGGTGTGCCGTCGGCATGGCTACCCACCTCGAGACGCTGTACGAGCTTGGCGCCGAACGTCGTTCGGCTCATCTCGGGCTGACCCCAGTACCCGCGGCCGATGTTCTCACCGTGTAGCCAGATTTCGCCCACCTGGGAATCTGGCACTTCCGTACAGTTGCCCGGATCGACCATCACCGCCCATTGGCTCCGGGCCACCTGGCCGCAGGATACCTGCGCCACGGCGCCGGGGTGGTCAGCCACCACCGGTACAGCCTGCCCGGCGGCCAGCCGGGCACCGTCGAGATGGACGACGGTGGCCGTGGCGTCCGGTGCGATGGTCGAGACGAACAGCGTCCCCTCGGCGATCCCGTAGGATGGCTTGAACGCAGTGGCCGGCAATCCATGTGGCGCGAACGCGACGTTGAACGTGCGGATGGCGTCGATGCTGACCGGCTCGGAACCGATGATCAGCACCACGTTGCTCAGGTCGATGTCCTCGCCCGGATCCGGCAGGCCGCGCTGCGCGGTCCATTCGTAGGCGAAATTCGGTGCGGCAGTGACCACGTGGCCTTCCCGGGATCCGGCCGACATGGCCTGGATCCACCGTTGCGGCCGCCGGATGAACGCCGTCGGTGACAGCAGGGTGGAATGCCCGCCGTAGACGGTGGGAAACCCGATCATCGACAGGCCCATGTCGTGGTAGAGCGGTAACCAACTGACGCCGTGGGTGTTTCGGTCCAACAGGTCGATCGACAGGATCATCTGGATGAGGTTCGTGCCGACGGCCCGATGGGTGATTTCGACGCCCACCGGCGGGTGGGTCGAACCCGAGGTGTACTGAAGGTGTGAGATGTCGTCGACATTGATGACGGTGGCTGCGAAATCCTCCGCCGCCGAGTCCGGGATCTCGTCGATCACGATCACCTCCGGTCGCCGCGCGGACGGCAGCCGGCTGAGGAAGCCGCGCACCGATTCGTGCGCCGCCGCGGTGGTGAGGACCACGCGGGGGGCGGCGTCTGCGAGCGCGATGTCCAGGCGCTCGGCGTGCCCGGGCAGTTCCGGGGCGAACAGCGGCACCGCGATGGTGCCCGCCTTGATCGCGGCGAAGAAGCCCGTGATGTACTCGAGTCCCTGCGGCGCGAGGATGGCCACCCGATCGCCCCAGGACGCGGCTTTCTGGATGTGCGCGCCGACCGCCAGCAGCCGGCGGCCCAACTGCGTCCAGGTCAGCTCGGCGACCTGTCCCTCGGCGCAATGGCTGTAGTCGAGGTATCGATAGGCAACGGAATCACCGACATTGGCGACATTGCGCTCGATCAGCGAGATCAGCGTCACGCCCGCGGGCAGGACCACACCGCCCTCGGAATCCAGGCAGTCCTCGATGCGGAGCAGGCCGTCCGCTACGTCGTCGTGGCCCTGAGCCATTGGTAGTCAGGGGCGCAGTGCCCGCAGTGCGGGTCTGTTTCCCCATCCCCCTTTCAATCCCTGCGTGCGGTTTTCCCGCACACGGCTTACCGATGATCTTCTTGACATGGTTACGCAGCCTTTGGGTAGCGGATGGTGCCACGAAGCCGGTGCAGGCCGTGCCCGTTAAACCACTGTTCGCTCCGCTGATCGGCTCGTCCGGCACGCACATTCCCGCGGGAAAGTTCAGTATCGAGCACATGCAGGGAGACGCTGGCCAACAACGGCGAGATCACCCCGCCGTTCGGAGTGCCCGCGACGCCGACCAGCGGTACTACGACGACCCCCTCAGACTCCCGCTGCCCTCCAAGGATTGTCACCATCGGCTCATACCCCCGGTCTTTGCCCGACGCAGACGGGGCAGACGGGCCTCTCCTGTTCCCGACTGAACTGTGCACACGTGCCGCTCCCCGTACCCCGGAAGGACCCGCCGAGCTGACCCCGGACCAGGGCTCGACAAACATAGACCTTCGCCGTGACATGAGCGGCTCGGCTCCTCCATTGTGACTGTGACGAGGCTGCAGGACTCGCGCCGGATGACGCTACGGCCCGCGCTCTTGCTCCCTCCAAAGAGGCTCTTGACACCCCGCTTAGCCCGCCGCCTCTCGACGACGAACCCGGGCCTGCTACCCGGCGCTCCGGTGCCTACGGGGGCGGGACTCCCACCCGCTAGTCCAGTCCAACTTGAAGGATGCAACATGGGCGCAGTCTAAGCACCGCGACCGCCCGTGCCGGTCAATCAACACCGGTCGCGGCCCAGTCCCTGGCGGCGGCGGCCGCCACTGTGGATCGCTCCCGGCTGCGGCACCGACTCGGTGGGCTTGTCCTGGTGACGCTGCTGCGGCTGTTGCGGAGCAAGGAGCGGCTGAAGGACGAGCGCGAACGGGCCGAACGCCGATGGGCCATAGTTCACATGAGCGCCTCGCTGGGCTCACCGGGCTGAAACACGGCAATGCCACACTGCCGTCCTCAGCAGCTGTCCAGAAGCAGGGAGCATGCAATGATCGATGTGGTGAGCACCACGCCCGGGAACGCAGAAGCTTTCGATCCCGCCGTACCGCCCGCACCTCACGAGCACAGCCGCACCGGCCTGTCGCCCGACGCGCTGCGCCGCGCCATCAGTGACCACCTCACCTATTCGATCGCCCGGCCCGCCGTCGCGCTGACCGCCGAGCACTACTACCGCGCGCTGGCCCTGGCCGTGCGCGACCGGATGCAGCAGCGCTGGATGGCCACCACCCAGGACTGGCTCGATCTGTCCAACAAGGTGACCTGCTACCTGTCGGCGGAGTTCCTGATGGGCCCCCAGCTCGGCAACAACCTGCTGAACCTCGGAATCGAGGAGCAGGCCCACGAGGCGCTGGCTGCACTCGGTCAGGAACTCGACGAGATCGTGGCGTGCGAAGAGGAGCCCGGACTGGGCAACGGCGGCTTGGGCCGGCTCGCGGCGTGCTACCTGGATTCGCTGGCCACCCTGGAGCGCCCGTCCATCGGCTACGGAATCCGTTACGAGTTCGGGATTTTCGACCAGGAGATCCACAACGGTTGGCAGGTCGAGAAGACCGACAACTGGCTGGTGCGGGGCAACCCGTGGGAGATCGACAAGCCCGACGCCAGTTACATCGTCAACTGGGGCGGGCACACCGAACAGTACGAGGACCTCGCCGGCCTCCACCGCGTGCGGTGGAGGCCGCAGCAGCTGATCAAGGGCGTCTCCTATGACACGCCGATCCAGGGATACGGCGTCAACACCTGCAACACGCTCACGCTCTGGAGCGCCCGCTCCGTCGAGTCCTTCGCCCTGGAGGCCTTCAATACCGGCGACTTCTACAAGGCCGTCGAGGAGGAGGTCGTCGCCGAGAAGGTCTCGAAGGTGCTCTACCCCAACGACGAACCCGAGGCCGGCAAGCGGCTTCGGCTGCAACAGCAGTACTTCTTCGTGTCGTGCTCACTGCAGGACATCCTGCGCATCCACACCGAGCGGGCCGGGCTGCCGCTGTCAGCGCTCCCGCAGAAGTGGGCCATTCAGCTCAACGACACCCACCCGTCGATCGCGGTGGCCGAGCTGATGCGCCTGCTCGTCGACGACCACCACATCAGCTGGGACGACGCCTGGGCCCTCACCGTGGAAACCTTCGCCTACACCAACCACACCCTGCTGCCCGAGGCTCTGGAGACCTGGTCACTGGGCATCTTCGGGGAATCCCTGCCCCGGCATCTCGAGATCATCTACGAGATCAACGACCGCTTCCTCGACGAGGTGCGGTCACGGTTCCCCGCCGATGAGGACCGCGTCGCGCGGATGTCGCTCATCGGCGAGGAGCACGGAAAGTGCGTGCGGATGGCACATCTGGCGACAGTGGGCAGCCACGCGGTCAACGGCGTCGCCGCGCTGCACTCGGAGCTGCTGAAAGCCAGTGTGCTCAAAGACTTCTACGAGCTGTGGCCGGAGCGGTTCGGCAACGTGACCAACGGCGTGACACCACGACGTTTCCTGGCCCTGTCCAACCCGGGACTGCGCGGCCTGCTCGACGAGACCATCGGTGACGGTTGGCTGACCGACCTCGACCAGCTGCGCCGGCTCGAAGACTTCGTTGAAGACCCCGCCTTCCGGCAGCGCTGGCGAGAAGTCAAGCGCGCCAATAAAAAACGGCTCGCCGAGTTCGTACACTCCACCACCGGTATCGAATTGGACCACACCTGGATGTTCGACATTCAGGTCAAGCGGATTCACGAGTACAAGCGTCAGCACCTCAACGTCCTGCACATCATCACGCTCTACAACCGCCTCAAGCAGAAGCCCGGTTTCGCCGTCGCGCCGCGCGCCTTCATCTTCGGCGGCAAGGCGGCGCCGGGCTACTTCATGGCCAAGCGGATCATCAAGCTTATCACCGCCGTCGGGGCAACGGTCAACAACGACCCCGACGTCAACCGCTTCTTGAAAGTGGTGTTCCTGCCGAACTTCAACGTGCAGAACGCCCATCTGATCTACCCGGCGGCCAACCTCTCCGAGCAGATCTCCACCGCCGGCAAGGAGGCCTCCGGCACCGGCAACATGAAGTTCATGATGAACGGCGCCCTGACCATCGGCACCCTCGACGGCGCGAACGTCGAGATCCGCGAAGAGGCGGGGGCGGAGAACTTCTTCCTGTTCGGGCTGACCGTCGACGAAGTGGAGCGGATCAAGGCCGAGGGGTACCGGCCGGCGAGCTACATCGAGCGCGACCCGGAGCTGGCCGAGGTGCTCGAGCCGATCCTGGGTGGCGCTTTCACGAACGGCGACACCGAGATCCTGCGTCCCGTGGTGGACAACCTCATTCACCACGACCCGTTCCTGGTGCTGGCCGACTACCGCTCCTACGTGAACTGCCAGGCGAAGGTCAGTGCAGCGTGGCAGGACGACGATACCTGGTCACGGATGTCGATCCTCAACGCTGCCCGCAGCGGGAAGTTCTCGTCGGATCGCGCGATCGCCGAGTACTGCGACGAGATCTGGAACGTCGACCCGATGCCGGTCGATCTGTAGGCCTTCTCAGTCCTCTGACTGGTTGGGGCAGAGGACGTCGACGGAGACGGTCCCGCCCGGCTGTGCAGATGAGTCACGCATGATTCGAGCGACCCTCGCCCGCGTATTTCCTTGCGGTCCAACAGATTTCATTGCCGATGACGAATGTTCGCGTAAGCCTGGAGCTCGCCGATCCGCTTCCGGAGCCAGATTGTCTATAGAGGCCGGTTGAGGCCCTTAGCTGCCGCTACACCGGCTGGGTGGTCGAGGTTCAGATGTTCGAGTTCGACGAGCTTGGGCCGTTCCCAACTGGCGATGACGGTCCAAGTTGGCCGATGGAAGGACCACCATTGCACCGCCTGCCATTTTCGGTCGTCAATGGCAGGAGAACTCTGAGACCAGATCCGATGCGCCCACTCCGAATTGACTGCCAGGTTGCGAGTGACGATCTGTGTCGGTCGAAGTCCTAGCTCTGCTAGGCGGTGCGGATCATCAAGGTCGCAAATGCGCAGATCGTCGGGCAGTTCGTACACCCCGAGCGTCTTCCGTGCACCGGGTACTGCCGGAAAATCGAACATCGAGTCGATCCAGCGCGACAGGTTGCCGAACGCTTCACCGCACGCGGCTTCGGATTGGCGGGCCACATACCAGACGTAATAGTCGGGGTGATCAGCCCGGCCACCGCGCTGCGGGCGGTGTTCATATAGCGGATGCCCTGGCTCGCCGAGTGGAGCCGTCTCAAGGTAGGGAAAGACGCGATATACCAGCACTCACGCCGCCCCGCCCCACATCTCTGCGTCGAGCGTTTGAAGAACCCGAGCGGCTCCTTCGGTAACTAGAACATCAAGAGGTCGGGCACCCCCGAGGAAGGCGTTAGCGCTTTCCATCCAGATACGCGCCGAGTCGCCACCCCATACCAAGCGCGCGCGCGAATACACATGTTCTAGATCAATTAGCGCCGGAGCTGCGGCGGGGCCAGGACGCTCTTCACCTGATGCCCATCGGGAAGTCTGTGATGGGCTGACGCCAATCAACCTCGCCAGCTGTGCACGCGAGAACACGTTGACGAGGTACAGGACCCGCTGTTCAGACAAGGGATCGTCAGCGGCGACCCGACCCCTCTGCGCAGTCCCGACTACGGCCGCCTTCGCGGTGGGCGCCCTCTTCACCGGAGCTCTGACGGCCACCTTCTTCGATGCACTCTTGGCGCCACCAGCCTTCTTTGTAGCCATATCGTCGTCACTCTACCCAATTTTTTTCGTGGGCTGCAACGCGACGAGTAACTGGGCCGCCCCGGCGTAGAGCAGCCCGCCAACGCCGAGGAATGCCATTCTCGTTGCTTGACGTCGACGTCTTACTCCGCTGTAAGCCGACCGACTCGGGCATGGAAGCTCGACCTCTTGATGGTTGTGAGCTTGTCGATCACGTCACTACGGTGTACTGCGACAGCACACACGGGTCGCGCACGTGCCGGGCGGTCATCGCGCACTAGGACACGCACCTGACGCCATGGAGAAACGATGCCGGAAATGAGCCCCGTCGCCGAATTCGACTTCGTCATCGTGGGAGCAGGCAGTGCGGGCTGCCTGCTCGCCAACCGGCTCAGCGCCAACCCTGATCACCGTGTGCTCCTGATTGAGGCAGGCGGAAAAGACAATCACTTCTGGATCAAAGTGCCGGTGGGCTACCTGTACACAATCGCCAACCCCCGCACCGACTGGTGCTTCACGACCGAGGCTGACCCAGGTCTGGCGGGCCGCAGCATTCCCTACGCGCGAGGCCGCGTAATCGGCGGCAGCTCTTCAATCAACGCCATGATCCATATGCGCGGACAGGCCTCCGATTACGACCTATGGACCACGGCCATCAGCGTCACGGTGCCTGGATCACAGCTCAGCGCCGTGCCACCGGTGTGCGGCTGCTCAAAGATGGCCACATCGTCGATGTCCAAGCCGGCAGGGAGGTAATCCTGAGCGCCGGAGCGATTGGGTCACCGCATCTCATGCAGGCCTCGGGTCTGGGCCCAGCCGGGCTGCTCACCCAGCATCACGTGCCGGTGGCCGTCGATCTTCCAGGAGTGGGCGAAAACCTCCAGGACCACCTGCAGCTGCGAACGGTCTACCGGGTGCAGGGCGCCCGGACCGTCAACACGCTGTACCGCAATTGGATCACCCGTGCAGGCATGGGGCTTCAATACCTGCTACTGCGAACAGGACCCATGACCATGCCGCCCTCCACGCTGGGCGCTTTCGCCAAAAGCGACTCCACGCTGGCCAGTCCCGACTTGGAGTGGCATGTACAGCCCTCGTCGTTGGCCAAGTTCGGCGAACCGCTGCACCGTTTCGGAGCGATCACACCCTCGGTGTGCAATCTGCGACCCAGCTCCCGAGGCCATGTACGCCTAGCCAGTGCAGATCCGCTGACCTACCCGAAGATCGCCTGCAATTACCTGTCCACTGACGCCGATCTCAAAGCCGCCGTGCGCGGCCTCCGGATGACCCGGCACATCATGGCGGCGCCGTCCCTGGCCCCCTACTGCCCAGAAGAGATGCTTCCCGGCCCGCAACTGGTGAGCGACGAAGACCTGCAGAACGCGGCCCGCGAACTCGGTACAACGATCTTTCATCCGGTGGGCACCTGCGCGATGGGAGCCTTTGACATACGCGGCCTGCCACGGTCGACCGCCACGGTGCTCGACACCGACTGTCGCGTGTACCGCGTCGCCGCTCTTCGAGTGGCCGATGCGTCGGCGATGCCCACCATCACTTCCGGTAACACCAACGCGCCGGTCAATGTTGATCGCAGAGCGCGCAGCTCGGGCGATCCTGGGATGAGTCGCTCGGACACCGGGTCGAATGATTATGCAGAGCTTGAATATGCAGTGTTACCAGCAAACTACGCCGTTTTCATCAGATGAATCATGGATGCTTCGAGCGACCTGTCCGGTCTCAGTTAGGACTGGGCGGTTGTCGCAATCAAACTGGCGGTCGACGGACTGACGTGCAAGTCTCGATCGAGTTGGCGGGCATCCCCTGGTGTGCGAGCATGTCCGCTGGTGCACTTCCAAGAAATCCGTTCGCCCACAACCCGTCTTGTGCGCAACGACCTGATCACGGTCAACGTCGGCGACGATGCGTTCGAGGGTGCGCCGGCAGTTGGTGCTGATCGGGTTGCTGTCGACGGGTGCATCACATCCATCACCCATCACCTCAATCTGTTGTACCGTAATTCGTTGCTGTGGAGGGTGTTTCGGGGAGGGCGGGAGTGAAACAGGATTCTGACACTCGTGCTCGACGGCAACATTCCACGGTTCCCGTGGACAGATACCTCCCATCCAAGCCCGCAGGTCACACCCGCCACAGCAGCCACGCCGGTCACACCGCCACAAACCCACAGGTCACAGCACTCCACCAACGACCTTTCCGGGGCCCTGATCGTGCACCGACCACCCGGCGCCCAGTGATTTGGCGTTCCACCGCTCGGCATCGAGACCGCTGAGGTCGGCGATCACGGCGGCGCGCTCGGCGTGCACCAAGGGCCATAGAGCGTTGCTCATGTCGTATGGACCGCCGACCGCTCGTGGCTCGCGAACTCGTCGCCGATAGACTCGTCGCGATGCTGACGGACGCGGTCGGGTTCCTGGTGGGCCTGGCCGCTCTGGTGTTCGGGGCCGACATGATGGTCCGCGGTGGCGCGGAAGTCGCGGCTCGGTTCGGTATCAGCCCGATCGTCATCGGCCTGACCGTGGTGTCCATCGGCACCAGCATGCCGGAACTCGCCATCGGGGTGGTCTCCGCGCGCGAGGGCAGCGGGACACTGGCGGTCGGCAATCTCACCGGCACCAACATCGTCAATCTGCTGCTGATCCTCGGCCTGAGCGCGCTGATCCTGCCGCTCGCGATGGCGGCTCGGACGCTGCGTTTCGAGCTGCCGGTGATGGCCGGCGCGGCGGTGTTGATGCTGGTGTTGTCGCTGGACGGCACGCTATCGCGGGTCGACGGCATCATCCTGGTGACCTGTGCGGTGGCCTACACCGTCGCGTTGATCCGGATGACGCGCCGCGAATCACACGCCGTCGTCGGTGAGTACGACGAGGAAGACGAGTACGACGAGTACGACGAGTACGACGAGTACGACGAGGAATACGCATCCGAGGAGCCCGGCGAGACCGCCGCGCGCGTCCGCCCGACCGCGTGGCATGTGCGCATGATGCTGATCGGTATCGTCCTCGTGGTGAGCGGTGCGGACTGGCTGGTCAACGGCGCGGTGGGCATGGCGCGCAGCTTCGGGGTCTCCGACGCGCTGATCGGACTGACGGTGGTGGCGATCGGCACGTCCGTGCCGGAGCTGGTGACGACGGTGGTGTCCACACTGCGCGGTAACCGCGATATCGCGGTCGGCAACCTGCTCGGCAGCAGCATCTACAACGTCCTGCTCATCCTCGGTGTCATCTGCATCGCCGCGTCCGACGGCTTGGTAATGCCCGCCAGCCTGGTCCGGGTAGATATCCCGATCCTGGTGGCCGTCGCGCTGGTCTGCATCCCAATCTTCGTGTCGGGCCGACGGATCAGCCGCGGCGAGGGCGGCGCCATGGTCGCCGCATATCTGACCTACCTGACGTTCGTGCTGCTCGCCCAGAGCTGACACAGAGGTGTCGGACCTGGTTCTCCCGCCGCTGAAGGCCACTGCACCCTCATCGGTTCGACGGTGACAAACGGATAGCGCCACCGTCGACTGTCGACCCGCAATACACGCCACTCGAAGTGGCGGCGCTGCCGCCGTCGTGACCCCATACGGCGGAATCGAATATGGCGGGTTACCAGTAAAGTACGCCGTATTGCACTGCCCGCCAATTGTTCTCGGGTTGACCGAGCGAGACCGCCACCGGGCGGCGAAAGGCTGGCTCGTGTCCGACTGGTTGGCCGAGGTCGACGTGGTAGACCTCCCCCCGCCAGATCAAGCCAGTGCGTCCCACTCATGACGCTCGGCCAGGTACTGCTCCCACAGTTCGGGGTCGTTGCGCAGGCGCTGGTAATCCCCATTGAGCCCCCGCAGGAATTCCTGCCTCTCCAAGGCGTCGATGGCTGCGTGCACGACGTCGATGACGGCGGTTTGACGGGCCTTGGCTAGAGACTGCAGCCGCTCAGAATCGGGACGGCAGACTCGGACAGCTGTGGTTTCTGCTGCCATGGAGCCAGTGTAGACAAATTGTAGACAGTGGACACGGCGGCCGATCAGTTGCGCGTTACCCGCTCTAGACTCGCCCACTCACCAGGGTCAGCCGCCCGATTCGCCGGAGCTGGCGCCGAGCGTTCGCTGCAGGTCAGGCTTCATGGCGTTGAGCTGCGCGCCCCAATACTCCCAGCTGTGGGTCCCGTAGGGCGGGAAGTTGAACACGGCGTTCTGGCCGCCCGCGGCGATGTAGGCATCTTCGAACTTCCTGTTGCCGCCGATCATGAAGTTGCTCTCGAGGAACGTGGCCGGCAGATTGGCACCACCCAGTTCGTTCGGAGTTCCGTTGCCGCAGTACACCCAGAGCCGGGTGTTATTGGCGACGAGTTTGTCGACGTTGACCAAGGGGTCATTGCGTATCCATGCCGGGTCGTTGTCTGCCCCCCACATGTCTTCCTTCTTGTAGCCGCCGGCATCGCCCATCGATAGGCCTATCCAACCCTGCCCGGTGGATGGGCTGAGGTAGCCGGACAGGGAACCGGCGTAGATGAATTGAGCGGGGTGGTAGATAGCCAGATTCATTGCCGATGCCCCCGCCATGGAGAGCCCGACCGCGGCGCTTCCGGTCGATTTGACGCTCTTCTGCGAGGCGAGGTAGGTCGGCAGCTCGCTGGTCAGGAAGGTTTCCCACTTGTAGGTCAGGCATCCCGCGTTGCCGCAGGCTGGGCTGTACCAGTCGGTGTAGAAGCTGGACTGCCCCCCTACCGGCATGACAATCGACAGACCCGACTGGTAGTACCACTCGAAGGCGGGGGTGTTGATGTCCCAGCCATTGAAGTCGTCCCGCGCACGAAGACCGTCGAGCAGATACACCGCCGGCGAGTTGGCGCCGCCGCTCTGGAACTGGACCTTGATGTCGCGACCCATCGCCGCCGACGGCACTTGTAGGTACTCGACGGGCAGACCGGGCCGGGAGAACGCTCCCGCGGTCGCCGCTCCACCGGCAAGGCCGACGAGGCCCGGCAGTACGGCGGTCGCGATGGCAGCGACCATCATCCGCCGCACCCAACCGCGAATTTTTTCGTTCATGTCACACCGCGCCTCTTGTCGTCTTGTCAGAGAGCTTGTCAGAGAGGAGGTAGCACCAATGGGAGGGTATACCGTGCCGCGCCTTGTCGGACACCTGTTCACCCCTGTTTTACAAATGTTGATCAGTAGTGGCACCAAGCGTGTCGTGTTCCATCGTCTCCACACCGACCACCAAAACCGAATCCAGCTTTGCCAACCGCCAGCGGCTTGACAGCACCCCGCCCCTTCAGGAATGACATAGTAGGAGCTTATGAACAGTGGCCCCAGGA
>WOYI010960747.1_pt1 | contig 20269 bp, 23 predicted proteins | sample 6423411 | NCBI WGS metagenome assembly WOYI01 (sample SAMN13441803, study PRJNA592873) | oil field metagenome | biome: oil field; feature: oil-well bore; material: oil-contaminated soil; isolation source: oil-contaminated soil from oil-well borehole | place: Germany: Wietze | collected 2016-10-18 ... | reverse complement strand
CCGAGACCCGATACTTCATCTCCTCCCGCGCCCTCGGCGCAGCAGAGGCCGCTGCCGCGATCCGCGGCCACCGCTCGCTCGAGTACGCCACCGTCTGTCCTGTCCTCCGCCCGCCTCAGGCCATCATCCACTTCTGAAACCCAGCGGCAACATCCCTGACAGGGCGGGAGCCCCGTGAAGAAGTTCAGGCGTTGAACAAAAAGTGCAGGACGTCGCCGTCCTTGACCTCGTAGGTCTTGCCCTCGACGCGGAACTTGCCGGCCTCCCGGGCGCCGGCCTCGCCGCCTCCGGCGATGTAGTCGTCATAGGCGATGGTCTCGGCGCGGATGAAGCCGCGCTCAAAGTCGCCGTGGATGACGCCGGCGGCCTCGGGGGCGAGGGTGCCCTTCTCGATGGTCCAGGCGCGGGCTTCCTTCGGGCCGACGGTGAAGTAGGTCTGAAGGCCGAGAAGGTCGTAGCCGGCGCGGATCAGGCGGTCGAGGCCGGCCTCTTCGAGGCCCATCTCCTCGAGGAACATCGCGGCGTCCTCGGGCGGCATCTGGGCCAGTTCCTCCTCGATCTTCGCGGAGATCACCACGGAGCCGGCGCCTTGCGCGGCGGCCATTTCGGCGACCTTCGCGGAAAGGGAATTGCCCGATCCGGCGGAGGCTTCCTCGACGTTGCAGACGAAGAGCACGGGTTTCGAGGTCAGGAGCTGCAGCATCCGCCAGGCCTTCTCGTCGTCCTCGGCGACGGTGACGGTGCGCGCGGGCCTGCCCGCTTCGAGTGCGGCCAGCGCCGCTTTCATCAGCCGTTCCTGCGCCGCCGCCTCCTTGTCGCCGCCCTTGATCTTGCGGGCGATGTTGGCAAGGCGTTTCTCGATCGATTCCATGTCGGCGATCATCAGTTCGGTCTCGATCGTCTCGGCATCGGCGATGGGGTCGATCCTGCCCTCGACATGGGTGACGTCGCCATCCTCGAAGCAGCGCAGCACATGGGCGATGGCATCGACCTCGCGGATGTTGGCGAGGAACTGGTTGCCCAGGCCCTCGCCCCTGGAGGCGCCGCGGACGAGGCCGGCGATATCGACGAAGGTGATGCGTGTCGGGATGATCTGCTTCGAGCCGGCGATGGCGGCGAGCTTCTCGAGCCGGGGATCGGGGACGGCGACGTCGCCGACGTTGGGCTCGATGGTACAGAAGGGGAAGTTCGCGGCCTGCGCGGCGGCGGTGCGGGTCAGCGCGTTGAAAAGTGTGGACTTGCCGACGTTCGGCAGCCCGACGATGCCCATCCTGAAACCCATCCGCATCTTCCTTTCGCCGATCGCGGCGCTTGTAGTGCGTCGGGCCGGGCGGCGCAAGCACAGGCCAGGGCGGCGTGGCGTGGGGTGGCGTGGAGGAAAAACGATGAGGCCTTCTCCACACCATTGCAACAATCCTGACAAAGGCGTGAAAAATCGTAGTTGAAAGACGTCGGCGGAGGAGTCATCTGTCGGTCGGGACGGCTCACCGACGGAAACATGATGATACGACCTCTCGCCCTCGCAGCACTTCTGGCCCTTCCGCCCCTTGCGGCTCCGGCCGCCGATGCCGTGATCGGTCTCGGCTATTCGGACTTCGCCGACGACCTGGCCGACAATAGCGCGATCCTCGAGCTTGAGTTGCATTCCAACCCGATCTGGCGTTTCGCCGGCGCCGACTGGTCGGTCGCCGGCGCGGTCGTGGCGTATTCCGAAGGCGATTTCTTCGTCGGTGCCGGCCCCGCGGCGGTCTGGCAATTGCGCAACCGCTGGTTCGTCGAGGCGAGCGTCATGCCCGGCTATTTCGACGCTTCAGGCGGATTCAACCCGCTCGGAAGCGATTTCGAGATCCGCAGCCTTGTCGGCATCGGCCGGCAGATCAACGACCGTCTCTCGCTCTCGCTCGCGGTCACCCACGAGTCGAACGCCGGCACCTCCGACCGCAACCCTGGCGTCAATGCCCTGAGCCTCAGAACGCACTGGCCGTTCTGAACGTCAAGGCGCCCGCCTCTCCCGCGATGCCCATTGATTTCGCCCCGGCTTTTCTGCAAGACCGGCCGGACGGACGAGGAGAGAGCCCATGACCCGGATCGAGACGACATTCGCCAAGCTGAAGGCCGAGGGGCGCAAGGCCTTCGTCTCCTATATCATGGCGGGCGATCCGGACCTTGCCACCTCGCTGGCACTGATGAAGGGGCTTCCGGCGGCGGGCGTCGACGTGATCGAGCTCGGCATGCCCTTCACCGACCCGATGGCCGACGGCCCGACGATCCAGCTCGCCGGACAGCGCGCGCTCGAAGGCGGGCAGACCTTGCAGAAGACCCTCGACATGGTGGCGGAGTTCCGCAAGACCGACGACGAAACCCCGATCGTGATGATGGGCTACTACAACCCGATCTATTCGCGCGGCGTCGAGCGGTTCCTCGCGGACGCGAAGGCGGCCGGCGTCGACGGGCTGATCGTCGTCGACCTGCCGCCGGAAGAGGACGAGGAGCTCTGCCTCCCCGCCAACCGCGCCGGGATGAACTTCATCCGCCTCGCCACGCCGACGACGGACGACAGGCGCCTGCCGAAGGTGCTGCAGAACACCTCGGGCTTCGTCTACTACGTCTCGATCACCGGCATCACCGGCGCGGCCGCCGCCGAGGCCGCCGATGTCGGCCCCGAGGTCGCCCGGATCAAGGCCAGGACCGACCTGCCGGTCATCGTCGGCTTCGGCATCCGCTCGCCCGAGACCGCGCGCGCCATCGCCTCGGTCGCCGACGGCGCCGTCGTCGGCTCCGCCATCGTCAGGATGGTCGAGGAAAGGCGCCCGGTTCCCGAGATCCTCGCCTTCGTCAAGGGCCTCGCCGACGGCGCGCATTCGGCCTGACGCCACCTTCTTCTGTTCTGAAATACCTCCGCCGGAGGCGGCCCCGACCGCGTAATCGGAGCGCGCGCCCTCAGCCGAGCGTCACGTCGAGGATCATCATCAGAACCAGCCCGAAGATCAGCCCGGCGGTGGCGCGGTCCTGATGGCCGTTGCGGTGCGTCTCGGGCAGGATCTCGTGGCTGATGATGTAGAGCATCGCCCCGGCCGCGAAGGTCAGCCCCCAGGGCAGGAGCCCCGACGCCACCGACACCGCCGCCGCGCCGACGAACCCGCCGAGGGGTTCCACCAGCCCGGTCAGCATCGCGATGAAGAAGGCCCGCCCCCGCGAATAACCGCGCCCGGTCAGGGCGACGGCGACGGCCAGCCCCTCGGGGACGTCCTGCAGCGAGATCCCGGTCATCACCGACAGCCCGTTCGCCACGTCGCCGCCGCCGAAGGATACGCCAATGGACAGGCCCTCGGGGAAGTTGTGGATGGTGATGGCGATGACGAAGAGCCAGATGCGGGCCAGCGCCTCGGCCTCCTTGCCCTCCTGGCCGGTGACGAAATGCTCGTGCGGCAGGGTCGCGTTCAGCCAGGCCACGAAGCCGGCGCCGAGCGCTATGCCCGCGCCCGCGACCAGCGCCGCCTTGACGATCGAGCCGTAAAGCTCCGTCGCCACCTCGATCCCCGGCAGGATCAGCGAGAAATACGAGGCCGAGAGCATCACCCCGGCGGCGAAGCCAAGCATCGTGTCGCCGGTCCGCTGCGACATGCCGCGCCCGAGAAGCACCGGAACCGCCCCCGCCGTCGTCGCCAGGGCGGCCACGAGACCGCCCATCAGGCCCCACCAGATCGTTTCCGTCGCCAATCCCTGCATCGCCGCACTCCATAGCGGCCTGCGGCAAAGTTCAAGGGCAAAGCGCATTGCCAGCCGCCCCGTAGATTGGTAAGGCCGGATGACCAATTCGGGAGGCGGCCATGCCCGTGATCACCTGCATCGACGACCTGAAACGCCTCTACCGGCGCCGGGTGCCCAGGATGTTCTACGACTATGCCGAATCCGGAAGCTGGACCGAGCAGACCTTCCGCGACAATGTCGACGATTTCGCCGAGATCAGGCTCAGGCAGAAGATCGCGGTCGACATGACCGGTCGGTCGACGGCCTCCGCGATGTTCGGCGAGACGGTGGCGATGCCGGTGGCGCTCGCCCCGGTCGGGCTGACCGGGATGCAGAGCGCGGACGGTGAGATCAAGGCGGCGCGCGCGGCCGAGAGGTTCGGTGTGCCCTTCACCCTTTCCACCATGTCCATCTGCTCGATCGAGGACGTGGCCGCGCATGCGTCGAAGCCGTTCTGGTTCCAGATCTACGCGCTGAACGACGACGACTTCAACCGCCGCATCATTGGCCGGGCGAAGAATGCGGGTTGCTCGGCGCTGGTCATCACCGTCGATCTGCAGATCCTCGGGCAGCGCCACAAGGACCTCAAGAACGGGCTTTCCGCGCCGCCGAAGTTCACCCTGCCGACGATGCTGAACCTCGCGACCAAATGGGGCTGGGGGCTCGAGATGCTGCAGACCAAGCGGCGCTTCTTCGGCAATATCGTCGGCCATGTCGAGGGCGTCTCCGACCCCTCGTCGCTCTCGGCCTGGACGGCGGAGAAGTTCGACCCCGCGCTCAACTGGGACAAGATCCGCAAACTCATGGACATGTGGGGCGGCAAGGTGATCCTGAAGGGCATCCTCGACGTCGAGGATGCCGAGAAGGCCGCCGGGATCGGCGCCGACGCCATCGTCGTGTCGAACCACGGCGGGCGGCAGCTCGACGGGGCGCTGTCGTCGATCCGGATGTTGCCCGGCATCGCGGCGGCGGTCGGCGGCAAGACCGAGGTCTGGATGGATGGCGGCGTCCGCTCGGGCCAGGACGTGCTGAAGGCGGTGGCGCTCGGCGCCAGGGGCGTGATGATCGGGCGGGCCTTCGTCTACGGGCTCGGCGCAATGGGCGAGGTGGGCGTGACGAAGGCGCTGGAGGTGATCCACAAGGAGCTCGACATGTCCATGGCGCTGTGCGGCGAGACGAAGCTCGCCGATGTCGGGCGGCAGAACGTGCTGATCCCGAAAGGGTTTCTCGACCGCTATCAGTAGTGTCGCGAGTGTAAGGTGGGTTTGAACCCACCTTACCTGGCGGCTCACCCGCCGCGCCGCTTCAGCGCGATGACCAGCGGCACGATCGCCGCCATCACCAGCGCGACGGCAAGGAACGCCGTGCGCAACCCTGCCAACTCAGCAATCGCCCCCATCGCGGTCGGACCGACGAAGAAGCCGGTGAACCCGATCATCCAGGCGCGCGAGATCGCGTGTCCCCGCTGATCGGGACGGACGAGCCGGCCGAGGATCGAGTTCGCCGAGGGCACCGTCACCGCGACGCCGAGGCCGAGAAGGCCGACGCCGAGGACCGCGACGGAAGGCTCCGGCGCGGCGGCGATCACCACCGCCCCCATCACCCCGAGCATCGCCGACCAGAGCACCAGCCCCGCCTCGCCGAGCCGCGCCGCCGCGACCTGGCCGCCAAGCCGGCCGATCCCCATCGTCAGCCCGAAGGCCACCGGCCCGAAGCCGCCATCGCCGGCCGGGCCGCCGAGCGTGCGTTCGATATGAAGCGCTGACCAGGTCTCGGTCGCGTTCTCGCTGACGAAGGCGGCCAGAAGGATCAGCGCCGCGAGGAGGATCGGGGTACAGGGCGTGCGCCGGTCCGAACCTTCGGGCGCCGGCACCGCGCCCTGCCAGCCCCGCGCCTCCCACGTGAGCGCCGCGAGGAGAAGTGCCGCGACCGCGAGGAGCGGCAGCACCTCGGCCGGGCCGTGGCCGGCCTTGCGCGCGAGGCTCGCCCCCAGCGCCGAGGCGGCGAAGGCGAAGGAGAACATCGCGTGCGAGAAGTTCATCAGGTGAAGGCCGTGCCGCTCTTCCAGCACCGAAAGCCGCATGTTGGCGCCGATATCGAGAAGCGCGACCGAGGCGCCGATGGCCACCATCGCAAGGCCGAACCCGACGGCGTCGCGGGCGAGGAGCGGATGGAAGAAGGCGAGCGACAGCACCACGCCCGCAAGCGGCAGGCCGAAGCGGCCGAGCCCTGCCATCAGCCGGGGGGCGAGCGCCATCGCCGCGATGCCGCCCAGGGCCGCCATCATCATCGCCAGCCCGAAGACCGCATCGGGGGCGGCGATGCCGGCCTTGATATCGGGCACGAGGGCCGCGAAGCCGCCCCAGAAGACCCCGACCGCCGCCAGCCCCGCATTGGGGGCCCGCGCGAGCACCGCCGCTTTCACGATCGCCATGAACCCGCCTCTTGCCGCCCGTTCAAGCCCCGGCTAGCACGGGCGCGGGCGGCCCGGACAGTCACGAATTGTTGCCTTGGCCGCGTCCGTCCGGCGGGGTCGAGAATCCGCTTCCCTTCACGGCAAATCCCCTCTATACGGCCCGCTTCATGGGCATGCACCCTTGGAGGATGCCCGGTTAACTTATGGAGAAAACCTATGGCTGGTGAGATCCCCGATCTTATCGCCGAGGTACGGACGGGGACAGGCAAGGGGGCCGCTCGTCAAGCTCGTCGTGAGGGCTACGTACCCGGCATCGTTTATGGCGGAGGGCAGGACCCCGTCGCCATCAACGTCAAATACTACGCTCTTCTGAAAAAGCTGAAGGCGGGCCGGTTCCTGTCGACGCTCTTCAACCTCAAGGTCGAGGGTCAGGACGACGTGCGCGTCATCTGCCGCGGCGTCCAGCGTGATGTCGTGAAGGATCTTCCGACGCATCTCGACCTGATGCGGCTGAAGCGGACCTCGCGGATCAACCTCTTCATCCACGTCACCTTCGAGAACCACGACAAGGCGCCGGGTCTGAAGAAGGGCGGCACGCTCGTGATCGTGCGTCCGGAAGTCGAGCTGGAAGTGACCGCGGGCGATATCCCCGATCACATCACCGTGGACCTCACGGGACGCGAGATCGGCGACGTCATCCATATCGGCGATATCGACCTGCCGAAGGGCGCCACGCCGACGATCAAGCGCAACTTCGTCATCGCCAACCTCGCGGCCCCGTCGGGCCTGCGGTCGGCCGAGGGCGAAGAGACCGAGGCCGAGGAAGAGGCAGAGGAGTAATCCTCGTCCCGTCGCGGCTATGGAATGCGGGGCCCTCGGGCCCCGTTTTTCGTCTGGCCGTGTCGCGAAAGCGTGTTGGCTCTCTTTGCGGACGATGTGACCATTCGTCCGACTACCTCCCACGGCCGCTTTCGGCCGTTCGCGACACCACCGTTCGCAAGAATGGCGAGAGGTCGCGAATTGATCATGCCGCCCTGACGCGACAAACCCTGATATGAGCACCGTGATCCGCCACCGCATCCACCCGCAGGCATGATTGCGGCGCATATCCCGTGAGCAGCCTCCCGCCACCGGCGGGGTGGCGCGCTAGGCCGCAGCTTCCAGAACCTTTTGTCGCGTGCCCGCGACCAGGGCCTCATGCAAAGCGTCGATCGCGCGGTCGGCATCCTCGCGCGGCACGGCGAACTGGATATCCACGTTGCGGGGCGTCTGATGTGCCGCGATGACGTCGATCCCTGCCCGTTCGAGCGCGTCGAGACCGCGGCTGAAGGCGCGCAGCCCGGAAAGGTCGCGGCCGATCGTGGAGACGATGGCTATACTGCGCACGCCGATATCGGCGGAGGGATAGGTTTTCTCCAGTTCGGCAACCACGCGGCGAACGGTTTTCAACGGCGCCTCGACATAGTGGGTGATCGTGTTGGCGTTCGAAATCTTCGAGACGATGCGCACATTGTGCCGTCTGAGCGCCTCGAGCGCGGTGGTGTCATAGCCTTTTACCCCCACCATGTCCTGCTCGAAGAGTTCAAGGGCAACGACATCCAGTCCGGTGACGATTTCGACCGCAGGCGTGTCTGCGTCGCAGTCGTCGATCAGCGTTCCGGGATCCCCCGCGTCGAATGCATTCGCAATCCGCAGAGCGACATTCGCCTGACGCAGGACCTTTGCCGCGGTGGGATGGATCGCCTCCATCCCCATGTTCGACAGCTGGTCGGCCACGTCATAATTGGTGTGGCCCAGCTTCTGCACCGCATGTTCGCCAACGAGTTTGGGATCGGCCGAGGAGAGGTGGAACTCCTTGTGGATGATCGCCTCGGTGGCGCCGGTATAGGCGGCAATCCGCGAAAAGGTGACTTCGGAATAGCCGCGGTCGTATTCCTGCACCAGACCTTCCCGGCATTGCGCATAGCCGGTCACGATCGGCAACTCGCGGGTGAGATCGGCATCGTCGAGTCCGCCCGCGATGCGCTGGTCCAGCGAGCATTCGGTCTCGTCCCGCCAGCCGGACAGGTCGACGAAGCGGGCATTCACTCCGGCACGTTGCAGCAGGAGGCTGGCGACAAGCGCCGAATGCGCCTCGCCCAGGCCCGAGAGCAGTTCACGCACAACCTGCATATGCGCCGACAGGCGGAAATGGCCGTAGGAACACAGGCGGCGCAGGTCGAAGAGCACGCTGCGGGCGCCTTCGATCCGCTCGCGCACGAAATCGTCGGCCCGCGAAAGATCGGCCGCATCTTGCAGGATGGCGGCATGCGCCTCGAACATGGCATTGGCGACCCGTGTCAGCGCATCCAGCCAGGTGTGATCGCGGTCATCGTTGGCAAAGAGCGCATACACCCCCGGCGCGCCGGTCTTCTTGTGCTCCAGCAAATGGTTGGTGATGCCGCCGAAGGCGGAGACCACGAAGATGCGGTGATACAACTGGTCCGGAGTGCGGTCTCCGATGATGAGCGTGTCCATGAGGTCGCCAAGGCGGCTCATCGACGTGCCGCCGATCTTCTCGACGGTATGGTCGGGGAATTTCAATGGCTGTCACCCGGCCTGTCGCCGGGGCCTCTGTTTTATCGGGTTTCGAGCGCGTAGGAGCCGTCGGCCCGGTGCACCTCTTGCCCCGTCACGGGCGGGTTGAACACACAGGCCATCACCAGCTCGTCCTCGGCGCGCAGAATGTGCCGGTCGTGGTCGTTCAACGCGTAGATGACACCGGGCCTGATCTGATGTGTCTCGCCGGTGGCGAGATCGGTGATCGAGCCCGTGCCTTGCATGCAGTAGACGCTCTCGAAATGGTTCTTGTACTCGAACGTGTGCTCGGACCCGGCGCCGAGACGCGTGATGTGGAAGGAGAACCCCATCCCGTCATCGGCCAGGAGCATGCGCACCGACGACCACTCTGCATCGGAAACGACGCGGTCGCGGTCGTTCCGGATGATCTCGTTGAAATCGCGGACGATCATGGCTTACTCCGCTGCGATCCGCTCGGGGGCATCCAGCGCGGCGTTCGCCGCCGACAGCAGGATGTCCAGCCCCTTGTTCAGGGTGGCCTCGGACGTCGTCAGCGGCGCCAGGACCTTCACGATCTGACCTTCATTGCCGGAGGTCTCGATCATCAGGCCCTTGTCGAAGGCGCGGGCACAGATATCGGCGGCCAGCGCGCCGGTCCCGACATCGACCCCAAGCATCATGCCCCGGCCCTTGATTTTGCCTCCCGGGACGATCGCCGCCAGGTCGGCCAGCCGGTCCCCGATCAGCGCGGACTTTTCGGCAAGCCGGGCTTGGAACCGGTCATCGGACCAGAACTTCTCGATCGCCACGCGGGCGGTGACGAAGGCATGGGTATTGCCGCGGAAGGTTCCGTTGTGCTCGGCCGGGCCGAAGACATCGTGTTCCGGCCGCACCAGCGTCAATGCCATCGGCAGGCCGAACCCCGAGATCGACTTTGCCAGTGTCACGATGTCCGGAGTGAGTCCCATCTTCTCGAACGAAAAGAAGGTTCCCGTCCGGCCGCAGCCGGCCTGGATATCGTCGACGATGAGCAGCGCGCCGTGGTCCTTGGCCAACTGGGCCACACGCTTCAGCCAGGTTTCGCTGGCGGCATTCAGCCCGCCTTCGCCCTGCACGGTCTCAAGGAGGATCGCCGCGGGCGCGTCCACGCCGCTGGAGCGGTCCGTCAGCATCGCTTCGAGGAAATCGGCCGTGTCGCAACTTCCGGCGAAGTATCCGTCGTAGGGCATCCGGGTCACACCGTTCAGCGTCGTTCCCGCTCCGCCACGGTGATAGCCGTTTCCGGTGGCTGCGAGCGCGCCCAGGGTGACGCCGTGGAAGCCGTTGGTGAAAGCGATGACGTTCGTGCGCCCGGTGGCCTTGCGGGCAAGTTTCATCGCCGCCTCGACGGCGTTGGCGCCGGTCGGGCCGGTAAACATGACCTTGTGGTCCATGCCCCGCGGCTTCAGGATATGGGTCTCGAACGCGTCAAGGAACGCGGCCTTGGCATCGGTGTGCAGATCGAGCCCATGCGCCAGCCCGTCCGACGCGATATGGTCGATGAGAGCCTGTTTCATGTCGGGGTCGTTGTGGCCGTAGTTGAGCGACGAGCACCCGGCGAGAAAGTCGATATAGCTTCGATCCTTGGCGTCGGTGAGTTCCGACCCCCTCGCGCGTGTGAAGACCGTGTCGAAGCCACGGCAATAGCTGCGCGCTTCGGACTCGCGGCGTTTGAAAACAGAAAATTCGGCTGACGCATCAGTCGGCATGTTGGATCCTCTCGGGATAGGGATGGGGAAAAGGGGGAGGCGCCACATCGGCTTAGGCCGCGTCGCGCATCCGCTCCTGAAGGTCGATGGTGACCATGTGTTCCGTGCTATGGCGATCCCGGAAATGCAGGGCCTGGGTGTAGTAGGCCTGCACATCGAGCCTGGAGTCCCGATGCACCGCAAACTTGCGGAACAGCGCCCAGGACGCCTCGTTGTCGGCGGTGATCGTCGTTTGCAGGCGCTTCACGTCGGCGCAGGCCGGACGCTGCAAAAGGCTCGACAGCATCAATGTGCCGAGCCCCATGCCGCGCGCGGTTTCCGACACGGCCACCTGCCAGACGAACAGCGTTTCGGGATCGTAAGGCAGCACATAGGCCGAAACCCAGCCGACGACATGGCCGTCAAGCTCTGCCACAACGCAGGTGTCGCGGAAATGGTCGCACTGGATCAGGTTGCAGTACAGGGAGTTCTCGTCGAGCGGCTTGCAGGCGCGCACCAGGTCCCAGATCTCCGCGCCATCCTCGGCAACGGGTTCCCGCAGCGTGGGTGTGGCCTTGCGGAAAAACTCCAGCGCGTGTTGCATATGCTCTCTGCCTCTAATTGCTTCGAAAGACTAAGTATCAGGCCATTGTGCGGATTTCAAGGCAAGAGGCGAAATTGCGGCATATTGGCGTGCTCCCGGCGGAACGCGGCCTGTCTTCGCCGGGCATCTCCATTGTTTATGCTTTGCAAGACGAAGTGTGATCGGCCTTCGGCTTGTTGATTCACCCCCGCACTTCTGCCAGCATCCCGGGATGGATCGTGTCGATACCAGCCTCATCGCCCTGCGCCGCATCCTGCGGGCAACCGACCAGTTCAGTCGGAAGCTGGCGCAGTCCGTCGGCCTGACGGCAGCGCAGTTCCGGGTCTTGCAGATCGTGGCGGAGAAGGGCCAATGCACTGCGACGGCGATTTCCCTGCAGATGCGGATTTCGCAGGCCACGGTGACCTCGCTGGTGGACAAGCTGGTGAGCCAGGAAATGGTCGTGCGCGAACGCTCGCAGACCGACCGGCGCCAGACCAACATCGTGGCCACCGAGAAGGGCCGTCAGGCAATCGCAGACACTCCCGACCCGCTCCAGCAGCGCTTCGTGCGCAAGTTCTCGGCGTTGGAGGACTGGGAACAGGCGGCACTGATCGCGTCGCTGGAGCGTGTGGCCTCCATGCTGGACGCCGAGGACATCGACGCCGCGCCGGTTCTGGATACCGGGGAATTCCAAGGGACGACTTGAACCAAGGTCCGCAAATGGTGGTTCGCGCTCGTTCATGGCTATCGCCGCATCCGATGGTTCGGGCTCGAAGCGGACCAACACGGGTTTCGCGACATGGCCTTTTCCTTTGGCCCGGCAGATCCGTCGATCAGGCCCGGACCCGTTCGAAGACCACCGTCGCGCCGCGCGATCCTTTGGGCGAACAGGCCAAGCAAGAGGCAGACAGGCCATCGAAGAAGCGCTTGACGCCGGCCGAACCGTAAAAGGCGGGATGAATCTCCAGCACGACGATCCTTGTCGCGACGGCCATGGTATCCGAAGCCGCGATGGATGACGCCCGGAAGGCGCTTGGTGCGTTGAACCCGGTTTCCGGTGCGGCGAAGCCATCGGGAACAACGGCGCCCCAGGCGATTCAACCCGGCGCCCGGGTTGCGCGCGACTGGTTGCACCTCACGGAGACCACGTCTAGAAAAATCACGGCGCCCGCGTGGCGCCTCGGCCAGGGGGATCGCGCTTGAAACTCTTCGTAGGGCTGGGCAATCCAGGTCAGAAATACGCGATGAACCGGCACAATGTCGGCTTCATGGCCGTCGACCGGATCGCCGAGGACCACGGCTTCGCGCCGTGGCGCTCGAAATTCCAGGGCGCGGTCAGCGAAGGCCGGCTCGGGTCCGAACGGGTGGCGCTTCTGAAACCCATGACCTTCATGAACCTCTCTGGCCAGGCGGTCGGCGAGGCGATGCGGTTCTACAAGCTCGACCCCTCCTCTGTGACGGTCTTCCACGACGAGCTGGACCTCGCGCCGGGCAAATGCCGGGTGAAGACGGGCGGCGGCCATGCCGGCCATAACGGGCTCCGCTCGCTCCACCAGCATATCGGCGAGGCCTACCAGCGTGTGCGCATCGGCATCGGCCATCCCGGCCACAAGGACCGGGTCGCGGGATATGTGCTGTCGGACTTCGCCAAGGCCGATCAGGACTGGCTCGACGATCTCCTGCGCGGCCTCTCCGACGGCGCACCGGCGCTGGCAGAGGGCGACGCGGCGCGGTTCATGAACGCGGTCGCGCTCCGCACCGCGCCGCCGCGCTCCTCGACCAGCGGGAAACCGGCGGGGGCGAGCCCTGTGGCGGGAAGGCCCGCAAGCGAACCGGACGCCGGCCGGGAAGCCGAACCCCACGCGCCGAGATCGGTCCTCCAGCGCCTTCTGGACCGGTTCTCGTGACGCCAGGCTGGCCTTGCGCGGCGCGGCGGGACATGGTTCGCTGACCGGAGCCCGAGGAGGAGCCGATGAGGAAAGCCCTGCGCGTCCTTGCCGCCGGTGGTCCGGCGCCCGCGGTGCAGGCGTTATGAAAGCGCGAGGAGTTCGTCCGGTGATGGCGCGCGGCACCTGCGGGCAGTATATCTGCATCGCGCCGCGCCATGACGCGGTGATCGTGGTCAATGCCGCAGGCCGTGGGTTTCTAGGGTTCGATGAGCCGGGCGGCGATGCGGCGAGCGTGGCGACGGAGTAGGAGACAGGATGGAGAAGGATCCCGCGATCAATGTCCTCGGCGGTCGGCTTGAGCCTTGCTCGACCGCGCCGCTCACCGGTTTCTTCCGCGACGGGCATTGCAATACCTGCGCCGAGGACCGGGGCAGCCATACCGTCTGCGCGGTGATGACGGCCGAATTCCTCGCCTACTCGAAATACGTGGGCAACGACCTGTCGACTCCGCGACCCGAATTCGGCTTCGCCGGGGTCCGGCCGGGCGAAAGCTGGTGCCTTTGCGCCGGGCGGTTCCTGCAGGCCCATGACGAGGGCTGCGCGCCGAAGCTGCGGCTCGAGGCGACGCATCGGCGGGCGACCGACATCGTGCCGCTGGAGGTGCTGAGGCTTTACGCCGAATGAGGCTCAGCCGACCGCGCGCAGGACCGGGCCGGCCTCGGCCGGCTCGGCCGCGACCGGGGGCGGCATCATCCCCTCGTCCATCAGATCCTCGATGAAGAGGCTGAGAAGCTGCGGCCGCCCGGTCACCCCGGACTTGCGGTAGATCGCGTTGGTCTGTGCCTTCACCGTGCCCTCGGCGGTGCCGCGCAGCACGGCAATCTCATGGGTGCTGAGCCCCTTGATCGCGAAGAGTGCCACGTCGCGCTCGGCCGAGGTCAGTCCCCAGTCGCGGAACCGGCCGTGCATCAGTTCGATGAAGGCGCCGGAGACCTGGCGCAACTGCTCCTCGGCCCGCTGCTGGCGCCGCATGCTGCGCTTCAGCACGAGGATGCCCACGAAAGCCCCCGCGACAAGGCCGACGACCGCGCCGACCTCCAGAAGCTCCTTCAGCTCCCAGCTGATCGGCCGGTGCTGGATGCCGAGCAGCGTCAGGACTGTGCCGCCGGCCAGAAACGCAGCGCAGACGATCTGCACCACGAGGACGACCGCGAGGGCGAGGAAATCACGCATGAGCGGGGTCCCCGTCCGGGGACGGTCTGACGCCGGAGAGGAGATCACTTGCGGACATCGCCGCCGCCCTCCGTTGCGCCGCCGCCCTCGCCGGTCGCGTCCCTGGATGGCTCCTTGGAAGGCTCTTTCGACGGTTCCCTGGACGGCTCCTCGGACGGGCTGCCGCCCTCGCCGCTGCCGGCCTCTCCCGTCGATCCCGAGCTCGGGCTGCCGCCCGATCCCTCGCCCGACGCCTGGCTGCTGCGGTCGCGGCCGGTGTCTTCGGTATAGTCGCGCAGGATCTCGCCCGAGGACGGGTCGAGCACGACTTCACGGCGTCTCAGGCCATTCATGGCCTGGATCCTGATCCGTCCAAGCCAGGTGCGCTTCTGGTAGGTGATCCGGTAGCCTTCGCGGCGCAGCTGGCGCTCGAGATCGTCCTGATAGGTCGCCGCCACCGCCGGCATGGCGGAGGAGAGCAGCAAACCGGACGCTGACAGCAGGAACCCGCGACGAGTCATGACCACACTGGAACTACCCAAACCGTTAACGATCATGCACCCGGCGCCGCATTGCGGCAAGAAATGCCCTCGGCGACGCCGCCCAGGTTTCGGTTTCGTCAACTATCCCCGAATTCGTCGAAGATCTCTTCGGAAAGCAGGGTAATCCCGTCGGCATCGTAGACTCGTTCCACCCCGGTGCCAGAGCGGTCGATCTTCTCCATCACGCAGGCGCCGGCGCAGTTGAAGACCCGGCGGAGCGAGCCTTCGTCGCTGCGCGCCTCGATCGAGAGCGCGATGCTGTTCCAGCGCACGTCGATATCCCCGAACCCGTCGGCAGCGATTTCCTGAAGCTGGCGCTGCACCAGCTCGCTCATGTTCACCGACGGCTGCATGAGGTAGATCCGCTCGTTCGGCGGCGCCGAAAGTCCCGCAAGGTGTAGCATGGCTGTTCCCCTGATCGCAGTGTTCCACTCAAACGCGGTGCCCCGCCCCAACATGCCGGGACACCGTGAAATGAGTTGGACCCCGTTCGGCGGGATTGGCCATAAACCCCTGCCAGACACGGCTAAACTGAAGTTTATGGGGCCTCGGATAGAATTCGTTCTGTAATCAATGCTCTGCGGTGCGTTCGTTTGCGTCCGCAACGGCGACTATCAGAGGCTTTCAGCACGTTGGCACAGACCGCGGGGACGCGCAGCCCCGTCAGTGTATGGCGATGAGAATGCTCCCGCCGACCCGATCCGAATCGCTGCGACCGACCGAACCAGACCCTTTGGCTCAGGTCTTGATGTCGAAGCCGAGATGCTTGGCCACGGCAAAGATGTCCTTGTCGCCGCGGCCGCACATGTTCATCACGATGATGTGGTCGCGCGGCAGGTCCGGCGCGATCTTCATCACATGGGCGAGCGCGTGGGACGGCTCCAGCGCCGGGATGATGCCTTCGAGGGCGCAGGAAAGCTGGAACGCCTCCAGCGCCTCCTTGTCGGTGATCGCGACGTATTCGGCGCGCCCCGTCTCATGCAGCCAGGCATGTTCCGGGCCGATGCCGGGATAGTCGAGGCCGGCCGAGATCGAGAAGCCTTCGAGGATCTGGCCGTCGTCGTCCTGAAGGAGGTAGGTGCGGTTGCCGTGCAAGACACCCGGACGCCCGCCGGTGAGGCTGGCGCAATGCTGCATCCGGTCATCGACGCCCTTGCCGCCGGCCTCGACGCCGATGATGCGGACGGAAGGATCGTCGAGGAAGGGGTAGAAAAGCCCCATCGCGTTCGACCCGCCACCGATCGCGGCGATCAGGGTATCGGGCAGCCGCCCCTCGCCCTCCTGCTCGGCCAGTTGCCAGCGCACTTCCTTGCCGATGATCGACTGGAAGTCGCGGACCATCGCCGGATAGGGATGGGGCCCCGCCACCGTGCCGATGCAGTAGAAGGTGTCGCGCACGTTCGTCACCCAGTCGCGCAAGGCGTCGTTCATCGCGTCCTTGAGCGTGCCACGACCGGAGGTCACGGGCACGACCTCGGCGCCCAGAAGCCGCATGCGGAAGACGTTCGGCGCCTGACGCTCGACGTCATGGGCACCCATGTAGACGATGCATTTGAGGCCGAACTTGGCGCAGACCGTCGCGGTGGCGACACCGTGCTGGCCGGCACCGGTCTCGGCGATGATGCGGGTCTTGCCCATGCGCCGGGCAAGGATGATCTGGCCCAGCACGTTGTTGATCTTGTGCGCGCCGGTGTGATTGAGCTCGTCCCGCTTCATGTAGATCCTGGCGCCGCCGAGATGGTCGGTCAGACGCTCGGCGAAATACAAGGGCGAGGGCCGGCCGACATAGTGCTTCCAGAGCCAGTTCATCTCTTCCCAGAAACTGTCGTCGGTCTTGGCCTTCTCGTATTCGGCCTGAAGGTCGAGGATCAGCGGCATCAGCGTCTCGGAGACGAAGCGCCCGCCGAAATCGCCGAACCGGCCGCGTTCGTCGGGTCCGTTCATGAAGCTGTTGAACAGGTCGTCGGCCATCTGAGCGCCCCCTTGTCAAGACAGATCGCGTTTAAAGCCTATATGCGACGGCGTAAAGCCGAGCCTCTCGTAAAAGCGGCGGGCGTCGTCGCGAGTGGCGTTCATGGTCAGCTGCATGAGCCGGCAGCCGGCGGCGCGGGCCCGCGCCTCGGCATCGGCAAACATCGCGGCGCCGATCCCCTGCCCGCGCAGATCGGTGGCGACGCGCACCGATTCCACCTGCGCCCGGCGGCTGGCGCGGAGCGAGAGGCCCGAGATGACGGTGAGCTGGTAGGTGGCGACGACGCGGCCGTCCTCCTCTCCGACGATCAGGGTGTTGCCGCGCTCCGTCTGCATCGCGTCGAAGGCGGCGAGATAGGACGCGAGGTCGTCCCCCTCGCGGGTCGCGCCCAGTGCGTCGTCGGTCAGGAGCGCGACCACCGCCGGCACGTCGGCGCGGGTGGCGTCGCGGAAGCGGATCATGCGGCGCCCATCGCGGCAGCTATGAAGGCGCGGATCAGGGCCTCGTCCTTCACCCCCACCGCGCTTTCGACGCCGGAGGAGACATCGACCTGCCGCGCCCCGGTCAGCCGGATCGCCTCGGCGACGTTGCCGGGCGTCAGCCCGCCGGCGAGCATCCACGGGCAGGGCCAGTATTTCCGCGCGACGAGCCGCCAATCGAAAGCCAGGCCGTTACCGCCGGGCAACGCCGCGCCCTTCGGGGGCTTCGCGTCGACCAGAAGCTGGTCGGCGACGCGGCCATAGGTCTGAAGGGCGGCGAGGTCGGCCTCTTCGGCCACACCCACCGCCTTCATCACCGGCAGGCCGTAGCGGGTGCGAATTTCGGTCACGCGTTCAGGGCTCTCGGCCCCGTGCAACTGAAGCATGTCGAGCGGCACGGCATCGGTGATCGCGTCCAGTTCGGCATCCGTCGCGTTCACCGTCAGCGCCACCTTGGCGACGCCCGGCGGCACCCCGACCACCAGCCGCGCGGCGGCAGGGATGTCGAGATGGCGCGGCGATTTCGCGAAGAAGACGAAGCCGAGATAGGTCGCGCCGGCCTCCACGGCCGCGGCGACATGGGCCGGCTCCTTCAGCCCGCAGATCTTGACGCGGATATCCATGTCACCGACTTAGCGCGCCGCGCCCTTGCCCTCAAGCAGCGCCAGCACCTCGTCCTCCGGCTCCGCCTTCGCGGCCTTGAGCCGGCTCACCTCGCGCTCCAGCCGCCCGGCCTCGCGCTTGTGCTGGGAAAGGGCGCTGCGATGCTTGGCCTCGCGGAACCATTCCCAGACGAAGCCGATGGCAAGCCCCGCGACGATCCCGGCGAAGATGACGAGGAAGAGCGGCAGTTCCAGCGACCAGTTGATGCCGAGATAGGCGTCAAGCTCTTCCGGCAGGGCGCGCAGCATGACCGGATCGCGGTTGGCCGATGCCACCGCGACGAGAACGATCGCGAGGACCGCGAGAAAGACAAGGCGCAGGAAACGCAGCATGGGGGTTGCTTACCCTCCGTTCAGCCGGTCCCGCAAGAGCTTTCCGGTCTTGAAGAAGGGAACATGCTTTTCCTCGACCTCGACGGATTCGCCGGTGCGCGGGTTGCGGCCGGTCCGCGCATCGCGTTTCTTGACCGAAAACGCGCCGAAGCCCCGGAGTTCGACCCTGTCGCCCCGCGCCAGCGCCTCGATCACCTCTTCGAAGATCGTGTTCACGATCCTTTCGACGTCGCGCTGGAAGAGGTGTGGATTTTCCTCGGCAATCTTCTGGATCAATTCGGACCGGATCATTCGGAGCCCCCCTATGCGAACCGTCCAGGCCGGCGGCCGCAGTTTTTATGCAGGCCGACTATAGGCGCAATCCTTGCGGCGACAAACAGGAAACCCATTGGAAAAGCGGGGAATTCTGGGTGATTGCGGGCTTTCGGTGCCCGTTTTCCCGGCGTCAGGCGACACTGCAGCGCAGCATTTGCACGCTTCGAACCATGACGGCGGCGGGCCGGCCCGCCTTCCCCGCGAGGCGATTCGCCCAAACGAAAACGGCCCCGCCTGAGGCGGGGCCGTCGAGGATCGTTCCCGGAGGGCGGCTTACTTGTCGCCCGAGCCCTTGAGGGCCGCGCCGAGGATGTCGCCGAGCGAGGCGCCCGAGTCGGACGAGCCGTACTGTTCCACGGCCTCCTTCTCTTCGGCGATCTCGCGTGCCTTGATCGACAGGCCGAGGCGGCGGGTCTTGCTGTCCACGTTGGTCACGCGGGCATCGACATGGTCGCCGACCTGGAACCGCTCGGGGCGCTGATCGGCGCGGTCGCGGGCGAGGTCCGAACGGCGGATGAAGGACTTCATGCCGTTGTACTCGACCTCGATCCCGCCATCCTCGATCGCGGTGACCGTGGTGGTGATGACCGAGCCGCGCTTCACGCCGTCAACCGCGTCGGAGAACGTGTCGGCATCGAGGCCCTTGATCGAGAGCGAAATCCGCTCCTTCTCCACGTCCACCTCGGTGACGGCGGCCTTGACCATGTCGCCCTTGCGGTAGTTCTGGATCGCATCCTCGCCGCGCTGTTCCCAGCTGAGGTCGGAGAGGTGAACCATGCCGTCGATGTCGTTGTCGAGGCCGACGAACAGACCGAATTCGGTGATGTTCTTGACTTCGCCTTCGATGACCGTGCCGACGGGGTGGGTTTCGGCGAAAACCTCCCACGGGTTGCGCATCGTCTGCTTGAGGCCCAAGGACACGCGACGCTTCGCGGTGTCGATCTCCAGCACCATCACGTCGACTTCCTGCGAGGTCGAGACGATCTTGCCCGGATGGACGTTCTTCTTGGTCCAGGACATTTCCGAGACGTGGACAAGGCCCTCGACCCCGGCTTCCAGCTCCACGAACGCGCCGTAATCGGTGATGTTCGTGACCCGGCCCTTGTGGACCGATCCGATCGGGAACTTCTCCTCGACCGAGTCCCACGGGTCGGACAGAAGCTGCTTCATGCCGAGCGAGATGCGGTGGGTTTCCTTGTTGATCTTGATCACCTGGACCTTGACGGTCTCGCCGATCGACAGGATCTCCGAGGGATGGTTGACGCGGCGCCACGCCATGTCGGTGACATGGAGCAGGCCGTCGACGCCGCCGAGGTCAACGAACGCACCGTATTCGGTGATGTTCTTGACCACGCCGTCCACGGTCTGGCCTTCGGTCAGGTTGCCGATGACTTCCGCGCGCTGCTCGGCGCGGCTCTCTTCGAGGATCGCGCGGCGCGAGACGACGATGTTGCCGCGACGACGATCCATCTTGAGGATCTGGAACGGCTGCTTGAGACCCATGAGCGGGCCGGCATCGCGCACCGGGCGGACGTCGACCTGGCTGCCGGGAAGGAAGGCCACGGCGCCGCCGAGATCGACGGTGAAGCCGCCCTTGACGCGGCCGAAGATGGCGCCTTCGACGCGCTCTTCGCTGGCATAGGCCTTCTCGAGCCGGTCCCACGCCTCTTCGCGGCGGGCCTTCTCGCGGCTGATGACGGCTTCGCCGCGGATGTTCTCGACCCGGTCGAGATAGACCTCGACCTCGTCGCCGACGGCGATCTCGGCATTCTCGCCGGGATTTGCGAATTCCTTGAGATCGATGCGGCCTTCCATCTTGTAGCCGAC
>WOYI010681407.1_pt1 | contig 20276 bp, 17 predicted proteins | sample 6423411 | NCBI WGS metagenome assembly WOYI01 (sample SAMN13441803, study PRJNA592873) | oil field metagenome | biome: oil field; feature: oil-well bore; material: oil-contaminated soil; isolation source: oil-contaminated soil from oil-well borehole | place: Germany: Wietze | collected 2016-10-18 ... | reverse complement strand
CCTCTGACCCTTTAGATATAAATATAACACATATAGATATTAAAATAGTCTTCAAATTAGTATTGTTGAAAATAGGTAAATTTCCAAAAATTACTTTTTGCAAAAGTGTCTGCATCGTTTGTATCTAAAAAATATTCTTACTTTTTATTCTCTTTCCCTCAATCGCTTCATCATCCGCCAGGCGGGTTCGACCATGTGCTGCAGGTTCCCCTCATCATCCCGATAGGACCAGACGCCGGGCTTGGACCCGGTGACCTTATACCCCAGCCGCTCATAGAGCCGGCGCGCGTCCGGGTTATCCTTGGCGACGTTCAGCGTCACATACGAAAAGCCCCGTCTTTGGAGGTCCCGTTCGATATGCGCTATCATCCGCGTGCCGATGCCCTGGTTGCGCCAGGCCGGGCGGATGCGGAAGGCGAACAGGTAGGCGCGGTTGGTCCCGTCGGCGGCTTCCCGTTCGGAACTTTTCAACATCACAAAGGCCTGCCCGATCACCATGCCCTGCGGGTCTTCAATCAGCCACATGAGGGTCGTCCCGGTCAGCATATTGCGGTACAGCCCGGCATACATCCGGCGGTAGCGCTTGTATTCGCCTTCCCATTCCAACCGGACCAGGTCGGTCTCGGTCACCAACCGGATGGTGAGGGAATCGGGGTCTGAAATGGAGGGGGTTGAGATTTCGGCCATAGGTTTTCCCGCAGGTGAGATTAAAGCGTTTCCCGGGCTTCGGCCACCAACTGCGACCGCAGGGCAACCTCTTCGTCCACTGAATGGATTTCGCCGTCGACCCAGGCATCCCGCAGTTTTGACAGAATGTGACCATATGCAGGAGAAGGGCGCAAGCCCATCTGGCGCAGGGTATCACCGGTTGTTTGAGGCCGTATAGCCGCCCAGCGGCTGGCATACAGCCACAACTTCTCGCGGACCGCCTGGTCCGGGCTGATGAGGTGCGCGGCATAGATCGCCATACGGGGGATATTCTCGCATGCATGAACCACTGCGCTGGGTCTGGCCTTGGCCAGTCCGGGCAGGGACTGGTGGAGTTTACTGGTAGCGACCAGCAGGTCTCTGAGTTCCGCTTTGAACCGCAGCCGTGAGGCGATGGCGGTGATGAGGGTCGGGGGCAGCGCGCCCAGCCAGATCAGGTAGCCCAGCGTCTGGCGGTGAGTGAGATGGTCGAACTGCGGCGGCAGACCCCAGGCGGGATCGATGGCCTCATGATCCAGATCGTGGAGGGTTTGACGCAGACTTTCATCCCATGGCAGTTCGGGATGGATGGCATAGAGGATCCCCAGTTCATCCAGGCGGGCAAACATCGCATCGGCTTTGGGTTCGGCCAGGATCAGGTTGATTTCGTGGCGAATCCGGGCGCCGGTGAGCTTATCCAGCAGGCCCAGGCTCTCTTCCATCAACGCCAGGGTACGGGGTTCGATCTGGAACCCGAAGCGCTGTTCAAAGCGTACGGCTCGCAGCAGCCGCGTGGCGTCATCCACGAAGGACAGGGCATGCAGCACCCGGATATGTCCCTTCCGAAGGTCGCTCAAGCCGCCCCAGTAGTCCTGGATCTGGCCGTAGTGTTCGCCGTCCAGCCGCAGGGCCAGGGTGTTGATCGTGAAGTCCCGCCTGTGCAGGTCCATCTTGATGCTGCTGGTCTCCACGGTGGGGAGGGCCGCGGGCTGCTCGTAGAACTCCGTCCGGGCGGTGATCAGGTCCAGGCTTTCCGGCAGCCCATCGGGTTTCCCCTTGCCGCTAACGCCCAGTTCGTTCAGCAGGGCCTCTCGGATGGCGTCGATCTCCCATTTGGCCGTGCCAAAGCGGTGGTGGGTGATGACCCGCCCGCCGAACCGGTCTGAAAGGCGGTTGGCGAAGAAGATGGCATCGCCTTCCACGACGATATCAAAGTCCAGGCTGGGCCGGTCGAGCAGCAGATCCCGGACAAACCCACCGACCACATAGATCGGTACGTTGACCCGGTCTGCTTCGTCCGCCAGGGCATGCAGCAGGGCCAGACGGGCAGGCGGTACGACCTGCTCCAGTTCCCGGGCGATTTCCTGCGGGGAGGGCATATCCGGTTTGGGGGTCATGGTCTTCAGCAGGTCGGTCCGCGTCACGATGCCGATGATCTCCCCTTCGTCATTCACAACGGGCACCTGCCCCCAGCCAGTGCTGCCCATCATGGTCTGAAGTTCTTCCAGGGTTGCGTCGGGTTTTATCCGGACGTCACCGGCGTCCATCAGGCTTCCCACGGTCAGCTCCAGGCCGTGGCTGATCGAACGGTCAACCTCGCGCCGGTTGAGCAAGCCGACCACGCGTCCCTCTGCGACCACCGGATAGCCTTCGTAACCATAACGCTGCATCAGCCGGTGGGCTTCGCTGACCGGTGTATCCGGCGCGAGCAGGAGAGGGTCCCGCGACATGATATCGGCCACCGCAGAGGCGGGCAGGATGTGCTGACTGAGCGAGGCGATCATTTCCTGATATTGTGCATCCAGAAAAGCCTGGATATCTTCCTGATTCAAGTGCTTCTCCGGACGGATCAAGGCTGAAGCGGCGCGTTTGTGGCCGCCGCCGCCCATCGCTTCCGCGATCGTGGCGACATTGACACGGTCGTTGGTGGAGCGTGCCACCAGTCGAATCCCCTGACGGGTCGAGACGAGCAGCAGAAGCGCATCCGGTCTTAATACATCCCGCAGTTTATGCGCCACGCTCGAAATCTCGTCATCGATATCGGTGGCATCCGCCTTACAGGTCATGATGGTTAGACCGTCCACCGGGAAGGTTTCGATGGCCTGCAGCAGACGATCATAGAGCACGTTCTGGCTCTTTGAGAGGGCGGGGTAAAGGTAGCGGCCGATCGTGTCCAGGTCAGCGCCTTGCGCAAGACAGAAAGCGGCGGCATCCAGGTCTTCCGGTGTGGTTGAGCCATAGGTGAACGACCCGGTATCCTCATGCAAGCCCAGCATCAGCGTGGTGGCCTGGACGGACGTGAGGGTGATTTTGGCTTTTCGGAGCATGGCCACCAACTGGCTGGTGTTGGCCCCTGAGGTGGTCAGGTGCAGTTCCCAGTCCGGGTCCAGGTCTTCCCGCCGGGGGTGGTGGTCATAGACGATGATCCGGGTTTCCGGGTTCATGCCTTTGAGGGTGATCAGGGATTGCGTATCGACCAGGAAGATGGTTTCCAGCGTTTCACGCGGCAGGTCGCTAAATTCAATGAAAGGCAGTTTTTCCCCAAACTGGTCGAGATATTCACGACCGTTGCGGTTGATGCTGCGCGGCAGCACGGGCAGCGCGTCCGGCTGCAGCAGCCATGCCCCCAGCAGGGAGGCCAGGGCGTCCATATCCGCTTGCTCGTGCGTCAAGATCACTTTCATTGTGTATCAAACCACCAATAGGCCTGGTTTTCGAGGTTAAAGAAATTATATACCGTCTGGGAGAGTCGTGCGATCAACCGGTTGCCCAGATCGAAGTCAAGGCGTTCCGGGTCATAGATGAAGATGTTGAGGACATAATCGCCGCCCGGCGTTGATAGGATGGCGATATCGGACATGGGATGCAGCATGCCGTCAAGTTCGACCACCCAGCCGTGTTTATGAGCTACTGTCACACCGGAAGGGACGCCGGCCTCGATCAGCGAACCGATCTTGTTGGCTGCCAGGATATCCATCATCAGCTGGCACTCACTTTGCGTGATTTCGCCCGGGAAGGTCTCAACCAGCAGGCCGGTGTTATTGACGGCGCACTGATAAATGCCCGTCATTAATTGCCCAGCCTCGCTTGATACGGTCTGGTTATAGGGATCCGGGTCCAGGAAGATGTCTGTCCGGGTGTTAGCTGGGGTCGAAAAGAGCTGGAGCACCGGTGCACCAATGTAAAAATATTCGGCCAGGAAAGTATTTTCCAGACCCAGTGCGGCTATATCTTCGCTGACAACCAGCGGCCCTCTTTCCGAGTCCAGGTAGTATTGCATTAAAGTATCCGCCGGGTCGTTCTCGGAGAGGACAATCATCTGCTCGAACAGGGTGATGACATCCTGCGGTGTGGGTTCGTCCAGGTGGCGCAGTACGGAGATCATGATTGGGACCTTGATCGTGCTGGCGGCTGTGAAGGCCACATCAGGTGTGACAAGGGTGTTGTTCTGGACGGCGAAATGCAGGACCTGGCCGTCTTCCATGGATTCGAGGTACAGCTCCACCAGCCCATCAAAGCCAACCCAGTCAATATTATGGCGCAGAAACGCTTCCAGTGTTGCATAACTCACCGTGTCACCGGAATCGTAAACGACCGGCACATCGGCTTCGTGTAAATTTGGCGAGAGCAGGGCGGTTTCAATGTTGGCGGCTGCGTTGTCCACGTCGAGGAGGCTGCCGCTGGCGCTTGGGTCGAAATTGGTCGTGTTGGGGATCGGTGTGACGGCTGAGCCGGCTTGTGTGTAGCGGGGAGAAATGACAGTATTAAGATAGTTCACCAGTATTCCCCGGTCGACAGACGCTTCAAGCGGAACAGTCACCGGTGATGCAGTCTGCCGGTTCCAGAGTGCGGCCCAATAGCCGCCGCCCTGGATTTGGTCCAAACCAGCCTGGACCAACGCCGGGACATTCATGCTGAATCCAAGATCCTGCGGGGGAACCTGGATGGATGTGTTTTCAATATGGAGGGTGAGGGGCAGGTTGTAATAGTCTGTGATGCGGGCTTCAGCGCCGGCGGCATCCAATCCACCCACGGGGACACCCGCGATGGTACTGCCGGATGGGAAAACGGCTCTCCGTGCTGCAAAGCGCTGGTATTCGACGATGGCGATGGTGAGGCTGCTGAGCATGAAGAACGCGCCCAAGACACCCAGAACCCACCACAGAAGTTTCGATTTCATCACGTCTCCGCGGTTTTGTTAGGATGCTCTGATTCTACCAGAGATGGTGATGAGAGCATGGTGAGTGGTGAATGGGAAATGGCGGAGATCAGGTATTGGGAATCAGGCAATCCGTAGTCGGGCGCGCTCAAGACCGGAGCGCGCCAAATGAGGGTGCGAACAACTAAGGGACACGCTCTACGCGCTGCAACGCTATCAAAATTATTTCCCAAATTTACGAGGCCTCACGCCAACTTATTAAAAAGTGATGTTCCAAAGGACCGTCCTTATTGCTTCCTCTCAAAGTAGTCGCTAATTCACCCATATGTCTGTTTATAACTAAATCAACCTCACCGACACGCGAGAGGGTAAAATGTGTTAAAGTATATGAACGGTTTACCGCTTCTATGCAATGCGGCTGGAAACCCTGGAGGATTAATCATGAGTGACATGCAGAAAAAAGTTGGCAAAGGCCTTTTATGGGGCTTTGGGAGTTTGATCGGCGCTACCCTGGCGACTGCCACCGGTTGGATCATTTACAGCAAACGCTTTATCAACCACAACTTCAAACTGGCGAGCGCCCTTGAGGCGGACCGGTTGGACTTTCAATCCAAACGCGCCGGGCGGTTGAGCTATTATGTGGATCAGGCCAAGAAGGGCACGCCCCTCGTCCTCCTGCACAGCATTAACGCGGCTTCCAGCGCTTTTGAAATGCGACCCCTGTTCGATCATTACCGGCAGACACGGCCCGTGTATGTATTGGACCTGCCGGGGTTCGGATTCTCCGAGCGGTCGGACCGGCTCTACAGCCCGCAGCTTTATCAGGATGCGATTTCCGATTTCCTGGAGGAGATTGTCGGGAAGCCGGCGGATGTGATTACCCTTTCACTCTCCAGTGAATTTGCGGCTCTGACTGCTGTCCACAGCCCTGAATTAATTCGTTCCATTGTGATGATCTCCCCAACCGGTTTCAGTCCGGCGAAGACCAGCCAACTGGTCGAACGCGCCAAACAGCGCGGAACCCAGAGCAACCTCTACGCAGGGCTGGCTGTACCATTATGGAACCGTCCGCTCTTTGACCTGATCACCAGCCGTCCCAGTATACAAATAAACTTAAACAAGAGTTTTGAGGGACTAATCCCGACCAGTTTTGTGGATTATGCCTATCACACGGCGCACCAGCCCGGCGCGCAATATGCGCCGACCTATTTCCTGAGCGGCAAATTGTTCACACCCGCAGTCAGGGAGACGGTCTACAAGGTCATGGAACAGCCTGTCCTGGTGATTTACGATCACGATCCTTATACCAACTTCGAGATGCTCCCGGGCCTATTGCGGGAGAAGGAAAACTGGCAGGGCGTCCGGGTCTCACCGACCAAGGGCCTGCCGCATTGGGAGCAGCCTGAAAAGACCACCCAGGCGTTGGAAGATTTCTGGTCGACTCTATAACATGACGCCGCTGCGGTTAAAATGTCTCGCCTGTGAAGTGCTGGCCAGGTCGGTGTACTGGGGCGCTGCGCAATCTCCGCACAGTGTGGATATCTCTCTGCTGCGGATTGGGCTGCATGTGACGCCTAATCAGCTTCGGGGAACACTCCAGGCGGAGATCGATGCGGTTGATCCCGATTCCTATGATGCAGTCGTTTTAGCTTACGGCCTCTGTGGGAAAGCGACCGCCGGCTTGCAAGCCGGAAAAGTGCCGCTGGTCTTGCCACGGGCGCATGATTGCATCACGCTTTTTTTGGGGGGACGGGCACGGTACGCCCATGAATTCGAGGCCTGCCCGGGTACTTATTGGTATGTACAGGATTTTATCGAACGGGGCGATGACGACGATGCGGTGCTTTCAATTGGCGCACAGACAGCAGGGGATTCCGACCGGGTTTATGCGGATTACGTTGCGAAATATGGCAAAGACAACGCCGATTACCTGATGGAAGCGATGGCTGCCTGGCAGGCGCACTACGAACGGGCGGTGTATATTGACCTGGGCCTGGGGGACGGCCGGGCTGTGGCTGGGCGGGCAAAATCGGACGCGGAACGCCGTAACTGGCGATTCGAACAGATGGCAGGGGATTTGGTTCTGGTGAGGCGGCTGCTGGCCGGCGAGTGGGACGAGGACTTCTTAGTTGTGCAACCGGGGGAAAAGATTGAGATGGCAGGCGGGGAAGAGATCATTTCTTCCAGTCACTAGTTAGAAAAATTTACAACTCCGAAGATATGTTCTCGCTGTTGTAAGTGCATCACCTTCACGAATTATTTTTGGTAAATGGATAAAAAACAGCCCGATGGTAGGACCCATCAGGCTGTTCTTGTTTAAACTGCTGCGCCTACTCAAACATCTCCTCAAGGATTGGCTCGAGCATCGAAATGCCGGCGTTACCGGCAGCGCGGCGTTTGAGGTTGCTTTCTTCATCAAAGATGAAATAAGCGGGCCAGAGGTCGTTGTCAAAGGCCTTCTTGACTTTGTGCAGATTGTCCACCCCGCAGGGTTCCACAATGCCGTATTCCGCCAGGGATTCCTTGACTTTTTCCACATCCGTATCGGATTTCATTCTCGGGCAGTGGATAGCGATCATCTTCAAACCCTTCGGGACGAATTCCTCCCGCCAGGCTTGCAGTTTGGGCATGTTCTCGTGGCAGATATGGCAGCTTACCGCCCAGAAATAGACCAGCAGGGGAGAACCTTTGACGGCTTCCAGATCCGGTTCACCGTTTAGCCATTCCGTGACCCCGTCCAGCGGGGGCAGGGGTGTTCTCAGTCGCATAGGCATGAGAGTCTCCCGTCTACAGCAGGTCTTCGCCGGGTTCCCAGTCAGCGCCGCACAAGCCGCCGGCTTGCAGGGCTTCGAGAACCCGCATTGTCTCGTCCACGCTTCGTCCGATATTCATGTTATGCACGACGGTATATTGCAGGATGCCGTCGGGGTCGATGATGAACAGGCCGCGCAGGGCAGCCCCTTCTTCTTTCACCAGCACGCCATACGCCTCTGAAACGGTGTGGTTGTGATCGGAAGCCAGCAGGTACTTTGTACCTTCAATACCGCCTTTATCTTCCGGGGTTTCCAACCAGGCCTTGTGGGAATAAACGGAGTCGGTTGATACGCCTAAAATATCCGCATTAAGCTCTTTGAATTCCTCATACCTGGCGGAAAGCGCCAGGATCTCGGTTGGGCAGACGAAAGTGAAATCGTATGGGTAGAAGAAAAGGATCAGCCATTTCCCTTTATAGTCGTCCAGGGTCACAACTTCATCCAAATTCTTTAGGTTCTTGGTACTCAGCATGCTGAAATCGGGTGCTGGTTGGCCTACCTTGGCAAATTCATTGAGTTCCATAGTTAATTCCTCCTGAAAAGTAGATATTTGTTATATTTGTGAATAATACCACAAAGGGGGTCTTAAAAGGAAGGAAAAAGTTCGAGAATTCCACCAGCGTTATTAACTTCAAGTTGCCACTCACTCCCCGGGGCAGCCTCCAGGAAAAGCCCCAGGTCTGTTGTGGAATAAGTGTAGTCGCCCTTATTCGTTTCGAAGGTGATGCGGTAGGTTTCGGTTTCGGTGCTGGTACGCTCATCTGCGGCCAGGTTGACGGTCGGCCAGAAGGGGGCCAGGTCAGTACCGCTTTCCGTTTCCGTTCGGACAACCTGCCAAGCCATGACCGTGTACTCACAATATTGGTCATACACGTCATAGGTACAATACTGGACGACTTCCCCGATACCGGTGCCGGTATCTTCCACATTTTCTTCACTGCAGACTTCAGTCGAATTGGGTTCGGGATCTTCCGAGGTGTAACGGTATTCGTCACGACAATTTATGACTTCCGCATCCGCAGGGACCTGATCCCACCAGTCCGCTTCAGTGGTTTCCCGATAGGCTTCCACGTCAATACTGCGCTGCCAATCCACGCCGGTTACCGTTGCATTGATGGTCTCGCTCTTGATAAACAGGAAATAAACCGCCACAAGACATGCGACCACGGCCAGAACGCCAATCGCTGCAAAGAGGACGGTGCGGTTTTTTTTGGGAGCGCTGGTGGCATTGGCTCCTGCCGCCGGGGGCATGATGGGAGCGGGCACTTGTTCTTTGGTGGTTGTTTCGGCAGTTGTCCGGACTCGCTGACCGGAAGCACGGGCTTTTCCGCCCAGACTCAGGTCGCCGCCGCATTTGCTGCACAGTTTGGCCGTGCCGGGGTTGCGGGTACCGCAGTATGGACAGTGAATGTTCGGGCCGGCTTTCGCCATGCGGATCAGGGCTTCATCCTTGATGAAGTTGAACTTTTCTTCATCGACTTGGAGGAATTCGACATCATCCGGCTGAGGTGCGCCGCAGCTCGTGCAGGATTTAATGGGGCCGGGGTTTTGAGTCCTGCAAAACGGACAATCCCAGATCAGAGGGACAAAACCGAGTGATTTTCGAGCCATGATTCCTCCAAAAAAATTTATTAAGATTACGTTGCTTTCTTTTTGTTATTATAGATAAAGATGGATTTAAAGTCTACACCGCCAGTCCGGTTTTCTGGTGTGATATATTCCGCTGGCGAATTTGTTCAATCGGCTCTTCTTTTTAGTTCGGAATTGGGTTCTTAAACCGGGTTGAAATTTATTTTTGGATTGACTTCTGCAAGATGCATCGTTTCCAAAGCGCCAAATATGAAGATTTGCTGGAAATAACCGACCATCTCGTCAATCGAATACGGCTGGTTTTCTTCAAGCCACCAGGTCACCAATTCCAGGAGGGATCCGGTAAAATACATTGCGAAGATATCCAGGGGAACTTTGGATTGCAGGTGTGGAAAATGCTGTATCCGGCGAAGGAATTCCTGTTTGCTGATATCCATCAAACGCTGCATGGCTTTGGGACCGCCTTCTCCCCGGAGAATTATCTTGTAAAGATCGGCATTTTCGTGGGCATGGAGGAAGATCTGCTTTAATAGGTTGCCATAGAGATTGAGCTGACCGGGATTCAACTGGACATTTTGAATTAATTTATCTTTTAGCATGGGTTGGATAAGGTCCTGGGTCAGGAAATCCTCGATCATGGTGTCAATGGCGTTCATTAAGAGTTCTTCTTTATCTCGAAAATGCAAATAAAAGGTTGTTCTGCCCAGGTCTGCGCGGTCGGTGATCTCCTCAATGGTGACCGCATCGTAGCCTTTTTCCAGGATCAGGCTGATCAGTGCGTCTTCCAGGGCGTGCCGGGTCCGTCTCACTCGGCGGTCGATAGTTTTCTCGGGCATGGGTGGACCTCCAAAATAAACACGTGTTCAGTTATGAACATTACCCTCATACTGAGTCTTGACTTTGTTTGAGGGGCGCTTATAATAATGAACTTGATGTGTAAAAATGAACTATATGTTCATTATATATGATAAATAAGAGAAAGACAAACCATACGAAATGAAAGGCATCATACAAAACCTCAATAACAATAAGCCACAGGTTCCCTTGATTCAGGTCAGCCGGCTGACAAAAACGTATCATGACGGCGCGGTTGCCATGGATGCGCTGCATGCAGTTGACCTGGCGGTATACCCAGGTGAGTATGTGGGTGTGATCGGGAAGTCCGGGGCGGGTAAGACCACTTTGATCAACATGCTCAGCGGCGTGGACCAGATCACGTCCGGGGAGGTCATTGTCAACGGCACTGCGGTGCAAACGCTGAAAGAGGATGATCTGGCGTTGTGGCGCGGATTGAACGTCGGGGTGATCTACCAGTCCTTCAACCTGCTTCCTATGTTGAACCTGCGGGATAACATCACCCTGGCCATGGATTTTTGCGGACAATACCGACGTGGAAAATCTGAACAAAAAGCCCTGGATTTGCTGGATTCGGTTGAACTGGCTGACCACGCGCTCAAGCCCCCGGCGTTTATCTCCGGTGGGCAAAAACAACGAGTGGCGATTGCACGCGCATTGGCCAACGATCCACCGCTTATTCTGGCGGATGAACCCACCGGCAGACTTGATTCGGCGACATCCGAAACGATCTTCCAGATCTTTGAAACATTGATTCAGCAGGGGAAGACGATCCTGATGGTTTCCCATGACCGCGCACTTTCCAGGCGTGTGGACCGGGTGATTGAACTGGCCGACGGACAGATTGTAAGTGATGACGGAGGCCGTCATGTCCATTAATCCAAATGGCGGGTCGCCGCTGATTACCATGTCGGATATTTCCAAAACTTATGTCAATGCAGCCGGCGCGTTCACCGCGTTGAAACACATCAACCTGAATTTTTATGAAGGGGAATTTGTGGCCGTGATCGGTAAATCCGGCAGCGGTAAATCCACCCTGGTTAATATGATCACCGGCATCGACCGCCCAACGGAAGGTAAAGTGGTTGTGGGCGGCACAGATATTCATGCCATGCCCGAGAGCCGCCAGGCTCGCTGGCGGGGGCTGAATCTAGGTGTGGTCTTTCAGTTCTTTCAATTATTACCTATGCTGACCCTGATTGAAAACGTCCTTCTGCCGATGGATTTCTGTGATAAATATTCGGAGACCGAACGGATAAACCGGGCGATGGATTTGCTTGACCTGGTCGGGCTGGCCGATGAAGCCCATAAACTGCCGGGGGCAGTCTCGGGTGGACAGCAGCAAAGCGCTGCCATTGCCCGCGCTCTGGCGAACGATCCCCCGATCATCGTTGCGGATGAGCCGACGGGAAATCTGGATGCTCATACTGCCGACTCGGTTTATGCGTTGTTCTCTTCACTGGCGGAGGAGGGCCGGACGATTATCATGATCACTCACGACCCTGAAATTGAAAGTCGCCTTTCGCGGAAAGTTTTGATTTCCGACGGCGAGATCATTGACCCAGCCCTGGCAAATACCTTGGCATTTTTACCGCATCTTGCGCTCCTGAAGTGCAATCCAGCCCTGACCCGAAAAGTATTTCAACCCGGAGAATCTTTGGACCTTGCCGGTGCGTTATCCGATCAACTGATCCTGCTTGAGTCAGGGCAGCTTGCTCTGAACCTTCAAGTAAAAAGTCGGCCAGGGCAAAGCCTGCAGCTTCAGGCTGGGGATTTCCTGGGCGGCAGGCATGTCATTCATCATGATAAGCTGCCCGAGATAAAGGCCAGGGTCACCGGCCAGCCGGTGCAGGCAACCCTCCTGCCATTCCAAACGATGCAGACGGCTTTGGATCATCAGATCGATACCCAGGCTGTACTCGTCCAGCAGTTCTTGCACCAGTTGAGAGCAGACCAGCCCTCCCTGTCAATGGACAAAGCGAGGGCCAAATGAGACCACGTTGGCGTAAGGTATTTGCTGATCTTTGGGGAAATTTTACCCGATTCATCCTCGTGGTGCTCAGTTTGACAATTGGGTTATTTTCACTAGGAATGATTGCCAGCGGGTATTTCGCCATTTTAGACGATATGAAGGCCGGCTATCAGGCCATTCACCCTGCCGACCTGCGCATTATCACAACCGATTTCGATGAGGAATTAATTGAACGGGTCCGCCGGGTGGATGGCGTGATTGAAGCCGATGGCGAAAAATTAATCCAGGTGCGGATGCTCAGCGGGGATGGCGAATGGAAGAACATGGTCATTCGGGTCATCCCCGAGCAAGGCCAAAAGATTAACCAGGTGTCACTTCAGGATGGCGTGCTGCCGGAAGATGACCAGATTATGCTGGATATCCACAAGGATACAGGTTTGGCAATCGGCGACACGCTTCAAATCCAGCTTTCATCAGGTACGATTCGAGAACTGCCCATTACCGGGATAGTTCAGGACCAGACCATCGGTGAGATAGGAACCAGCTACTTTATTGAGCCGACTTATGGGTATATTACCTTTGCCACCTTACCTTTTCTGGAAGAACCACAGGCTTATGATACATTGCTGGTTGAACTGGACTCCAACCTGACCAAAACCGAGATTGATTCGGTCACGAACGAAATCACCGGTTTAATGAGGCAGAGCGACCACGCTGTGACCTCTATCATTGATATGTCAGCTAATGATCACCCCAACCAGGGATATATTCTGGCTGTCTCAGGATTGCTTGCTTTTTTGGGGTTCCTGGTCGTATTCCTGAGCGGTTTTCTGGTTTTCAACTCCATGTCAGCCTTATTTGCTCAGCAAACGCAATATATTGGGATCATGAAAGCGATTGGGGGGCGGCGTAAAATCATCATCCGGATGTATGTGGTTTTCATTGTGGCCTTTAGTTTGATTGCGATGGCCATTGCTATCCCTATCGCGCCCTGGGCATGGTCGAAATTGAGTGATTTCTTTTCCATGCGCCTGAATTATCAATCTGGCGGATTCCGGTATATTCCCGTCGCCATTATTTTACAGCTGGTGGTGGGATTGATCCTGCCGCAGGTAGCCGGGCTCATACCCATCATGAACGCTTCAAAGGTCAGTGTCCAGCAGGCAATCACCCAGACCGGAATCGAATCGGGGGATTTTAGCAAGAAACCGGTGGAGCGTCAGGCTCGGAGGAAGAAAGGGCTTTCACGGCCACTGTTGATTTCTCTGCGGAATACCTTTAGAAGGAAGGGTCGCCTGGTGCTGACATTGATCACGCTCAGTCTGGGCGGGGCGGTTTTCATTGCCAATTTTAATGTTCGCGCCAATCTCGAAAATTATATTGATCAGGTCTCGAATTACATCATAGCGGATGTTAACCTGGATTTTGCTCGGAATTACCGAATCAATGAAATTCAGAAATTAGCCATGAATATCGGTGGCGTTCAATCCGTTGAACCTCGAGGCAACGCTTATTGCCAACTGGTTACGGAATCGGGTGAAGCGGGAGAAAGTGTAGACCTGCTGGGAGCGCCGCCGGAATCGAATCTGGTCCAGCCGATTTTACTGGAGGGGCGTTGGTTGATTTCGGGGGATCAGAATGCGATTGTCCTCAATGAAGCTTTCTTAAAACGTTATCCTGAGCTGGAAGTCGGGGATCAGATCACCCTCTTCATTAACCGGAGAGAGGTGGATTGGACGATTGTTGGTTTCTTCCAATTCATCGGAAGTGACTCCTTTATCGTCTATGTACCGTTGAACTATTTGAATGAAGTCACCGGGAACACAAACCAGGCTTCCAATTACCAGATTGTTGCGACACCCGAGATCGTTGAGCAGGATCTGGTAGATGACCTCGCGGTCAGAGTGGAGGCTTATTTCCGTGATAATGGGTTTAACGTCGTAAGCGCATCCGCAAGCAGTTCAGTCATTGGGAACGCTACGCTGGGCCTGGATACCCTGACCTTCTTTTTATTGATCATGTCTGGGTTGACGGCGGCAGTGGGCAGTATTGGTCTGATGGGCACAATGAGTATGAATGTAATGGAGCGGACCCGGGAAATCGGCGTGATGCGTGCCATTGGCGCGACGGACCGGCAGGTCATGAACCAGGTCCTTGTGGAGGGAATGCTCATCGGATTGATCAGCTGGCTTCTGGCCTTTGGATTGGCTTTCCCCATTAGTTATCTGATGTCCTATATCGTCAACACCTCGATATTTGGCGTGCCCGGTAATTTCACCTTTACCGCGGTTGGGGTTGTTATCTGGTTTGCTATTGTAGTTGTCCTGTCGCTGGTGGCAAGTTTCCTGCCAGCCCGAAATGCCGCCCGTTTGACCATTCGGGAGGTGTTGGCTTATGAATAATAAAACCTTCTCTTGGGAGAGGTTCCTTAATAGAAAGATGAGGTAAGAATGAACACGAGAAATAAATTCGTTTTGGTCTTAGTGTTGGTCGCGGGTTTGTCGCTTGCCGGTTGCAGTGTTTTCACCACACCGACCGAAGAGACCGCTGCCCCCACTGTGGTTGTGGAAGAGTCGGTGATCGCTCAGGGGAATCTGGTTCCGCTGGACTACATCATGCTCAGTTTTGGCGTGGCCGGCCAGGTCAGTGAAGTGCTGGTTGAAGAAGGGGACTGGATGGAAGAAGGCCAGGTGCTGGCCCGGATTGGGGATACGGAAACCCTGGAAGCGCAGGTCATGGCTGCGAACCTGGCCGTGCTGCAAGCCCAGCAGGCATTGGACAATTTGACCGAGAATGCGGATCTGATCACAGCCCAGGCGCAAATTGACCTCATAACCGCGCAACAAGCGCTGGTCGCTGCGGAACAGGCCTGGGACCTTGTGGATACGGATGATTTCCGGCAGGAATTGGATGATGCCCGTGTTGAAATGGACGATGCCAAAGCTGACCTCGAAGATGCCCAGGCTGATCTGGAAGAATACGCTGATCTGGACGAAGATAACCCCAGCCGGAAAGCTGCTGAGGATGCGGTTGAAGAAGCCCAGCAGGCTTATGATGAAGCTCGCTGGGCTTACGAAGAACGCCAAAACCAATACGATCTCGCAGAGGCCCAGTTGGTTGCAGCTCAGGAAGCATTGGCGGAAGCCGAAAACAGGGCGGCGGCGACAGCCGATGGGCCGGACCCGGACGACCTGGCATTAGCGAATGCCCAACTTGACCAGGCGAAGAGTCAGCTGGTCGCGGCAGAGAAGGCCCTGACAGAGGCAGAATTGAAAGCGCCGATGGCCGGTAAACTCGTTCAATTGGATCTCACGGTCGGCGAAAAAACCAGCCCCGGAATCGTGGTCGCAGTCCTTATGGATGATTCTCAGTGGTTTGTGGAAACCAACGACCTGACCGAAGATGAGGTCGTAAAAATCACCGATGGGCAGGAAGTGACGATCAACTTCGACGCGCTGCCCGGACAGACCTTCCCGGGTGAGGTCGAATCGATCGGTGAGACATTTCAGGAGCGATACGGTGATATCACCTACGTTGTCCGCATCCGCTTATTCGAAAGCGCTGACAACTTGCGTTGGGGTATGACCGCGGAAGTGGAATTTCCTGAATAGGGCCGATAGTGATATTTTGGTGCATAATCCCAGGATTTAAACTCCTGGGATTTTTTATTGGATTAAAGCCGGTCTCTGGAAGTAAAACTTGGAAATGTAAAGCGTATGTAAAACATAGGATAATCTTGCAAATTTCTAATACGATTCCAGTATAATGACTCCAATATCAATAGAATAAATCCTCAATGGTCATTTGTCCCCATCCCTGACGCAATAAGAAGAAAGAGATTCTTTCCCAAAAAACCGACAGCAAAGTGGGTTCAATTGACACGAAGGTTATTATTCAATTATTAGTTTTGGAGGATGAACGTGTCGGACGTAATTAAAAAACAAAAGAAACGCCGTTGGGGATGGTGGATAGTGCTGGCTGTAGTGGTTATCATTGGTGCGGTAATCGTTATTCGGAATCGCAATAACCAACAAAACCTGACCGAATCTCTTTCCAATTTGGAAACTGAACCCTATCAGCGGCAGAATTTAAAGGCCAGCATCTACGGCACGGGCACGGTGGAATCCGCTCAAACGGCAATTTTAACCTGGTCAGCAAGTGGGATTGTGGGAGAAATCAACACCACACTGGGCCAATCCGTCCAAAAGGACGATATTCTGATGACATTGGACCCAGCATCCGTGTCTTCGGATATTCTGCAAGCTCAGATTGATGTGATCAATGCCCAGAACAATCTTGAAAATTTGAACAAGAACTGGGAAGCTGATCTGGCTCAGGCGAAATTGGACTTATTAAATGCCCAGGAAGACCTGGATGACCTCTCAACAGAACGCAAGATTATGAATTACCAACGCTGTTCGGATGAGCGGATTGAAGAGCTTGAAGATGATCTGGATCAGGCACAAAAGACTTATGACTTTTTCCAGAACGCGGACACCTTGAAGGCGGTGAATACCGCCCAGGCCAATCTGGATTACTGCATGGCGGATTTTTCAGAGAGCGAGGTTGCGGCAGCTGAATTAAAGGTTGAATTGGCGGAAGCGAAAGTTACGGACCTGCAGGCGCAGGTGGATTTGCTCATAAATGGTCCCGACCCGGAAAAGGTAACGATCCTTGAAACGCAATTGGCGATGGCGCAATCCCGATTGGAAAGCATGCAGGTCGAAGCGCCTTTTGATGGCGTGGTAACGGTTCTTTCTGTTCAGCCTGGTGATGTCGTCAAGGCGGGATCGCAGGCAGTCCAGTTGGACGACCTCTCCAGCCTTTTCCTTGATGTACAGATTTCGGAAATTGATATTCCCCTGGTGAAAGTGGGCCAACCGGCAGAATTGGTGTTTGATGCGTATTATGAGGATACTTTCACCGGCGTGGTGGTTGAGATCTCACCTGTAGGCTCCTCGGTGCAGGGTGTTGTCGAATATTCCGTCCGGATTAAATTGGAGGATGGCGATGGGCAGATCAAACCCGGGATGACCGCCAGTGTGAACATTATCGTCGAAGAAAAGGACGATGTTCTGGTTGTGCCGAATAGCGCCATTGTGACCCTGGACGGTCAGGAGCAGGTCTTTGTTAAACGAAACGGTAATTTAGTCGCCGTGCCTGTGACCCTTGGCAGTTATTCCGATTATTACAGTGAGGTCTTAGAGGGTGATATTGAAGAAGGCGAATTAATCATTCTCGATCCCCCGAGTGATTTGACGGGTGGAGATCTGCCCTTTGGCGATGGATCCGGCTCACCGTTCTCGGGGATGGGAAATTAAGGATTCTCATGGCAGATCAAAAACAGGTTATTCGGGTTGAAAATCTGACCAAGGTCTACCAGATGGGTGAGATCGAGGTCCATGCGCTGCGGGGCATCAGTTTTTCCGTTCGCAAGGGCGAAGTCCTGGCGATTATGGGGCCTTCCGGGTCTGGCAAGTCAACGTTGATGAATATGATCGGCTGCCTGGATGTGCCCACTTCCGGGGATTATTATCTGGAAGGTGAGCTTGTCTCCTCACTGGACGAGGATCAGTTGGCCCTGGTACGGAACCGGAAGATCGGTTTTGTCTTTCAAAAATTCAACCTTCTGCCGCGTGCCAGCGCATTGGCGAATGTGGAATTGCCGCTCCGCTATGCCGGCGTCAATGGCAGCCGTAAAGAACGGGCGTTGGAAGTTCTGGAAGCGGTTGGCCTCGGAGACCGGATCACCCACCAGCCGAACGAACTATCCGGCGGTCAGCAGCAGCGGGTCGCCATTGCCAGAGCCCTGGTCAACGACCCGACGATCATCCTCGCTGACGAACCCACGGGCAACCTGGATTCCGTTTCCGGGGAAGAGATTATGAACCTTTTGTTGGAATTGAACCGGACTAATGGCACCACCCTGATCATTGTGACTCACGATCCGGAGGTGGCAGGCGTGGCCGAGAGAGTGATCAACCTCCACGATGGATCGATTGCAAGCGAGGAGGTGCGGGCATGAACATCCTGCTGAACCTAAAAGAAGCGTTACAAAGTCTTAATGCAAACAAGATGCGGTCGATCCTGACCATTCTTGGCATAGTGATCGGCGTCGCCTCCGTGATCGCCCTGCTATCTCTGGGTGAAAGCGCAGGGGATACCATCACCGGGCAGATCGAAAGCATCGGCACCAACGTCATTTATATTCTCAATGGCAGTAACGATGAGGATGTAATCAATCCTCAGGACCTGACTCTGCGGGATGCGGAAGTCCTGGCAAATTCAGCCCAGGCATCCAAGGTGGCCTACGTCGCCCCGGTCGTTGGCGGCGCGAGTGAGGTTTCTCACAGCGATGTCGGTATGGAGATGTCTATTTCCGGCATCACGCCGGATTACCTCTACGTCCAAAACCTGACAATTGCCGAAGGGTCGTTTATTACTGATGCCCAGGTGGAAGGCCGCAGTGCAGTGGTCGTCCTTGGCCCTCAGATCGCTGCGACCCTTTATGGGCGTAGTACAGGCATCGTCGGCCAGACTGTCCGGATTGGCGGGTATCCCTTCAGGGTGATCGGCGTGACGGAAGCCAAAGGCGGCAGCGCATTTAACAACCCGGACAATAATATCTATATTCCCATCTCAACCGCGCAAACCCGCTTGCCGCATGCCGGCGATTCAAACCGGGTGCAGTATATCCTTGTGGCGGTGGAAAATTCGGAAGACGCGGACGAAGCGATTGAACAGATAAAGACTGTCCTGCGGACCACACACCGGATTCCGCCCCGGAGTCCGGATGATTTCTCGATCCTCAACCAACAGGACTTCCTGGACGTTGCCTCTTCCATTACCGGTGTACTGACGATTTTCCTGGGGGGCATTGGTGCAATCTCACTGCTGGTGGGTGGGATTGGCATCATGAACATCATGCTGGTCTCAGTCACGGAGCGCACCCGGGAGATTGGGTTGCGTAAAGCGCTTGGCGCTCGGAAGCGGGATATCCTGCTCCAATTCCTGACAGAATCGGTCCTGTTGAGCATGATTGGCGGTGTGATCGGGATTTTACTGGGCTGGGGGATCTCGCTTGGCGTGAGTCAGATCGCTGCCAGTTCGGGCACGCCGTTGGAAGTCAGCGTCACGTTGAATTCCATTTCGCTGGCAACGCTGTTCTCGGCTGCGGTTGGGATCTTCTTTGGCTATTACCCGGCCAACCGGGCTGCCTCATTGGCGCCTGTTGAGGCCCTGAGGTATGAGTAGTGAGGAAGGAGATTAGGTACCAGGAAATTGGGTATCATGAAAAAACAACGCACTCGCAAGATGAGTGCGCTGGTTGATTGCTGGACGGTGCTTGAATGATAGTATCAAAAAGCGAAAATTAATGATGCCTGCTTCCTAATACCCCATACCGGGTACCACCTACCCTTTACAATTCACCCTTCACTGTTTCACCCGAAGCAATTTGTCTAACAATTGTAGGGAAATCGTAGGGTAATCGTCAAGTAACAAATGAAGTGTTTTGCTAGAATAATAGTAGTTAAGACACTTTTCTTCTCCTTCTGATGAACCCCAGGGTCGGCGTCCCTGGGGTTCAACATTTTAATCAGGAGGATTTATTTCCTTCAGGTGCTGGTTTTCATAATCGGAGTAGTTTCCCAGATATTCCTTTGTTCCATCTCCCTGAAGAACCACGATCCGGTTGACGATCCTATCCAGAAAATAGCGGTCGTGGGAAACGACCAGGTGGGTACCGTCGAAGACCTGAAGAGCAACTTCCAGGACCTCGCACGAGGGGATATCGAGGTGATTGGTCGGCTCATCCAGCAGGAGGATATCCGGCCGGCTGATGATGACCCGCGCCAGGCCCAGCAGCTTCTTTTGGCCGCCGCTCAGATGACGGACAGGCAGGTCCATCTCGTGGTCTTCAAATCCAATATCGGCCAGGAGAATGCGGATGCGGCCTTTCAATCCGGCCTGCCCAAGTCATGATAGGCGGAAAGGAGCTTTTCCTGCTTCTCAATCAACCGCGCCAGGCGATTTTCATGGGTGTAATAAGCCGGATCAGCGAACTGCGCTTCCAGCGTTTCCAACTCTGTTTCCAGGGCGAGGATCCGTTCCGCGCCTTGCAGGACAACTTCGTAAGCAGTGGCATCCGGATCCAGATCGACTTCCTGGGCCATATAAGCGAGGGATAGCTGTTTGTCCC